>LFRM01382034.1_pt1 | contig 20053 bp, 19 predicted proteins | sample 618341 | NCBI WGS metagenome assembly LFRM01 (sample SAMN03654438, study PRJNA283298) | anaerobic digester metagenome | isolation source: pool of bioreactors CSTR01a, CSTR02a, and CSTR03a thermophilic anaerobic... | place: Denmark: Kgs. Lyngby | collected 2014-05-21 | reverse complement strand
CTCTACTGAGGAGCAAGTATAATAAAGCCGTGTAATTGATTTAATCTTCCTTTTAGCCCGCGCTGTAAAGCCCGGGCTTATTCATGTGCTGGCAGATGGTGTTGATCCAGTGATAACGGTGAGAAGTTTAAGTTTCATATTGGAACTAAAAGGGTTTAACAGGGGCGCGCCGAAAATTGTACATATGGCTCTACATGACTTATAAGCAGGTGATAACATGGTGGTTAAAGTCAAGCTTTTCGCAACCTTCCGCCGGGGCCGTTTCCGGGAAAAAGACATGGAACTTCCTGATGACTGTACGGTGGATTGGGTCCTGGATCATCTGAAAATACCCCGCCGGCAGTTGGGTATTATCTACCTAAACGGCCTGGCCGCATCAGCTGATACTACTTTACACCAGGGAGACACTCTATCCATATTTCCGATGGTGGGAGGCGGTTGATTGACTAAATGGCTTGAGTTGAAAGATACCCTGGTCTTAGCCGAAAAGCGGGGACAGACTCCCCGGGAAATAGAAAAGGAACATTTAGTCCAAGGCGTGGTCCCACTGCATTATCAACGTAATCATAATGCCATAAGCCCGTCTGATCAAATCAAACTCCTGGACAGCCGGGTAGGGGTTTGTGGCTGCGGAGGATTAGGATTGAATGTGGTCAATTATCTGGCTCGGCTGGGAGTTGGTCATATCACTGTGTGGGATCCGGATATTTTCAGCGAGAGCAATCTCAACCGCCAACTGTTTTCCAGTTTCGAGAATCTTGGTAAGTCCAAGGTGGAAGTTTGCCGGGCTTTCATCCAACAGATCAACCCGGCTGTATGTCTGACCGCGATCCCCGCGAAGTGGGAGGAAAGCGATGCAGAAATCATTTACCGGCAGCAGGTGATGGTGGATGCTCTGGACAATATTCCTTCGCGTCTGGCTCTGGCTCGTGTCTGTGAGGAGGGAAATATCCCTTTGATCCATGGTGCAGTAGGGGGATGGTATGGACAACTGACCGTAGTAATGCCCGGGGATCGGATTTTACAGGAAATATATCAGAGTCCGGAGCAGCAAGGCATTGAAGAAGAACAGGGGACCCTGCCCTTTACAGCTGCGGTATTGGCTGGTCTGGAAGCTGCTGAGGCAGTGAAGCTCCTGCTGGATATGGAATCAGATCTGCGCAGTAATCTCTGCCTGGTAGATTTGCTGAATATGAGCTTCGATATGCTTCCGAAGTGTAACACTGGTGTAAACCAAATGTAGCAATAGTGTTACTAATAGTACATTGGTGTTACAATGCGGTAATAATAAAACACCCAAGGTGATCTGAGTAAGTCGGATATCTTGGGTGTTTTTGTATTGACGGGTTTGGTGGCATACTTCTTGCTATTAATAAGAGCAGGGGAAATCCTGAAGCACCTAATATTTGTCTGCATTATGCCATTGCCGAAATACACAGATGGGTTTCTCGAATTTAGCAAAAAGGAGTGTGAGAACTGGTTTGCCTGAGCAGGGTGAAATCAGGAACGTATGAGCAAAGTTCTTTTTGTTGAACCCGAAAAGTGTACGGGCTGCCGCAGTTGCGAATTGATTTGTTCTTTTACCCATACTGGAGAGTTCAATCCTCTGCATTCTTGCATATCGGTAGTAGCTTTTGAAAAAAACGGTTTTTCTTTTCCGGCAGTCTGCCAGCAGTGCAGTGTAGCGGCCTGTGTGGCAGTATGCCCGGTGGGGGCGATCAGCAGAGATGAAAACGGAGCCATGATAGTAAACCACTCCATATGTTTGCGCTGCAAAATGTGTACCATCGCCTGTCCATTCGGAGCCACTTTCTATGATGCTGAAAATGATTTCATACTCAAATGTGACCTGTGCGGAGGAGATCCCCAATGCGTTAAATACTGTACAGCAGCAATCACGTACCGGGAAGCAAATACTGCTAACCTAAGCAAACGCCGCTCTACAGCAGAAAAGTTTTTGGGACTTATGGAGGAGGGGAGATAAATATGTTTGGCTGGCAAGGAAAAATTCTGCGGATAGATCTCAGTGCTGGCAGCGTTCAGTCAGAAGCCTTGAACGAAGCTTGGGCTCACCAGTATATAGGAGCTCGTGGTCTGGGAACCAAATATTTCGTCGAAGAAGTTGATCCCCAAATCGATCCTCTGAGCCCCAGTAACAAGCTGATATTTATGACAGGTCCGGTGACCGGAACCTTTGCTGGTTCTGCCGGGCGTTACAATGTTGTCACCAAAGGCCCCCTAAACGGAACCATTGCTGCATCCAATTCCGGAGGAACTTTTGGACCGGAACTGAAATACGCAGGTTGGGACGGCATCATAATCGAGGGACGTGCAGATAAACCAGTTTACGTTTATATCTACAATGATAAGGTCGAATTGCGTTCAGCCGATGAACTGTGGGGCAAAAACGTGTTTGAGGCCACCGATACGCTGAAAGAAGAGACTGATGAGGAAGCCAAGGTCGCCTGCATCGGTCCCGCTGGAGAGAATCTGGTCAAATTCGCCTGTATATTGAACGAGTATCATCGCGCTGCCGGACGGTCCGGTGTAGGAGCTGTAATGGGTTCCAAAAACTTAAAGGCGATCGTGGTACGAGGTACAGGAGGCATAAAAGTAGAAGATCCAGATGCTTTTATGGAAGCCTGCCAGGATGCCCGGCAAAAGCTGCGGGAGCATCCGGTAACCGGTGAGGGGTTAGCCGCCTACGGCACCAACATACTTGTAAATATATTGAATGAACATGGTGGACTGCCGGTCAAGAATTTTAGCGCAGCGGCAGTGTTCCCCCAGGCAGAAAAAATATCCGGTGAGTACCAGGCTGAAAAATACCTGGTAAGAAACAAAGGCTGTTTTGGCTGTTCGATAGCCTGCGGCCGGGTGACTAATATTCCCCAGGGGCGTTTCAAGAGCTCCGGTGAAGGCCCGGAATACGAAGCGACCTGGACATTTGGTTCCAATTTAGCCATCGATGATTTTGAAGCCATCTGCAAGGCCAATTTCCTCTGCAATGAATTAGGCCTGGACCCCATCACCATGGGAGGCACCATATCCTGCGCCACAGAATTGGTGCAAAGAGGCATTATCCCCCGCTCGGTGGCCGATCTACGATGGGGCGACGGCGCCATGCTGGTGGATCTGGTCAGCAAAACCGCCTACCGGGAAGGCTTTGGCGACGAGCTGGCGGAAGGTTCCTACCGCTTAGCGGAAAAATATGGCTACCCTGAATATTCTATGACCGTTAAAAAGCAGGAGCTGCCTGCCTATGATCCTCGCGGACAGCAGGGAATTGGATTGAATTATGCTACCTCCAACCGCGGCGGCTGCCATGTACGTGGGTACATGACTTCACCGGAAATATTGGGAATACCGGAACAGGTGGATCCTGACGCTACTGAAGGCAAGGCCGCTCTTTTGAAGGATTTCCAGGATCTGACTGCCTTATGTGACTCTTCCGGCATATGTCTATTCACTACTTTTGCTATCGGACTGCCGGAAATAGCCGCACAAATTCGGACGGCTACCGGTTTGAATATCAGTGATGATGAATATCTTCTGGCGGGAGAACGGATCTGGAATATGGAACGCCTTTTCAATCTTAAGGCCGGCTTTACCAAAAAAGACGATACATTGCCGCCCCGGTTATTGAATGAACCTATGCCGGACGGACCCCACAAAGGACGGGTAGTCGAACTGGACAAGATGCTGCCTGAATATTACAGCCTGCGGGGCTGGGACGAACAGGGCATACCCACCGATGAGAAGCTGCAGCAGTTAGGTTTGGCCTAATCTCTACTATATGCACCTGAGCGTTCGGGGGGCAAATGCAGTTGGAAGAAGTCTTTCTGGTGCCGAAGTGCTTCCCGGAAAGACTTCTTTTCTTGAGGAGGCGTTGATATTATGCAGATAAACCCGCAGGAATACGATGAAGTCAGCCGTTATGAAAGCCTGATAGGATCCTACCCTGGTCAGCCCCAGTATATATTAGCCATTATGCAGGATCTGCAAAAACAGTATAATTACCTGCCCCGCCTGGCTATTTCCATGATATCAGGCCACGTAAGGGTGCCGGTGAGCAAAGTATATGCTATTGCTTCTTTCTACAAAGCCTTTAGCCTGACTCCCAAAGGCCGGTATGTTTTCAGAGTATGCGATGGGACCGCCTGTCACATCAAAAACTCCGAGACTCTGCTGGATCAGCTGCATCAGCATTTGGGAATAAGGGCCGGCCAAACCAGTGAGGATGGCCAGTTCTCCATCGAGACGGTGAACTGTCTGGGGGCTTGCGCATTAGCCCCGGTGGTGGTCGTTAATGGCAAAGTGTATGGAAAAGTAAAACCGGGTGACCTGGAAGAGATCATCAGGGAATGTGGAGGGCAGTGCCATGTCAGAGAAAATGAAGGGAACTAACCAAGACCGGCAGACCATTTTGGTATGCTGTGGTACCGGATGCATTGCCAATGGCGGGCGCAAGGTGTATGAAGCTTTTACTGAGAGAATCAAGGATCACCCTGAATGGGAAGTGCAGCCCATTTTGAAGTCTACGGGCTGCAACGGCTGGTGTGAGAAAGGTCCCCTGGTGAGAATAATGCCCCGGGACATCACATACTGCAGCGTAACTCCCAAAGATGTTGACGACATTGTAGATAAGACCCTTTTGGAAGGTTCGTTGATAAAAAGGCTGCTGTATCGGGATCCAGTTACGAAAGAACACCTCAGTTCCCATCACCAAACCGACTTTTACCGCAAACAGCACAAGGTGGCTCTGCGCAATATTGGTGAGATCGACCCCGGACGAATCGAAGATTATATCGAAAGAGAAGGCTACCAGGCTCTGGCCCTGGTGCTACGCGGCATGTCAGGCCAGGAGGTCATCGATACGGTAAAAGCCGCAGGGCTGAGGGGACGCGGAGGGGGAGGATTCCCCACCGGTCGCAAATGGCAGTCATGCAAAGATGCCCCCGGTCAGCCCAAGTACATTATCTGCAACGGAGACGAAGGCGATCCTGGCGCGTTTATGGACAGAAGCATCATGGAAGGTGATCCTCACACCGTTATAGAGGGGATGATACTGGGAGCCTATGCAGTAGGTGCTTCTCAGGGATTCATTTATGTTCGGGATGAATATGATCTGGCGGTGCAGTATCTGGGCAAAGCCATAGAGGATGCACGGAGTCATGGATACCTGGGACACAACATCCTTGACAGCGGTTTCTCCTTTGATATTGAAATAGTAAGAGGCGGGGGAGCTTTTGTTTGCGGGGAAGAAACTGCCCTGATCGCTTCTATAGAGGGGCGCACCGGCGAGCCACAGGATAAATACATTTTCCCCAGCGAAAAAGGCCTCTGGGGGCAGCCCACGGTGATCAATAACGTGGAGACCTGGGCCAACATCCCGGTCATCGTTCTGCATGGGGCTGATTCTTTTGCCTCCCTTGGCACTTCCAGCAGTAAAGGCACCAAAGTATTCTCCCTGGTGGGCAAAGTGGTAAATACTGGTTTGGTGGAAGTGCCTATGGGGACTACTCTGCGGGAAATCATCTATGAGATCGGCGGCGGAGTACTGAAAAACAGAAGATTCAAAGCAGTTCAAACCGGTGGACCTTCTGGCGGATGCATTCCGGAAGAACTGCTGGATCTTCCTGTCGATTTTGACAGCTTGACCCGAGCCGGTTCCATGATGGGCTCAGGTGGATTGATCGTGATGGACGATCATACCTGCATGGTTGAGGTAGCTCGCTATTACGTCAACTTCCTGGCCGGAGAATCCTGCGGCAAATGCACCCCCTGCCGGGAAGGCATACGAGCCCTGCTGGACATACTGACTGGCATCTGTAATGGCCAGGGACTGCTGGAGGATCTGGAGCTGCTGGAAGAGATCAGCATCACTATGCAGGAAGCCTCCCTCTGTGCTCTGGGCCGTACAGCGCCCAATCCGGTCTTGTCTACTCTGCGCTACTTCCGCGATGAGTATCTGGCCCATATAGAACAGCATAAATGCCCTGCCGGGATATGCCGGGAATTGACCACCTTCTATATCGATGCAGAAGCATGTACCGGCTGCGGACTCTGCAAAAAACAGTGCTCAGTTGATGCTATCCAGGGAGAAAAGAAAGAAGCACATGTTATAGACGAGTCACGGTGTATACGCTGTGGAGAGTGTTTCCGGCATTGTGCATTCGATGCGGTAAAGATTCGCTAGGAGGAATTACCATGAAGGTAAAGATAAATGGACAGGAACTGGAAGCCCGGGAGGGGGAAACTATCCTGGAATTGTGCCTCAGACAGGATATTCCCATTCCGCACTTGTGCTATCATCCTGCTTTCGGCGGCCAGGGCGCCTGCCGGATGTGCCTGGTGGAATTAAAAGAACCTGGCAGGACAGACAGCCGTTTGGTGGCTTCCTGTACTTATCCGATCCAAACTTATGTAGAGGTAACCACCGAGTCGGAAAAGATCCAACGGCTGCGGCGCAATATAGTGATGCTGCTGGCCAGGCGGGCCAGCCAAAATCCCTGGATGCAAGAGTTGGTAGAACAGTTTGCCGCACCGTCCATGACAGCAGTAGAGACGGAACCGGCTGATTGCATCCTGTGCGGATTATGCATCCATGCCTGTGAGCAAATGGGAATAACTGCGATCTGGAGTATGTTCCGGGGCATCGAGAAGCGTATAGCCACCCCATATGATGAGGCAGCAGACGACTGTATAGGATGTGCTGCCTGTGCTCAGATCTGTCCTACCCAGGCTATAAAAATGGAAGAGGATGCGGCCACCCGTATCATATGGAACCGAAGTTTTGAGCTGGTTGCCTGCCGACGCTGCGGCAAGAACTTCGCTACCCGGGAACAGATCACCCATATGCGGGAATCCAGCGGATATGAATTTGATGAACTCTGCCCCAACTGCCGCAAGATCACTTTAGCCCAGAACATGAGTCAGTATAATCAGTAACCGAATGGTAATTCATTGATTGTTACAGCTGTGTTACACTGTAGACAGGATACGAATTATCTTTAGGAAGCTGGGATGCAATGGCGCGGTTGAAGCAAAAAGGGGATGATAGGTTCGTGCGGGACTGTATGCGGACCGGAGACAATCATCAGGTATGGGAGCATTTTGTAAAGAACGGAGAAATATTGACTGAGGATTTTAACCCCTTGATAGCGGCTTCCTGGAGGCGATGCTATGCCAATCAGGTGGATCCCTATGATGGGGTATGCCATCAGGTATTGGACCAAGAGGAATTTGCCAAGGCACTGAAAAGACGCTCCCAGCTTATCGATATTGCTCTGCCCTTAATGCTCAAGCTCAACAACTATGTGACCGGATCTGGTTTCTTGGTGATGCTGACCGATGAGCGCGGTATTATTCTGGAGATGCTGGGGGATGAGGAAACCATCCAAAAGGCCCGGTCGATAAACTTCTTTAAAGGGGCAGTCTGGACGGAAGAACAGGTAGGGACCAATGCTATCGGCACCGTTCTGAAAGAAGGGATTCCCCTACAGGTTAACAGCTGTCAGCATTATTGCCAGCTTCATCACACCTGGACCTGTTCGGCAGCCCCCATATTCAATCAGAAAAACCAGCTCATTGGGGTTCTTAACATGTCTGGACCTTACCAGGAAACCCATCAGCATACTCTGGGGATGGTGGTCTCTGCCGCAGACGCCATCATGTATCAGATGCGGGTCCAACATCAGAATACTCAGCTGAAGGTCATGAATGAACGGATGCGCAACATTGTTATGACCATGTCGGAAGGAGTGGTACTCCTTGATAAGACTGGAAAGATAATACAGATCAACCAGGTGGCAGAAGCAATATTCAGCCTTTCCAAAGCCAAGGTAGAAGGCAAGACCTTTGAACGATTTTTTCCGGAACTGGCCAAAATAATCGGTCACTTGAACCAGGGGCAAGATGTTTTGGACGTGGAAACGCCTGTCCACGGGGCTGTAGGTATAACTCCCTGTGTTGCTTCTGCCAAGTCCATCCATGATGAGAACGGGCAGGTAAATGGTCTGGTGATTATCTTTAACCCAGTCAAGAGGATCCGCAATCTGGTCAACCGTTTAAGCGGCGCCCATGCCAGCTTTTACTTTAACGATGTGATCGGCCGCAGTCCTCTTATCCTGGAAGCTGTGCAAACCGCTAAACTGGCCGCCGATAAACTCAGCAACATTCTGCTGCAGGGAGAGAGCGGCACCGGCAAAGAACTGTTTGCCCAGGCCATCCACAACGCCAGTCCCCGTCAGCATGGTCCTTTCATAGCCCTGAATTGCGGAGCCATTCCCCGCGAGCTTTTAGGCAGTGAATTATTTGGATATGTGGACGGTGCTTTTACCGGGGCTCGCCGGGGAGGAAGAACCGGCAAATTTGAACTGGCTTCTGGCGGCACCCTGTTTTTAGATGAAATAGGGGAAATGCCTTTGGGCAAACAGGTGTCACTGCTGCGGGCTGTTCAGGAAAAGGAGATCATCCGCATCGGCGATGACAAGATCATTCCCGTTGATGTCCGTATCATTTGCGCTACCAATAAGGATCTTAAAGCCGAGGTGGCAAAAGGCAACTTCCGCCAGGATCTCTATTACCGCTTGAATGTGATCAGCATCAAACTACCCGCTTTGCGTGAGCGTCCGGAAGATATCCCTCTGCAGTTTAACTACTTTTTGAAAGAGATGAGCAGCAAGATGGATATGCCGGTTCCTCGGGTCCAACCTGAGGTCATGGATTACCTGATTAGCTATGATTGGCCCGGAAACGTCAGGGAACTGCAGAACGTGGTGGAAAGAATGATCAACATAAGCAATGGCGGAATTATTACCGTTGATCATTTGCCAGCCGAAGTCGTTCAAAACTATTCAGCAATGAATGAACTGCCCCGAAATCCCAGGAGCCCTGGTGCCAGTATCAATTGGCAGCGTCACCACAACAAGCAAATGAGACAACAAATTGAAAAACAGGAAATATTACGTTTGATCGAAAAATGCGGCGGAAACATAAGCTGGGTAGCGAAAGAAATGAATATATCCCGCACCACCGTCTACCGCAAGCTGAAACAGTATAATATAGAGGTGTGAGTGAGTGTCTGATCAGGGCTGATATACGCTTAAACCCTTCATGTCAATAGTCAGGGAAAATGTCACCCCTTTACCTGGATAACTGAGCAGCAGAAATGTCACCCCTGTTCCTTTTGGAATAGAACATTTTAGTGTGGCCAAACCAAGGAGATTTGTTCTTAGGTTTACTTTGTGTTTGAGCGGGGAAGCTCTTCAAAGAATCTTGCTGCTGCGGTTTTTGTGCTATACTTTCCTTGGGTTGAGTTTTTAACAACTCAGGTTTCAGAACTAGGCCCTTGTAAAGCACCTGTATCCCGATATGTTTACTGGTGGCAACAGTAAGCGTGTCATGAGGGGATGCAGGTACTTTGTTTTTACCTGCGTTAGTAGGCAACCGATACTTCTGGCCTTTAAAGGAAAAGGCAAGGCCTGAATTCAATTTTCTAGTTTCATGCTTGGCGAAGATGAGCTGTAATTCAAACATATCCCGCTTAGGCAAGTAGGCCTTTTCCGGGTTACTAGCCTGGACAGCAAACTTACGGTTGTAGTAAGGAATATATTTTTTAAGGAACTCATTGGCTTGCTCAATGGTGCAAATACCTTTGCGCTTCATATCTTTAGGTAAACGATCCTGTAGCGTTTGCCAAAGTCGTTCAATTGCGCCTTTAGCCTGAGCAGACCGAGCAACAATATGTAAGATATTGAGTTCTTTAAGAGCCCTGGCAAAGTTAGGTTGTTTCTCCAGCTTACCGGCCAGTTCTTCTTCAAGAGTTAACTTCTTCTTCTTTTTACTGTCATAAACAAAGACAGTCCTAGCGTCAGTGTAGATTTCTCTTGGTAAATGACCATCTTGATTCATCTGGAACATCAGTTCACAATAGCCTTCCAAGGTTTCCTCCTTGTCAAAATGCAGTGCCAGGATACGGCCCGTTGCATCGTCAATTGCACCGTGTAGATGCAGGTAAGAACCATTGCCAAGCCAATCAAAACTAGAAGCATCCATCTGGGCCATTTCCCCCTCACGTTCTCGGGCATCTCGCGAACGATGTTTCTTAGGCCTGCGCTTGGCCTTTGGAGAGCGAACCCCACTTGCTTTAAGGTATCTTGAAACAGTACTGACCGATACAAAAATACCTTTTTCTTCAGCTAGAACATCAGTAGTATGGCAAAAGTTATAATCAGATAACTCCGTTTCATAAATTCGAGTAATTGCTTCAGCAACATCAGGATCCAAAGCATTAGCAGGCTTACGACCGCGATTTTTATGCAGAATACTCATGACCCCATTATTGGATGCCTCCGCCTTCATCCGCTGTACTTGTCTGACACTGAGGTCTAAAAGTTGAGCTGCCTGCTTGTTTGTAAATCTGCCTGCCAGTAGTTCTTCGATAATGGTTATCTTTCTTGCTTCTTGTTTACTCATTTCTGTTTTCATCCTCCCATTATATCTTTGTTATGGGGGATGACATTTTCCCTGATGAGTTATACCATGACATTATCACTGATCAACAACATACGCTTAAACCCTTCATTGACACTAATTCAAGGCTGTTGTATAATACTCGTTGTCGGGTGAGGAATCACTGGACCAACTGAATATTTATAATTTGTGTCGGAGTGGTGGAACGGGCAGACACGTACGTTTGAGGGGCGTATCCTTAACCGGGTGCGGGTTCAAGTCCCGCCTCCGACACCATAAAGAAAAGCCAGCCTTTGCTTAAGTGCAAAGGTTTTTTGTTTTTTAGTGGAGCAGGGCGAGCTCTGGCCCTCTTTATTCATCCTCAGCCTATCTCCTATGGCGCCATGTTACTTATCTTCAAGTTCCATCATAAATCGATATATGTCAATTTTAGGTAATCTACATATACTACATTAGAAAGGAGTGAAGCGATTATGTCTATAAGGCCATACTGCAGTCCTATAAACAATAATAATGATAATTATGTAACTATATGCCATAAAGATAAAGAAAAGTGTCTGCCTCCAAGTTGTTTCTGTGAAACAGGTGAGCTCATTAGAAATGGAGAGTTTGAAATTCCCGGTGTGGAACTAGGTCAGTTATTTGCCGATTGGGAAAGCCTCGCTGCTCCCGAATCCAATGTGGTCAGAGCTACCACTAATGTTTACCAAGGGAACAGCGCTGCCAGCATTCAGACCAACGTTTTACCCCAACCTATACTTAGGACAGTTCTGCTTCGCCAAAATGTCACTGTGACACCCGGATGTTTATATAAGCTAGTTTTTGCCGAAAGGCTGGTGGCTTTAGGTACCCTTGGCGCTGACCTGCCAACTCTTATAGCGAGAATTTTTTATGTATATCAGGGCCTTCAATACGACCTCTTAAATACAGCAATTCAAAAAACTAATATAGATGGAACATACAACCTTCACAATGTGACGGCTGAATTACCCGTGCCCTGTAATGTGTCCGGAGTCATTGTGCAATTTGAGTTCTATTTACCTAGCACTGGAGGCGATGTATGGAATTTAGACGCAGTATCACTGCGCGCCCAATCCAAGATTTCCGCCTGCTGCTGTAAGGAGTGATGAAGCGTAGGGACGGAAAAAGCATAGGGACGTTCTTTTTGCTTCCTTCCGTTCTAGCGAAGGGCAGGGGAAAAGGATGTAAAAAGAACGCATCCTGCTTCCCAGCTAATTTCACCTTTATATATCCTTAAAAACGAAGGATTTATTATCAATTGCCCGCATAGTAGCCAATATCCCGTCCAAATGATCGCATTCGTGCTGTAATAATTCAGCTAAATCCCCCTCTAATTTCCAGGAACAGTGTTTCCCATCTAGATCCATGAATTCGATGGTGCATCTTTTGTGCCTAAGCACACGAACATACAAACCTGGGAAGGACATGCAATCATCTAAAATCTCCACCATTTCGCTATCTGGAAACTTCAAAACCGGATTTATAAATACAACGGGATGATCGAGGTACATATATATGATTCTTTTTTGTATTCCTATTTGAGGAGCTGCAATGGCTCGCCCGGCACCATACCGGTTTCGATAATCCATTAAGGTATCGTGTAAGTCAGTAATAATGCTCCTGATTTGGCTGATTTCATTTTTATCAACTTCATCAGATACTTTATATAATTGTTCGTTTCCCAATCGCAATATTTTTCTTACCATTGTATTAACCTCCATTTGAAGCACGTGAGCGTCTTTTTCTAAGCCTTAAACAGAAGCATATAGCGCTACCCGGGGGATAGTCAACTAGAACAGGGAAGCAAAAAAGCAAATAGAAAGCCACAATCCGCGCAGGCAAAAACCATGCTGTTTCCTTCTTTCCCTATGGATATAGCGTTATCTATAAAGCACCTCATTTCATGCTGGGCATATTCGCCTTGGCCGCCCGCTCCTCCAGATAGTCCCTTTGCCTAAAACCTAACAATGCAGCAATGAGTAAGACCGGGAACATGCGGATTTCACGATTGAGTTTGGTCACGCTGTCGTTGTAAATCAGACGGCTGGTGCGTATCATGTTTTCAAAGGTTTGCACCGCGTCCATGGTTTTGATATACGTTTCATTGGCCTTCAATTCGGGGTATTGCTCTGTTAACACGGCTATCCTGTCCAAGGCTTCGGAAATAATGCCTTCCTGACACAGCACATCTTCTGGGGTGGATTTGGCTATAATCACACTTCTTCTTGATTTTATAGTTGTAATCAAGGCTTCACTTTCATCCTCGGCATAGCCCCTGGTAAAATCGACAAGAGCCAACAGGGCATCAAAACGGCTGGACAGCTGCACACCGATCTGGCTCATGGCGTTGCTGGCATTCTCGTCCAGCACCACCAGTTTGCGCTGCGTAGAGATTATCCATAGAACAATGACCGCAGCAATTGCGATGATTGCCATGAAATTTAGCAGCATAAGACATCCTCCTCGTTCAAAGTTTTTCGTCTCCCAGGTGATGTTTATTGTATTTTGCCTGCTTGCTCCACATTTTCACGCTATCAAAAATATTCCTTCAAAAACCGTCCGCTGCATAAAACATTATTTTTCCGACATGAATCATGGATATTCGATGCTATGGTATACTGATTGTGGAAAATATAGGACTGGAGGAACTGTATGCTGCAGATTGCGGTATGTGATGATGATATTGACGAGCTATCCAATATGGTACAGCTTATAAATCTATATAGAACATCGAAAAATTTTGACTGCGAATATGCCGTCTTTCCCAACGGATTTGAGTTGGTTTCCGCCTTGGAAAAGGGAAAACGGTTTGATATATACTGTCTGGATATTATCATGCCTGGCTTTTCGGGCATTGATGTGGCCAAGGAAATCCGTGGTTTTGACAAAACCGCGCCGATTATATTCTTTACATCGTCTCCTGAATTTGCTTTAGAGAGCTATTCGGTGAAAGCCATTAACTATGTACTCAAGCCCATCTCCAAAGAAAAACTGTTCTTCACCCTTAACGAAGTGTTAGAGCAGATAAAGGCGAAAAAGGACGAGGATGTACTCATCGTAAAGAGCCATGAGGGCATTCAGAAAGTGCTGATATCCAATTTGGTTTTTGCTGAGGTCATCGGCAGAAATGTATTGTATCACCTGCGTTCCGGCAAGGTAATCGAATGTACAGAGCCCTTTTCTTCGGTCTGCGACAAGCTTCTCAAATATGGGTGTTTTTGCAGACCCCACCGCTCCTACCTTGTGAATATGCAGTATGTGGATACCATCGAAAAGCAGCAGGTCACTTTACAGACCCTTGCCATTATACCCATTGCCCAGGGCAAGGCGCGGGAGATTAGGCGGCAGTATCTGGATTATCAGATGGAAGGGGAATAAGCCCATGATAGAAACGGCCATTGCCTTCTCTCGTTACTTTATTGCCCTGTTATTCGGTGCGGCGGTTGCGGTTAGTTTTGCCGGAATGGAACGTACACGGAAAAACTATCTGGTGCTGGGGTGCTATACTGTCATGTTATTTGTTTTGCAGGTGATCTGCTTGCGGATGTGGGGCATGGACATGACCGTAAAAATATATCCACTGTTGGCTCACTTACCGGTGGCTGCTTTTATCGCCCTTTACTTAAAGCGTCCGTGGCTGATTGCGTTAACCAGTGTATTTGTCTCTTTCCTGTGCTGCCAGCCTCCCCGTTGGATTGGTGCTGTTGCCGGCGAAATCTCTGGCAGTGCTTCCATGGACCATGTGGGTTATATTGTGACTGCGTTTTTGCTGTACTATATCCTGCAAAAATATGTGGTACAGTCTGCTCGGCACCTGATGGAACGCTCCGTTAAATCCTGCCTCCTGTTTGGCGCTGTGCCGGCTTTTTTCTATCTGTTCGATTATTCTGCCACTGTTTATACCGATTTTATGTACAGTGGAACCCGCGCAGCCGTACAGTTTATGCCCTTCATGACCGCGGCATTCTATTTTGTGTTTGTCCTCCTTTACTATACTGAAACGCAAAAACAGGCCAGCCTTCAAAGAGAGCGGGATATGCTGGATACGCAGTTTAGGAAGGCACAAACAGAATTTGCTTCTTTGCAGCAGCTGCAGGAGAATGCTGCAGCTTATCGGCACGATATGCGTCACCATTTGGCCCTTTTGCAGAGTCTGGCCTCCCAGGGACAAATAGAGGAGATCAAAAAATACCTACGGATTGCCCAGTCTGACCTGGACGCCATCACGCCCCTACGCTTTTGTGAAAACGAAACCGTTAACCTGATTCTGTCCGCTTTCGCCGCCAGGGCCAAGCAAGCGGAAATCATGTTGACGATAGAAGCCAGGCTGCCTGACTCGCTGACATATAGCGACACTGAGCTTTGCTCACTACTGTCAAATGCTTTGGAAAACGCCATACATGCCTGTGAAAATATAGCGGAGAGCAGTGAACGCCATATCAAGCTGCGTGTATATTCCAAGAATAACAAGCTGTGCATTGACATCCGCAACCGATACCAAACAGAACCAATCTTTCATCAGGGGTTACCGGTATCGAAAGAACCAGGACATGGGTTTGGCGTAAAGAGCATGGCGCATATCGTGGAGAAACATGGCGGTGTATTCCAGTTTTCGGTCCAGGATGGCTGGTTTATATTTCAGGCAACTACATAATCATGATGCCGCTAGTTATATCGTCTAAGCAAAACCCTAAATATCCCCGCACTGGTGAGGGAGACTTACAAAAATTTAGGCGGCAACCTGGTGCCAGCTAGCTCGGCAATTTGATCGATTGGCTGAAGCCCTTGGGTAACCAGGAGTTTGGAGGTGCCCTGGGAAAGTATTCGGCCGGTATTGTCTTCCACTCTTACATCGGCCAGGCATATGGAACGACCTATCTTGATGCGCCGGCCAGATGCCAGGATAGTACCTTCCTTTATGGAAGCCAGATTGTTGACATTAACATCCATGGTGATCAACCCGGCTCCGGCGGGCAATTCCGCATAGACGGCCCAATAAGCAGCCGCATCAATGAGAGCTGAGTAAACCCCACCTTGTATGGCCATATAGGGAGAAAGATGCTTTTGTTCCAGTTCAATGCGCAGTTTAGAAAAGCCTATTCCCATATCTTCAATTGTCATAGAAAGCAGCTGAAAGAACGGACTTTGGTTAACCAGGGTCATCAGCTTCTTGACATGTTCCTCATTGAGTCTCAATCTTTAAACCCTCCTGTAGGTTTAGTTTGCTTAATTAATAAATGAAGCATAGCTGTCATTATTAACATCATACACCAAAGGATGAAGAGAACGACAGCGAGCATTTTTACAAATCTGGTTACCTATCCTGGACAATAATGGCTATACTATGTATAGTTGTGGGTAAAAATAGTATTAGGTAATAAAGGGGGAATTGATCTGATGAAAACCGACCAAAACTTTGAAGCTGCTTTTGCCGGAGAGTCTCAGGCCAATCGTAAGTACTTAGCTTTTGCCGACAAAGCCAAAAAAGATGGATTTGATAAAGTTGCCCGTCTATTTGAGGCCGTAGCTGAAGCAGAAACAATTCATGCTCTTAAACAATTTCAATTAGCAGGTAATGTCAAGACCACCCTGGAAAATCTCCATGCGGCTGCGGGGGGCGAAAATTATGAGCATACCAGTATGTATCCTCAATTCATAAAAGATGCCGAGGAGGAAAACGCCAAGGCGGCCCGGGCCGTATTCCACTTGGCCAATGAAGCCGAAAAGGTCCACGAAAAGCTATTCCTCAAGGCTGCCGAGGCAGTGGAGAAAAACCAGGACCTGGGTGCCGAGAGTTTTCATTTATGCCCGGTATGCGGCTATGTCTCCGAAAATGAGGCGCCGGATAAATGCCCTATTTGCAATGCCCCCGGAAGCAGTTTTAAGAAACATTAAAAGAAAATAAAACCATAAAAAGCAAAGGCTCGAGTCATCAGCTCGAGCCCATTTTCATTTAGACATGGTCTACTATTGTTTTGAAGCCTGATAAATTACCAAGCAGGCCAAGCCACCTAGAATGAGAGCAATGGCTGCCAGGATCAGAATGAGAACTGAAGGAGCTGTTAAATAACCGTACAGAGCTACTAGAAAAAGGCCCATCTGAGCAATGGCTGTATTACGGAATGCCACCTTAGCGAATGTAAGATCTTTTTTGGCAAAATTAGCTGCGTAGGCTAAGCCTAGTAAAAAGGGAGCTGCCAGCATAAAACCAAATGCATACGCTGATAGGCCAAGAGAAGCGGGAAGGAAAGGAGTGGCCAGGAAAGCCAGGGCTAATAACAGCTGACTGTAAGCCAGGAAACCAAGGATTCTTTGGACACGTGCTATTTTTGCCATTATGGCAGCCATAGCGTCAGCATCAGGCTGAGAGGGAGTCTGGGTAACAACATTGGGATCAGACATTTTTCTACCTCCTTATCCAGAATCAGGAAATAACCCTACTTACTATGTTAACAAATTATAGACAGGGGTCAACCGTATTGTCCCAATATTATGAAAAGTATGGCAATTAATTGAGATGATCTGCCCGAAGAGGCTTAAGGAAGGTAAGTTATAGGTATGGCCAGGGCCAGTTTTGACTCCCGGCTGTCCGAGTTTTCAGTTCGCAGAGCATAAACAATGCCTACCACCTGAGCTTTTTCATTCAGCACCGGACTGCCGCTGCTGCCTGGTTCGATGAGAGCTTCTATGCTGAAAACCAGCGGTGCAGAGTCGCTGCCAGAGTAGTATTCTTTTACGGTTCCCCTTACGGCTACTCGGGATACTCCGCGCGGGTTTCCTATAATAGTAACGGTTTCCCCTGGTTCAGCTGGCTGGTCGCCTAAGGGCAGATAAGGCAGATTGGTTTCCTTTAACTTTATTACGGCCAGGTCCGCCCCATCCATAAGTTCGATAGAATCACTGACTATCTGTTTATCATCATCAAAGTTGATTTGCACTGATTGGGCCCCCTCTACCACATGGCGATTGGTGATGATCACTCCCTGGGGGTCGATGTTAAAACCAGTGCCATAACTGGTTGATCTGGAGACACTGGGAACCATATCCTTTTTCACCACTGTTATGCCTACCACTGCCGGACGGCTGTCGATAACCATCTGGTCCTGGGATAGTTCCTGGTTTTGATGCAAAAAGTCCAAATGGGGTGGTAAAATTCGAGGCAGCCAGGCATAAGCAAAGGCAACAAAGGCCACCAGCAGCACTGCCGCCCCAATTCTGATGGGCCAACTGCGTCGCCGAGATGGCCAAAGACTATCCTCGGGGTCTTCCTCCCAGAATGAATTTTCCTCGGGATCCCATTCAAATCTATTGTCCTTATGCAAAATTTCACCCCATAACGCCAGTTTGTTAAACCGGTGATGCCTGTCAGTCTTAGTGATTTCTTAATGACCATAATAGCATATTGAGGAATTCTGGTTTAATAATAAGGAGGGAATTGGTCCTTCCACCCCGGAAAACCAATTGCAGTAAAGTAAAGCCCTTGGTTTTGCAGGGGATGCACAACCAAGGGCTAATTCGTTCTCATAGTGAACGCAGGCGGTTACTCGATCTTATTGCTTCGCCGCCAGATTTTCATCTTTTCTGCTTCACGGATAAGTTCATCGCGAAAATCGGGATGAGCCAGGTTGATTAGTTTTTCGGTGCGAACCCAGGTTGAAGAAGCCTTAAACGATTCCCAGCCATATTCAGTCACAATAATATTTACAAACTGCCTAGGTACGGTTGTAATGGTACCGGGTGAGAAAGAAGGAACGATGCGGGAATGGAGCTTACCTTCTTTATCGGTATAAGTGGAGGGTAAGCAGATCAAACTGCGCCCGCCTTTGGACCAATAAGCCCCCAGTACGAAGTCTGACATGCCGCCGTTACCAGAGATTTGGCGAGGACCAGAGCTTTCTGCATTGACTTGAGAAAATAAGTCTACTTCTAAAGCCTGATTAATGGAAATCAAATTATCAATGCCCGCCAGACGCACAGGATGGTTTACATAGCCTACGTTGTAGGATGCCAGGGCGGAGTTGTTGTCCATCCAGTCATAAAGTTCCTGGCTGCCCAGAGCAAAGGTATAGGCGATTTTCCCATCATCTACATTTTTTCTTTTACCGTTCATTTTACCGGATTCCCACATTTCCATATAAGCATCCACCAGCATTTCCGTGTTGCCGCCCAGGTCCTTCAGATCGGTCTCATTGATCATTTTGCCCACCAGATTTGGCATAGCTCCAATTCCTAACTGAATACAGCAGCCGTCGCGAATATGGTACATCACGTGTTCGGCGATTTTCCGGTCCACTTCGCTGGGCTCGATGGTTGGCAGGGCAAAAAGCGGTTCGTTTTCGCTTTCCACGATATAATCCACCTCGGAAACATGCACCTGTTCCCGGGCTCCTCCTAAGCATACTGGTATATTACTGTTTACTTCTACTATGACCTTGCGAGCACTTTTGATCTGGGCATAGGTTACGGAGTTATGCATACCGAAATTGAAATAACCGTTCTTATCCATGGGAGCAGTCCGCACTATAAAAGCTTTCCTGGGAATAGCACCGTACTTGTCCGGGTCATCCCAAACCCCGGAAAAATAGTTTTCTGCTTCTCCGAAGTTGACCGGATGGTAGAAGACACCGCTGCATTTGTCCTGCATTATGCGGCTGGCAGCGCTGAATTGCAGATCTAAATAGGTAAATACTTCACCTTTGGGATCTCGCATTACTACTTCCGGAATAGGAGGAAGAGTAACTGCCGCCATAATTTTAATATCCTCCAATTCCTCCTTGCGATCAGCCAGAGCCTTGTCGCAGGCTACAGGCTTACCATTGAACAAGGCGTAATCCACCCAATCGCCAGACTCAATGCATTGGACCGCTTCAGCGGCTGTACAAAGCTTGTCTTTGTACATTTGTAAATAATCTCTCCTCATAAATTTTACCCCCCTATTTATCACGTATAGCCATTTACACCCAATATTATAGCATAACGTAATAAAAGTTAAATGAATTTACGGAAAATTGTATTCCGTCAGAAAAATAATGCCAATAGAACAGTTTGACTATTCTGAATAGAGGGCGAGATGCCTTAATTAGGCCTATGGCAGGTACGCCGTAAACGATATTGGGCAGCAGCAGAGAATTAGCCCAAAGGAGATTAGTCTACAGGAAACTGTTAACTTAGGTAAGCGGAAAAAGAGGGCTGGGCAATAGAGAGTGCTGGAAAGCATTTACCCAGGTGTGATTGATGAGCAAATCAAAAGCTGGCTGGGACTGCCTGTTTTTCAGGGCAATGATCAGCCAGCCTTGATTTGTTAGTTCATAACCGCTGATAAGACTTGATAACGGGCGATACCCCGGGGAGCACTAACGGTGATAGTTTCTCCGGCCTTCCTTAAAAGAAGCGATTTGCCTACCGGAGAGAAACAGGAAACACATCCTTTGCCTACCTTGGATTCGGTAGGTATGACCACCTGCCAGTTGAAAGTTTGGCCATTATCCAAATTCTTGACTTCCACCGCACAGTCAATAGTTACAAAAGGCACCGAGTTGTCGCTGCAGGTTTCCTG
>LFRM01016421.1_pt1 | contig 20057 bp, 17 predicted proteins | sample 618341 | NCBI WGS metagenome assembly LFRM01 (sample SAMN03654438, study PRJNA283298) | anaerobic digester metagenome | isolation source: pool of bioreactors CSTR01a, CSTR02a, and CSTR03a thermophilic anaerobic... | place: Denmark: Kgs. Lyngby | collected 2014-05-21 | reverse complement strand
ATCAATACGGTCTTTGATCTCAGACCAGGAGCTATCATTAGAGATTTAGACCTAAGACGGCCCATCTATAGACAGATTGCAGCATATGGCCATTTTGGACGAAGTGATTTGGATCTGCCTTGGGAAAAATTAGATAAGGTAGAAGAAATCATAGAGTTGCTTAAAAAATAAAAAAGTTAAAGAGCCAGACTAAAGAATTTAATTCTCTAGTCTGGCTCTTCTTCATGGGTTCAAACGTAATTATGGGGTGAACAGAACAAGAATGGAAACCGATTCAAATAGAAATTCTTTCTCAGAGACTTTTCTTACATTCAAATTGTTTAGGATAATTTGAATGTCTAAAGTGGAATCTTTTGGTTGAATCATGGAATTTTCTTTATTAAGAGTCTCCATGGTTCCACTTTCTTCATAGGATGATGCAATTCGGAGAAATTCTTTCTCTAAATCATCTTCAAAAATAGTCTCTCCATCTTTAGTAATAACTAAAGTGGTTATATTTTTCATTTCTACACTATAACCATCTAACTTTAGATTGTCACTAAAAGTCTCCACATTGAATAGATACTCATATCCTTTTACTAAAAGAGGCTGAAAGTAAATCTCTGATGAAATATAGTAGTATTCATCATTATTATAATCATAATAGTTTTTATGGATGAATCCAAAAGTATCGTTAAAATCTTTAAGGGTAAAGGTTGGATCCACATATTTCATTTTATCGATGTCTCGATTGATGAAAAAACTAGCTATGCTAGAAATATTCTTCTGAACCTCTTCATTTAGATTATTTTTTGGTGTAACGGTATCATCCACTAACATCCCATTATCTTCTAAGATCTTGGTTAACCTTTGATTTTGGCTAAAGTAAGAAACCTCTAAAGCGGATGCTGGGCCATAAACTGAAATTAATACAAATATGGAGAGGAGCATGGGGATGAAAATCATAATGCTCTTTTTAAGTACGGCGAAGTAAGCCATGGCTATAAAAACAAAGAGGCCAAGAAGCACCACATAGTAGCGACTCTCTGTAAACCCGTACTGGTTAATTCTTAGGCCAATAGACACGAACATCATAATCATGATGGGAAGGATGGCTCTAGGGAACCAAGTTTTAAAGAGCCTAGCTATAGGATCTTCTTTGATTAATGGATGGATGAAAAAGATAATACCCACAGAAAGCGCAGCATACCATAAGACAAGATTAGAAACTAAACCTCTAGGCCATTCCATGGTGATAAGAATTTGAATGAAATAAACATAGAGTATGAGGGTATAAATTATAATTAAAGGAATTAGAATGTAAAGCAATAAAGCTCGGAAGACCCTGGAATAAATCGTTTCTGCCACGGACTCCTCTTTTCTTGGAAGTTTTGAAAGAAGAAGAGGAGTTCCAAAAATAAACGTACTGGCATAAAAAGTATAGAGATACCATTTTCCATCGATATTGGCATCAAAAAGCGCATTAATTGTCAATATGATAAAAGATATTCCTAAAAAGACCACAGCGGCATAAAGCCAAGTGATGAAGAAACCATTGAATATTTTCATAACATAGCGTTCATAGTGCTCATCATTTTTGCTTTTTAGGCTAAAGAAAATAGTTAGAACTAGAAAAATTAAAGTTCCTCCTGATCGAATCATAGATACATTGTTGATCTCATTTAGAAATAAAAAATAATAGAGAGCCATAAATCCCAGGGTTCCTGCTAAAGATACAGGGATTTTGCGGAGTTTAGTCACAAATCTTTCGAGGACCTGGGTAAGTGAAACGCTTAAGAAAAATCCTAATGTGGTCACTATAGCCATTTTTTCTAAAAAATCAGTATCTAAACCATTGGTTGACCTCTCATTAAGCATAACGAGAAGAATGAACAATATGAAGGAAAGTAGGGTGCTTACCGGAAATCGGGAGATACTGGTGGATAACCCTTGTAATTGGAGCTTAATCGTTTTTATAAGTTTCATGAGCCAGGAAAACACTTTGAGAGTATTTTCCTTTCACCTCCTTNNTTTTTATTGTTGTTTAATTTAAGTGTATTCTAATTCCTAACAAATCCCTATAGATTGTGATAATCTTCAGAATAGTTTAAAAAATCCCCTTGACTTAGACTGATATGTCTTAGTCAGGGGGATTGAAAATCTATCTACTTTATATTTTTGCCTAAGATATAAACCTGTTCAACTTCAAGACTTTCATTAAGGATTAATAGGTCGGCATCATAATTTAGGGCGATTTTACCTTTTTTATCTTCTACACCAATAAATTTAGCTCCATTGTATGAAGCCATTTTAATAACTTCGTGCAAAGGTAGATCTGTATGATTAAAGACATTTTGCACAGCCTTGTCCATGGTGAGGATAGATCCTGCTAAAGCACCTGATTCTAGCCTGGCAGCACCATTTTTTGAAATTACAGGCTGTCCGCCGAGGGAATAAGTTCCATCAGGCATACCACACGCCATCATAGCGTCGGTGATAAGCAAAACTTTATCAGACGTTTTAAGCTTATATGCTGTTCTTAAAGAAGGATAACTGACATGTATTCCATCAGAAATAGTTTCGGTACTGATATCTGTATCAAAAATAGCTCCTACGGCTCCAGGTTCTCTATGAGTAAATGGGGTCATGGCATTAAATAAATGGGTGGAATGATTTACACCAGCCTTGATTCCTTCCATGGCTTCTTCATAAGTCGCTTTTGTATGACCCATGGACACATTAATGTTGTTTTCCCTAAGGTAAGGAATAAGCTCAAGAGCTCCATCTACTTCAGGGGCTATGGTGATATTTTTAATAAAGTCAATATTTTTACCCACCATCTCTTTAAAGTTCTCTAAAGTAGGTTTTTCTACAAAGTTTGGATTTTGTGCTCCAATAGCCATTTTGCTGATAAATGGGCCTTCTAGGTGAACGCCTAAAATGGAGGCGCCACTTACTTTGCCTTGAGCTTCCTTAGCCACGTCTACAGCGGTTTTAATGTCTTGAAGGCTAACGGTCATAGTGGTAGGTAGAAATGCTGTGGTGCCGTGGTTAGCGATGGTTTTGGAGATAGTGTCTAGAGCTTCAAAGGTTCCCTCCATGGTGTCATGATTTCCTGCACCGTGGATATGAATATCGATAAATCCTGGAGATAGGTATCTACCTTGGCCGAGGATTACGTCATCTTTTGATTCATCGGGATGAAAGGAGATGATTTTCCCATCTTTAATTTGCACGGAACCCTTTTTAATTCGGTCAGGAAAAATTAAGTTAAAGTCTTTAAATATCATTTTTTATCTACACCTCTCGTGATTATAATAAAGCAATAAGAGCTTTACTTAATTATACATGAAAATAATCTTCACTTTTTAAATTTCTGGTGAATATTCTTTTTGGAGTATTGCATAATAAGGATTGTTAGGAAATGTGGCAACCTTCACGATTTTCGATTATCATATAACTATGAATGAATGGACACGAGAAAAGGGAGTAGTTATGGAGAATTTAGAAGGGGTTATAAAAGATATCATATTTCAAAACGAAGAAAATGCCTTTACCATTTTCAGAATTGAGGATGATGAAGATGTACATGTGGCACTGGGGACATTTCCCTATTTATCTGTAGGCCAGACTTTTAAACTATATGGAGAATGGGTTAATCATGCCACTTTTGGAAAACAATTTAAATGCGATCATTATGAAGAAATTATGCCTAATTCTTTAAAGGGCATCGAGAAGTATCTTGCATCTGGGGCAATTTCTGGAATAGGGCCCATCACTGCAAAGAAACTAGTGGATCGTTTTGGTGAAGAAATTTTTACCATCATTGAAAATGAGACAAATCGATTAATGGAAATCGAAGGCATTGGAAAGAAAAAAATCAAATTAATTTATGACTCTTACTTAAAAGGTCGAGAAGTTAAAAATATTATGGTTTTTCTGCAAAGCTATGGGGTAACTCCAAAGCAAGCCTTGAAAATTTATCGGGTATTTGGCAGTGAAGCCATCACAAAGGTGAGAGAAAATCCTTATGTTCTGTCTGAAGAGGTTCCTAGCATTGGATTCAAGACTGCAGATGGAATTGCCCGTAATTTAGGGATCGAAATTGATTCTCCCTTTCGTATTCAAAGTGGAATTAAGCATCTGGTTAATGAGTACTGTGCTCAAGGAAGCACTTTTATCCCTAAATATACATTAATTGAACGAGGTAAAAGTACATTAGAGGTCTCTGAAGAACTCATTATTGAAAATCTCACTCATTCTATTATGACTAATAAGTTGAGCTTAGAAATGGTGGGTGAAGTAGAGGGGGTTTTTGCGCTGCCATTTTTGTATGCAGAAGTTTCTGTAGCGAAAATGATCTTAAATCTGGCGCTAGAAGAACCAAGGAAATTAAAATTACCTGTGCTTGATTACATTAAGGACTTTGAAAAAGAGAATGAAATTTCTTTCCACGAAAAGCAGATTGAAGCTATCGTTGGCGCTGTAGATAACGGGATAGAAATTATTACGGGAGGACCAGGGACGGGCAAAACGACTATTATTAAATGTATTCTGGAGATTTTTGATCGAGGTGGCCAAAAAGTTCTTATGGCTGCGCCTACAGGTAGAGCCGCCAAGAGAATGTCTGAAGCTACAGGGCGAGAATCCAAGACCATTCACAGATTAATTGATTTAGGGGTAGCTTCTGAGGATGAAGAAGTTCTTTTTGATGAAGATCAAACCTTGAATTGCGATGTGGTGATTATTGATGAAGCGTCTATGATTGATGTGATGCTGATGAATAACTTGCTAAAGAGTATTAAGCCTAGAACCAGGCTGATTTTGGTGGGAGATGTGGATCAGCTACCTTCTGTTGGATCAGGAAGAGTATTGGAAGATCTTATTGAAAGTACAGGCTTTAGTGTAGTTAAACTTTCCTATATTTATCGGCAAGGGAAAGAATCATACATAACCACCAATGCTCATCGAATTAATACGGGGGAAATGCCCTTGTTAAATGCTAAGGATAGTGACTTCTTCTTTATCACTGGAGATCAAAATGATGATTCATTAGAAAAACTTGTGGATTTAGTTTTAAATCGACTGCCTAAATTCAATAAAAACTGGGATAAAATCAAAGATTTTCAGATTTTGACGCCTATGAGGAAAGGAGAGTTAGGAGTATATAATCTAAATCTAGTGCTTCAAAAAGTCTTAAATCCACAACGTAAAAAATATGATTTCACCCAATTTCAAGTGGGAGATAAGGTGATGCAGACAAAAAACAATTATATGATAAAGTGGAAAAAGATAAAGAGGGTTCATGGTGAGCCACCTGAAGGACAAGGTATTTTTAACGGAGATATTGGTTATGTTAAGAGCATTAATGATGAAGACAATGTGGTGTCCGTGCTTTTTGATGAGGATAAAATTGTGGAATTTGATGCTCAAGAACTAGAAGATTTAGAACTCGCCTATGCTGTGACTATTCATAAAAGTCAAGGAAGTGAATTCAAGGTAGTTTTGATTCCACTATTTATGGGACCACCACTGCTTATGAGTCGAAATCTTATCTATACAGCAGTAACTAGAGCTAAAGAACTTTTGGTTTTAGTTGGGTCTAAAAAGGCATTGAGCTACATGATTAGGAATACGAAGACCTATGAAAGGCACACATCGTTGAAGTATCGAATCATGAATGTTCTTGAAAGCATTGAAATGTAAATAATGATATCATTTGGGGGAAAAAATGAAAAAAAATTATGGGGCTAAACTTAAAAACTGGTATGAAAACTCAATCGATAAGGCCATTAATATCAAAACTGTACCTTATCGAGGGATTGCTCCTTTTAAAGATTTGGTTATGGAGATTCTAGAGAAAGAGGGTCGAGTGCTTTACATTACAGGAGAAGATAAGGATCGGGTACTTTTAGTAGAAGAGCTTAAAAATAATAATTATACAAAAATATCAATTCATCAAACCTTAGAAATTAATGAGAATCAAAATGTGGTGGTGGTGGATTATTTTCAAGCTCTTCGGGTTAGAGAAGAGTATGATCTGATCATCTATGATGATGTGAATTCTTTTCCGCTCCATCAAAAACCAGAAATGCATCAGTTGATTAGTCTTCTCTATCCCAGGGCAAAGAAGATTATCGCTTATTCATTTGAGACAGTATTTATGGGAATGGATACCATTGAAATTCCATTGGCGGAGCGAAGTGGATTTGTCACTGAACCTAGAATTTTAGAAACCAGGTTAAATCTAGATGAATTTGTGCCTACATCAGTTTATGAATATTTACTATGGTTTGTTTATGAGAAAAAGAATGTTTTATTTCTGACGACGAATAAAAAGGTAAAGAAAAAAGTCGCTAGATTTTTGTCCAAAATAGATGAAGCTTTTGAAAGTTGTATCTACGATGTTGATGAAATTGGTACCATGAAAATGGAAGAGCTTTCTAAAGATGTCACCTGCGCTCATATTTTTATTAGTGATGATTTAGATGATTATATCTCAGTGCAAAGCAACTTAGAAATTGTAATTCATGGAGCGGACAACCCACGTTATAGTTATAGAGAGCTAATTTTTTTATGTTTACGAAGTGGATATTATGATGATCTTAACGGTGAAGTCCTTATGCTTAGCCAAACCATAACAAGAGATATTGAAAAGGCGAGAGACATGTGTCGCCATTTTAATAAGGTGATTTGGGATGAGGGATTTGAGTAAAATCATTTCCAGAGTTCAAGACTTTTTTTATCCTGTGTTAAAATGTCCTATATGCAAACAGTATAGTGAAGGACTGTGCATAGAATGCAAAGATGAGTTAATTGGTTTTGAAGAGACAACACTAGATCAGTGCCAAGAAGGGATTTCTCTCTACACTTACAATCAAGCGGCTAAAGATCTAATCTCTTCTTATAAAAAGAAGAAAGAGTTTGCGGCTGGAGAAGCTATGGCAAATCTTATGATTGAGAGACTTAAATTTGAGAAAGATACAGTAGATATGATTACCTGTGCTCCGTCTTCAAAAGCGTCTCTTAAAGCTTTAGGATTTGATCATGGAGCTCATTTGGTGAATTTAATTTCAAAAGAATTAGGAGTTCCTTGGGCTTTATTATTTACTCCGTCACCTATAGTGCAAAAAGGGCTGGATAAAGAGGAGAGGTTAGCTAATGCCTTGGCCATATCACTTAAAAAAGAAGCCATAAAAATCTGTCAAGGCAAGCGAATTCTTATAATTGATGATGTTTACACCACAGGAAGCACGGTAAATCGATGTATTTCTTTATTGAGGCAACAAAAAGTTGCTGTAAAATTCATGACCTTTGCAAGACTTTAAAGAGTTAAAAATGGGCTCCAATGTTAAATTGGAGTCTATTTTTTTTAGGTATTAGGGGCAAAGTCATCTGAAACTAGGTTTTTTTAATAAAAAAGATAAGAGATAAATCTCGATCTGAGTTCAATTTTCATAAAGATAAATAACTCTTTTCTGGCTTACATGCTTAGAATAAGAAGCAAATATCCGGTGTAAATATATTTAGGATAGTCGGACAATAATATGTTGACTTTTTGTGAAGAGAATATTATAATTAATTTAAAGTTCTGGAAACGTTTCCGGGAACGGTTTTGTGCTTACTTATCTTAGGAGGGAATTTTATGAAAAAAATCATCGCCTTATTGTTAGCAGCGGCTATTCCACTATCTATTGCAGCTTGTGGTGAAAAATCTGAAGAACTCTATTATTTAAACTTTAAACCAGAAATTGCGGAAGTCTATGACGAAATTTCTAAAGCTTATGAGGAAGAAAAGGGAGTAAAACTTAATGTTGTTACTGCGGCATCTGGTACGTATGAACAAACCTTAAAATCAGAGCTCGCTAAGAAAGATGCACCAACTTTATTCCAAATTAATGGACCAAAAGGTTACGCGGCTTGGAAAGACTATACCATGGACCTAAAAGACACAGAGCTTTATAGTCATCTTACCGATAAAACTTTAGCGGTTACAGATGGTGATGGTGTTTATGGTATCCCTTACGTTGTTGAAGGATATGGAATAATCTATAATAATGCAATCATGGAAAAATACTTTGCCACAGCAGGGGCTAAAGCAGCTTCCATGGATGAAATTAATAATTTTGAGAAATTTAAAGCTGTTGTTGAAGACATGACAGCGAAGAAAGCTGATTTAGATATTGAAGGGGCATTTGCCAGTACTTCACTCAAACCAGGAGAAGATTGGAGATGGCAGACTCATCTTGCCAATATTCCAGTTTATAACGAATTTAAAACAAATAACGTAGATCTAGCCAGTGATGCCACTAACGAAATCACTTTTGAGTATTCTGATGAATATAAAAATATCTTTGACCTTTATATCAACAATTCAATTACAGAACCAACTCTCTTAGGAAGCAAGCAAGTGGATGACTCCATGGCTGAATTCGCCTTAGGTAAAGTTGCATTTGTACAAAATGGAAACTGGGGATGGTCCCAAATTAATGGTGTTGATGGTAATGTTGTCGCTGAAGAAGATATTAAATTTATGCCAATCTACACTGGGGTAGAGGGAGAAGAAAGTCAAGGACTTTGTACGGGGACAGAAAACTTTTTCTCAATTAATGCTAAAGCATCTAAAGAAGATCAAAAGCTAGCAGCAGACTTTATCTATTGGCTATATTCTAGTGAGACAGGAAAGAAATTTGTTGTGGAAAAACTTAACTTTATTGCTCCATTTGATACTTTCTCTGAAACTGAAAAACCTTCAGATCCACTAGGTAAAGAGATTGTAAACTGGATGGAAAAAGATGGTGTGACATCAGTTCCATGGAACTTCACTGTCTTCCCAAGTCAGACCTTTAAAGATAACTTTGGTTCAGCTCTTCTTCAATATGCTCAGGGTAGTATGGAATGGGACACTCTCAAAGCAAATGTTGTAACAGACTGGAAAGAAGAAAGCGGAAAATAAATACTAACGCTATGAATTAAGTCCCTGCCTGATTGTGGGCAGGGACATTTTATAGCGTCAAGATTAAAGAACATAAGGAGGAACACATGCAAAAAACATTATCTAAATATTTTGCTGTTTTTGCACTTCCCACAATAATTGCATTTGGAATTTCGTTTTTTATTCCATTTCTTATGGGGATATACTTGTCTTTTACAGAATTTACCACAGTGACTAATTCTACATGGGTGGGTTTAGATAATTACGGAAAAGCTTTTTTTGAAAGCCCGGATTTTCTAAATGCCCTTTGGTTTACCTTGAAATTTACCGTGGTTTCCGTGATTACTATAAATCTGATAGCATTTCTCATGGCCCTTCTTCTCACGAGAGGAATAAAAGGGACTAACTTATTTAGAACCGTCTTTTTTGTTCCTAACCTAATCGGTGGTATCGTGCTAGGTTATATCTGGCAATTGATTATCAATGGTGTCTTATTAAATTTCGGGGTAGATATTACATTTAAGGCTGAATATGGATTCTGGGGCTTAGTCATCTTGATGAACTGGCAAATGATCGGGTACATGATGATTCTTTATATTGCAGGAATCCAAAATATCCCAGCTGAACTAAATGAAGCATCAGAAATTGATGGTGCATCTTATTTTCAAAAACTTAGAAATGTTACCCTACCCATGATAATGCCTTCCATCACAATTTGTACTTTTCTTACCCTTACAAATTCATTTAAACTGTTTGATCAAAATTTTTCGTTGACTTCAGGGGCCCCAGGAAGAGAAACATCCATGTTAGCCTTAGATATTTATCAAACTTTTTATGGGCGAAATGGTTATGAAGGAGTTGGACAAGCTAAGGCCGTGATTTTCTTCATTCTAGTAGCCGCAATTGCTTTTATACAGCTTCGTATAACAAGACAAAAGGAGGTTGAAAGTTAATGAGAAAAAGTAAAAAGCGTATTAATTTGATAATATTTGTCTTCATGGCAATTATGTCTATTCTCTTCTTATCTCCACTTTTCATTGTTCTAATCAACTCATTTAAGTCTAAATTTTTTATAAGTGAAGCACCTTTTACTTTGCCAACATCAGAAACCTTTTCAGGGATTGATAACTACACAAATGGTATTGAAAAAATTAACTTCTTTTCAGCTTTTGGATATTCTTTGTTTATTACCGTATTTTCTGTCATTGCGATTATTATATTTACGTCAATGACCGCATGGTATATTACAAGAGTAAAGAATAAATGGACGTCAGCAATGTATTATCTTTTTGCATTTAGCATGGTGGTGCCTTTTCAGATGGTTATGTTCACTATGTCTAAAACCGTGAATATTCTAGGACTTGATAATCCCATTGGGATAATATTGATCTATTTAGGTTTTGGTGCAGGATTATCAGTCTTTATTTTCTCTGGATTTATTAAGAGTATTCCTATAGAGATAGAAGAGGCCGCCATGATTGATGGATGCACACCAATTCAAACTTTTTTCCTGGTGGTGTTTCCTATCCTAAGACCTACGGCCATTACTGTAGCCATACTTAATGCTATGTGGATTTGGAATGATTATCTTCTTCCTTATTTAACCATTGGGAACAAATACAAAACCATACCTGTAGCGGTTCAATATCTGCAAGGTGGATATGGTTCTCGGGATATGGGAGCTCTTATGGCTATCCTTATCTTAGCGATTTTACCCATCGTGGTATTTTATCTGTTTATGCAAAAGTATATCATTGAAGGTGTATTATCTGGAGCTGTTAAGGGATAGTAGTCGGTTTGGTTTACATTTTAATTTCCTTTAAGTTTGTATAGATGTGGTTTATACTAGTGTAATAATAAAAAACGATGAAAGGATAGTTTGATGATTACAATAAAAGATATTGCGCAAGAAGCTGGTGTAGCAGTTAGTACGGTATCAAGAGTTATAAATTCACATCCCGATGTAAGTGAAATCACCAAGAGAAAAGTTCAAAAAATTATAGATGAAAGAAACTTTGTGCCCAATAGCAATGCGAAGCAGCTTAAACAGCAAAATAGTACAATTATTAGTATTTTTGTCAAGGGGCGATTTAACTTTCTTTTTCATCCGATTCTTGAGAAAATTCAACAATTAATAGAAGAAAAAGGGTATACGGGTGTAGTTAACTACCTTGATGAAGAAAGTAATGAAGTATATGAAGCCAGCGTTGTTTGTCACGAGAAGAAATCCTTAGGTATCATATTTTTAGGTGGAGATCCAAAAAGTTTCCACAGTAATTTTTCAAGAATTAGTATACCGGGTATCCTTGTGACAACATCAGGAGAAAACTTTGGCTTTAAGAATCTTTCTAGTGTTACAACGGATGATTTTAAGGCTGCCCGCAGTGCCATTAATTATCTAATCCAAAAAGGCCACCGTAGGATAAGTATTATTGGAGGTAAATATGGAGTGTCAAACACCAGTGAGATTCGTCTTAGAGGTGCAGTGGAAGAACTTAATATCCATGGCATAACCTTTGATGAAAGTCTTCAATATGAAACGGCTAGATACTCTCTAGACGGAGCTTATAAAGCAGCGCAAAGGCTACTGGATAAGAATCCTAAAACCACAGGTATATTTGCCATGAGTGATGTTATGGCCATGGGAGCCATGAGAGCTATTGCGGATAGAGGATTAAAAATTCCTGAAGATATCTCGATAATAGGTTTTGATGGAATTGATTTAGCTGATTATTATAATCCTAAGCTGACAACGATTTGTCAACTTCAAGATGAGTTAGCAAAAAGTAGTGTGGAGATTCTCCTTCGTCAAATTGAGAAAAAGGATAAACCACTGCATAAGGTATTATCTTTTAATCTTAAAGTCGGAGAGAGCGTTAAAGATATACGTTAGCTTAGAACTATTTCTAGATTTAAATAAGCACGGAGATACATTAAAATTAGTGTATTCTTCGTGCTTATTTTGATGATGATTCTGTAGTGGTCAAAGATAATACTATCTTGAAGGATGATAAGAGAAAGAGATCTTTTCATCCCTAAGTATAGACGCAGGTGAATTGAAAATTTAGGATAACTATGATGTATGGGATTTAACTATAGAAAAAATGAAAATATGTAGATGTGAAAACATGATATATGATTCCAAAGTATAATGAATAAGGAGAAAAGCTAAATATCAAGGCATTAAACCGTCTTAAAAGAATGGATTAAGGATTTAAGGTGAAGGAAATAGCAACAATAATAAGTGAATAAGCTTTAAATTATCCAGATGTGTTAAACTTACTCTAAACAGATTATAGAGAGGAGATTATATCATAAGAGCAGTTGAAGTTATAGGATATGGTGATATCAATCAGTTGAAAGTCGTGGAGAGGACAATACCTGAACCAAAAGATGATGAAGTGTTGATAAAGGTGAAAGCCTGTGGCATAAATAATACAGAAATATGGATGAGAGAAGGCGCTTATGGTACAGATTCTAAATCTGGATGGCGAGAAGAGGGGGTGAAATTTCCAAGAATTCCGGGTTCAGATATAACAGGGGTTGTTGTAAAGATTGGGAAGAACGTAGAGGAAAGTATGATGGGTAAAGATATAGTGGTCTTTCCTTTTACTTCTACTGGCCCAGAAGGATCTGAGCATTTTTCAGAAGATATGTCTTTTATTGGATCAGAATATGATGGAGGATATGCAGAATATGTGGTTTGGCCAGCTAAACTTTGCTTTGCTATGCCCCTTCCTCAATATATTGAAAGTGCTGTATTTTCCGTCAGTGGATTGACAGCATGGCATATGGTTCAACAAATTAAGCCTCAAGCTAATGAGACCATACTAGTTACAGGGGCCAACGGTGGTGTAGGGTCCTTAAATGTGCAAATTGCGGCTAAAATTTATGGAGCTAAAGTTATTGCTATAGTTGGGAATTTGAATTTAGAAAGTCAAATGAAAGAATTAGGAGCCACTCATGTATTGTCTTATAGATCGAAAAGTTTAGTCCAAGAGATTCTAGAGATAAACGGAGGTCCTGTAGATTCTGTCTTAGATGTTGTAGGAGATGCATTATATTAAACTGGAATAAAAGTGTTGAAAAAGGGAGGTAAATTCTGTATCGCAGGATCCATAGGGGGACAAGTTACTGAGATAGATTTTAGAAATATTTACCTAAAACACATAACTATTTATGGCTCTGTACTAGGAACTAGAGAAGAGTTTAAACAAATGCTAGAAGCTATTTCGACAGGTAAAATTAAACCTGTCATTGATCGGACTTTTCCTCTAGAAGAAGCCGGATTAGCCCAAATTTATTTCAAATCATCCGGTAAACTGGGTAAGATTGTATTGACTCCTTAGAAAATAGAAAATAGAAAATAGAAAATTATGAAGGTTATAGATTTTAGTAAATCTTAGAAATAGAGTAAAGGTCCATAAGTTTGGTGCAATCGGGTATTAATTAAAAGCATAAATGATGAAGGCTATGGTAACAGTATTTTAAATAAAATAATGACAGCAAAGATGCTGTAATTATTGTAGAGAAGTATACATATTTTAAAAAAATACAACAATCCTATAGAGAAGTAGGGAGATGGAAGCGATTCGAAAAATAGTGAAATGTGTTAATTATGTTGAGCAATTAGAGATGGATGATTTTAAGATGTTAGAAATTGGTATAGAAATTCAAGATTTTACAGAACCAAATCTTAATGAGAGCGAAGTAAGAAGTGTCATTAAGAAATACAAAGTAGCATTTCAAGGGTTTGAGGGAATAAGATCTCTTCATGGACCTTTTCTAGATTTAAAACCTTCCAGTCCAGATTTAAAAATTAGAGAGGTCAGTTATGATAGATATTTGAATACTATAAAGTACGCTAATGAGTTGGACATGGATTATATTGTCTTTCATAGTCTCGTTAATCCTTATCTTAATGAACCTTCATTAAGAAAGCTTAATAATGTTCAAAGCAAAGAATTTTGGGATAGAGTTCTCAGCGAAATCAATTTTAAGGGAATAATTCTAATTGAAAATATTTTTGAAGAATCACCTGAGATGTTAAAAGAATATATTGATGAGATTAATAGACCTAATATAAAAATTAATTTAGACATAGGTCATGCAAAACTGGGTAAAGCTAATTTAGAAAGATGGATTGACGTTTTAAGAAATGATATTGCTTATATGCACATTCATACAAATGATGGAATTATTGATCAGCACCAAAGTCCTTCGAAGGAAGACATCAGGAAACTCTATGAGTTACTGGACAAATATAATTTAAACCCCGTATTATCCCTAGAATATGATGCGAAGAATCTAGCTGACGAGATTAGTAAGTACTTGGGGAATGAGAAGTAGCTTAAAGTATTGTTTAATTAATTCTTGGATTTAGTCTATATAGATTGAAAGTAAAATAGAGGGTTAGTGCTAGTACAGAATTAATTATTAGATTAGATGATGGAGTCTTTTGTAATAGACTTGAACTGTGTCTTCGTAGTTTTTTTGATGGGCTAATTTAGGTATTAGGATGGTATACATAATACGTCTTAAGCATTACGAAAGGAACGATAATATTTATGAAAAAATAGTGATATTAACTCCTGAGTGTAAGTTAGTACGGCGGAATATATTCCTTATTAACGAGATTGAGGATTCACAAGTGGACAAGGAAGACTTGATCTATGCATAAAATGAATATGAAAAAGCTTCTCGAGACAGGTAAGAAAGCAAGAGCTTTGAACGTAGAAAAACCAACTCCATCAGTCAATTATGACAGTAAATTAACTTTCTATTTGCCGAGCAGTAAAGCCCTTGCTTTAGCCAGGGGAAGTGTCAATACAGTATCGTCTCTCGCCTCAATCTAAGGAAACATCTCAATATAAATTAGATACAAAATTCTGGCTATTGAATTGTAGTTATTTTATTTTTCAGGAGAAATCTGTCTTGAAGTAATTGATAACTCGTAGATAGTATTGGTAGAATAAAAAACAAGATGACGAATGTAGAAATTAGGATAAAATTAAGATAAAAAATTGCTTAATAAAGTGGGTGCATTATGATTAATATTAGACCTGTATCTGATTTAAGAAATAAATTTCCTGAAATAGATGATATAGTCGTCAATAAAGGCGAATTGGTTTATTTAAAATTATTAAACTTATTTATCTTATATTAAAGAAAGGGTGGTAATGATGAACAAAAATACAAAAATAGTGATCATCATAATAATGTTATGCATATCATTGGTTGCTGCGCAATATTTAATGAACCCCCAAAAAGAGTTACCAATTCAATACGTAAGTGGCATGAATGTTATAAATATAGAAAACCCTAAGGAAGTAGTGGGTTATGGAGATTATGTATTTGTTGCACGCATTGATGAAGAAATCCAAAACGTGCATAGCAGTGCTGAAGACCTTGATCCTGGAATCCCGATGACTACATATTCTATTACAGTTATTGATAATTTGAAAGGGAAAATAAAGAAAAATACAGCTATAAAATTTAGTAAGAGTGGTGGAATTTCGGCTTCAAGCAATATGTTGACTCTGCTTGAAGGTGATACAATGCTTGAAGAAGGTGAATATTACATCCTAGTTGCTACAGGAAGTCATGACGGCTCAATTATACAGGCGGCAGCAACAGCAGCGAACAAGTTAGATGTTACTAGTAAAGAAGAAATAGTGTCGTCACAAGCATACAAAGATTATAAAAAATACATTAAAGAGGAAGTGAAATATAAGAGACCAAGATATAAATCAATATATGAAGAATAACATATTTTCATATGATATCTACCGCTCTGCCGATGTATGAGACCTGAAGTCCCGGGAGTTTATACCTATAAATCCTGAAATCCATTGTGAACAATGGATTTCAGGATTTATTTTGCTTGCAATTACTTCTAAATAGTAAGTGGTCAATAAAAGCACGGATTTAAGCGCTTTATCTACTGTGAGATACTCCTCAGAAAAGAGGGTTTTAGCGAAATTATGAAAATATAGAGCTCAAATTTATTGACTGTAAAGGATAAAGTTAAAGAAGCATGATCTGAGAGGGAGTTGTGGTCAAAGTTTTCTCTGTCTAAATCTGAAATGTATACCGGTATCTATGGTATGGGACTCCGTACCATACCTATCAGCAAAACCGACGCCGTTATTTATGGTACGGTTCACCGTAACGTATCTATCGGCGGAAACATTTCACTTCGTAATAATTTAGCTTAGTACGTATGATACAATATAATTGATATAGCAGATAATGCAAGACTGGAAAATAATTGTAGTTGTGCTGTTAGGTGCTGAATGAATGCAGATGGGGGATGGTCTAGTTTGAAAGTTAAAGATATTGAAATTCGCTCTGGTATGGATCGTTCTAATATCCGTTTTTATGAGAGAGAAGGATTTATAAATCCCGAACGGTTAGAGAATGGATATCGGGAATATACCGAAGATGATTTAAATAAATTAGTATGGATCAAGCTTCTTAGAAGCCTGCAGATTTCACTAGATGATGTGAAAAGTCTGTTTTCAGACGAAAAGTCACTTCTAGAAGTGCTTAAGAGACAGGTCTCGGATCTGGAGGAAACAAAAGGAGATATTCTCTATGCTCAGCAGATCTGTGAGAAAATCAGACAAAGCGGAAGTCATATCAGTGAGCTGAACCCGTATGAGTATCTGGAACTTATAGAGAAGAAAAAAGTAGACTCTAGGCATGATTATTTTACGGTGAAGAAGGACCGGTTACCGCAAGTGTTTCTTCCCTGGACCCGTTTTTTTGCAAGAAGCTTAGACCTAGCCTTATATGTTCTTTTATGGGGGAGCATACAGGTATTTTATCTGCATGTTCCACTGGTGAATAAGAGCACACGGGGTCTAATTCTAGACATTTTGATGATTGTATTTTTTATGATGATCTTTGAACCAATCTTGATTGCTATAACTGGAACCACCATTGGGAAATCAGTATTTGGATTAAAGATTAAGACCTTTGAGATTCTGAAAGAATTGCTGATGGAGGATGGTCTATTTTGAAAGTTAAAGAGGTAGAAATTCGCTCCGGTATGGATCGTTCTAATATCCGTTTTTATGAGAGAGAAGGATTTATAAATCCCGAACGATTAGAGAATGGATATCGGGAATATACCGAAGATGATTTAAATAAATTAGTATGGATTAAGCTTTTAAGGAGCCTGCAGATTTCACTAGATGAGGTGAAAAGTCTGCTTTCAGACGAAAAGTCACTTCTAGAAGTGCTTAAGGAACAGGTCTCTGATCTGGAGGAAACAAAAGGAGATATTCTCTATGCTCAGCAGATCTGTGAGAAAATCAGACAAAGCGGAAGTCATATCAGTGAGCTGAACCCGTATGAGTATCTGGAACTTTTAGAAAAGAAAGAAGTAGTCTCTAAGCATGATTATTTTACGGTGAAGAAGGACCGGTTACCGCAAGTATTTCTTCCCTGGACCCGTTTTTTTGCAAGAAGCTTAGACCTAGCCTTATATGTTCTTTTATGGGGGAGCATACAGGTATTTTATCTGCATGTTCCACTGGTGAATAAGAGCATACGGGGTCTAATTCTAGACGTTTTGATGATTGTATTTTTTATGATGATCTTTGAGCCGATCTTGATTGCTATAACTGGAACCACCATTGGGAAGTCAGTATTTGGATTAAAAATTAAGACCTTTGAGATGACGAAGCTATCTTATGGGGATGCGTTGAGAAGAACGTATCTTGTTCTTGTGGACGGGATGGGTCTCTTGATACCCATCTATTCGATGATCAGACTTTTCAAAAGCTATAAGTTATGCAGCGACGAGGAGGTCCTTCAGTGGGATGAAGGTCTTGCCTATGATCTTAAAGACAATAATAAACTTCGTTATCTCGCTGCAGGAGGAGTATCAATACTTGTTCTACTGCTGTTTATTCTGACATTTAAAGCACAGGTATTTCCACCTCATAGAGGAAATCTGACGCTGAAAGAATACACGGAGAATTTCCAGTATTATCAGAAGCTGCTTGGTGTTGATTTTTCAGGGTATACTTTGAGTGATACAGGACAATGGACAGAACCATCAGATAAAGAACCCAATCTTCTCATTGGATATGTGGAAAGCCCTATGATGCTTTATTCATTTAAAGATGGAATCGTAGATACGGTTTCTTTCCATATAAACATTCAGAACAAAAGGCAGACACTATATACGTATAATAACCATATGCTGGTTAGCTATCTTTCGATGGCAGGTGCCCAAGAGACTATCGGGCTGTTTTCCAATAAGATGGAAGAGATTACGACTGTAGTTTCCAAAGACGCCTCTGAAGGATTCTCCCATATCATAAATAATGTCAGTGCATCCTCAGAAGTAGAACTGGTAGGATATCAAAACACCTCACCACAGTATGTGGTACCTCTTGATGATGCAAAAGAGTATATCTACAAGGTCAATTTTTCTGTTAAAAAGAATGATTAAGTTTTGGTTTATCCCTACAGTGTTTTATCTGTAGGGATTTTTTTATTTTCCAATGAGCAAGTATAGGGATACCTAAGCAATTTTCCTTTTACTTTATAGAGCCATGCAATTTAAGTCTTATTTAGACCAGTTTCATATAAAACATGATAAAACACAAAGAACCTGTTGACTGTGCACCGAGTGCATGGTTTATAGTAGGTCCAAAGTAGAGAAATAGAATGTCATCAAAATACTATTTGAAGGTTCTCTGATAATCTATTATCTCTACTATATGAGAGGTGATCATATAGATAATAAATGAATCATTGGTGTTGCACACTTTTACAGGGAGGTTTGAAATGAAAAAGTATGAAAGAATGATATTCACAATGTTGTTGCTGATGTTCTCACAAACTGTAGCGTATGGGTACAATTATATCGGACACGGTGTTACTAATACACAATATGGATTTGTAAATGCCTATGACACAAGCAACAGGATATACACATCGTATACTTTAGAAAATATGAATGCTTCAGGTGTTGCAGCTGTAAGAAATGAAGTGGATACAGTTTGGGTTGTGAAGAATGTATATGGCTCTCTTAATCCTTCAGATTATCCTAAAGTGGTTATAGCCGATCGTTCTAAGAATGGGAATCATTACCATGCTTTCAGGGAGCAAATTATAGCCAAGTAGTTTGAATTTCACTAGGAATGAAACCTTTATCATAAATGAATGGGTTTCTTTCCCAGTAAAATATCTTGACTATCACAACGGAGGGAATGAACATGAAGCGCTTTACTTATATCTTTATCCTTTTATATACGTTTATTTTGACGCTAGGGGTTGTAAATTCATTCAACGAAAGTTACTTCAACCGTCTTCAGTTTTTGCCAGTTGAGTTTAAGTACCAAACTGAAAAAGATTCTCTTGTGCTAAATCTATATCTGAAGGAGAATGATCTGTCTGAGAACGATGCCATGAAAAGACTTCTTCATCTTGCTAAAGAGAATAACTTAGAAGTGATGGTAACCCTTGAACATAAGGATATATTAGGACGAAGTGTGAAGAGTACATACATATACTCAGACAAATTCAAATTAATTAATGTTGCATACCTTGAAAAGGAGATAGATATCAACTTTTCGGATGAAAAACAAAAGGGGTACATCAGTTCTGACCCACTGGATGACAAGAAAATTGGTGGGATTCGTTTTCTGTCATCGAAATATACCAGAGGCAAAGAGTATCCAGTTTTGAGATTTCTTCCTATGCATAGTTTTGAAGAGAACAACGAAGCATCTGTAAACTTCTTTGCACCCACCATTGTATATGACAAAGAGGAAGTAACGAAAAATAATCTGATTGAGAAAATTCTAGAAGAGTATCCATTTTTAAATCCAATGGAAATATATGAATCAGAACAATTTTCAGAGGATATGGAGGTGGAAACAGCATCCTTAACAGATTATCTTCCATCCATTATGCTGCTCATCATTCTATTGACAGCGACGAGTCATGTGAATGGCAGTATAAAAGAAATCAGTATCAGAAAATTTCAAGGCAATTCGTCAAAAATTATATTCATGAGAATTATGAAGTCCTATATTCGCTTTATCGTCCTTTATTACATCATCGGGACAGTATTTTCTTATTTTATTCTTGGAGGAGATTTCAGCAGTATTTCATTGAATAT
>LFRM01242763.1_pt3 | contig 20066 bp, 19 predicted proteins | sample 618341 | NCBI WGS metagenome assembly LFRM01 (sample SAMN03654438, study PRJNA283298) | anaerobic digester metagenome | isolation source: pool of bioreactors CSTR01a, CSTR02a, and CSTR03a thermophilic anaerobic... | place: Denmark: Kgs. Lyngby | collected 2014-05-21 | reverse complement strand
GGAAACCACGTGTGGGCCAAGAAGGAGATGGCCGACTACCTCCTGCGCCAGCACAGGGTGCTCAGGCCGTACAACTATCCGCCGGACGTGCCGGGCAGGGGCTGGTGTATTGTGAACGCCAACGGCTACAGGCTGGCGGTGCTGAACCTGCAGGGACGGACTTTCATGCATCCTATAGACTGTCCGTTCCGCGCCGCTGACAGGGCACTGGAGGAGATCGGCGATCAAGCGGACGCGGTGGTGGTGGAGTTCCATGCTGAGGCTACGTCCGAGAAACAGGCGCTGGCCATGTACCTTGACGGGCGTGTGGCGGCTGTGGTGGGGACCCACACCCACGTGCCCACTGCGGACGAGCGCGTGCTGCCGGGGGGAACGGCGAGGCTCACCGACCTGGGGATGTGTGGGCCGGTGGTCTCTGTGATAGGGATGGACGCGGATACAGTGATACCCAAGTTCATGACAGCGTTACCCAGCCGATTCAGCGTGGCTTCGGGCCCTGTGGCAGTGATGGGTGCGATTATCGAGATACATCACGCGACTGGGAAATGTCACTCCATATCTCGCATTATGGAGGAATACGACGATACCATTCGTTGACCCTCGTGCCAAGGAGTAGAAGGATTTTGCCACACAGCAGCTAATAATTCACACAGGGAGCACTCAAGCGATCGGCTAGCCAGGAGGATGTGAACATGGAGGTTCTAAAGGTCTCTGCCAAGTCGAACCCAAACTCAGTTGCTGGGGCCCTAGCAGGAGTTATGCGCGAGAGGGGTGCTGCTGAGGTCCAGGCTATCGGTGCAGGCGCCATTAACCAGGCGGTCAAGGCTGTTGCCATTGCGCGTGGTTTCGTAGCCCCGAGCGGCCTTGACCTGGTGTGCATTCCGGCTTTCGTCGACGTGGTCATCGACGGTGAGGAGAGAACTGCCATCAAACTCATCGTGCAGCCGAGGTAGGTGCAGCTGCCGGGCCGTACGAGCCGTGGATGCACTTCCCAGCAGGTAGCTGGGCGTGGCAGGTAGAATCCACTTTCAACGTTGGGAGGTGGAGCCGTAGCGGAGGAAGGGGAACCTTATGTGCGACGGCTATACTGCCACGCTTCGTCCTGCAACACAAGACGACATCGAGATCCTTGTGAAATGGGATGGTGATCCCGAACTCGCCTGGCTTATGGGGTGCAGCCACAGAACTCCGGAGGAGTCGCGTGCTCGTCTGTCCAAGCTCATCGGCGACAGGAACAGCGTGGTAATGTGCATCGTGGATCCAGATGGGCACGTGGTGGGCGATATTGTGCTCACTGAGATCGGATGGCGCAGGCGCGAGGCCGAGCTTTCGGTGAGGATCGGCGAACGCGAGAACCGGGGTAAGGGCATCGGGCAACAGGCTGTCAGGCAGATGCTTGACTTCGCCTTCGGCAGACTGGGCCTGAACAGAGTCTACCTGAGGGTATGCGCTGATAACCTCAGGGCGATTCAGTGTTACCGAAAGTGCGGGTTCAAGCGCGAAGGCGCGGTGAAGCGCAAGCTTGCCGAGGGCCAAGAACCTCGCACCGTGGTGCTGATGACCGTAAGCCGCTTCGAACTGCTGTCAAAGGACGTTGCCTCATGATGCTTTCCTACCCACGAATTGGAGGGCGTAAGCCCTCTTTTTCTTTTGCACGTGAGTGTCAAGCCAGCGCGAAAGACCCGGCGCCTCGGCGCCGGCTACCGCCTTCAACTCCGGCACCCGGCCGGAGACGGGACGGAGCATTTCGTGTGTAAACGACCTATGGGTGGGTCGTTGTGGCCGAAAACCGACCCGCCGGTGGGTCGGCGCGACCGCTCCTCGGCGCCGCCCTGTCGCCGCACGCGTCACCGCCCGTGTGCCTGCCTGCGACGCCGTCCCCGTCCCCGTCCGTCCCCAGCCCCAGCCCCAGCCTTCGCCCCCGTTCCCGTCTACGCCCGCGTTCACGCCCCCGCGCTGTGCGGCCGTCACTCGATGCGGTGGCGGCTTGACGCTCGCCTTAAGAAGGCCACCGACCCATCCCTGGCCGACCCTGCCCGCTGTTTTTCTTGTGAAATATTCGCAACGCTTGCAGGAGAAGGCGCGACAGTATAGAAGCAATAGGCAAGTGGAGCGAAGTGGAGCAAAGTGGTGAGCCGCGGTGTTCATGGGCGAGTACCGGCATACCCTTGACGACAAGTACCGCCTGATCGTTCCCGCCAGGTTCAGAGACGAACTTGGAGGGCGCTTCGTGCTTACCAGAGGGCTAGACAGGTGTCTGTTCGGCTTTCCCATGGAGGAATGGAGAAGGCAGGAGCAGATGATCACGCAGCTTCCCATGACGATGGCTGACGGACGCGCTTTCTCAAGGATGTTCTTTTCCGGGGCCGCCGAGTGCGAGCTTGACAGGCAGGGAAGGACGGTCATCCCGGTACACCTCAGGGAATACGCCAACATCGACAAGGAGATCGTGATTATCGGTGTATCCTCGCGGTTCGAGGTCTGGTCGGCCCAGAACTGGGAGGAGTACATTGCTAGGGTGGCCGACTCCTACGAGGCCATCGCCGAGAAGCTGGTATCGCCGGCGTGAGGTGTGCAATGTCTTTCGAGCATGTGCCCGTGATGTTGAGCCAGGTCCTGGAGGCCCTCAACCCCAAGCCGGGGGAGGCCATCGTCGACTGCACCGTGGGGGGCGCGGGGCATTCCGTCCACATCGCTTCGCGCATCGGCCCTGACGGGATGCTGATCGGGATCGACCGCGACCCGGCGGCGCTCCGGAGCGCATCCGATAGGCTCTCGGATGCTCCATGCCGGGTGAGGCTGGTCAGGGGAAACTTCGCGGACCTCAGGGACATCCTGGCGCAGCTTGAGCAGGAGCACGGCTCCAGGATATCTCCGAATGGGTTTCTGTTCGATTTCGGAGTCAGTTCCCCTCAGCTGGACGAGGCGGAACGCGGCTTCACATACAGGGAAGACGCGCCCCTTGACATGCGGATGGATCCGAACCTCGCGGTCACGGCGGCGGATATCGTGAACACCGCCGGAGCGCGGGAGCTTGCGCGGATCATCCGAGATTACGGGGAGGAGCGCTGGGCCTCGAGGATAGCCAGGTTCATAGTGGACCGTAGGTCGAAGGCGGGGCCGATAACCACCACCGGGCAGCTGGTTTCGGTGATACTGGCTGCGGTGCCCGCGGCGGCGCGGCGAGAGGGGCCGCACCCGGCGCGAAGGACCTTTCAGGCGCTTCGGATAGCCGTCAATGACGAGCTGACCGCGGTGCGCAGGGGGCTTGAGGCGGCCGTGCAGCTGGCTGCGCCGGGCGGAAGGATAGTGGCGCTGTCCTACCACTCGCTGGAGGACAGGATCGTGAAAGAGGTGTTCAGACAGGGGATGAACCCCTGCACCTGCGATCCGTCGGCGCCTGCGTGCGTCTGCGGCAGGCGTCCCACCCTTGTCAGGGGGAGCCTCAGAGCGACAACGCCCACTGCCGAAGAGGTGGAAGCCAACCCGAGGGCAAGGAGTGCCAAGCTCAGGGCGGCAATCAGAGTTCTAGACATCCAGGAGGATGAATAGCATGGATTGCGCAAGCGTGCACACGGAGATCGGGCTCGCGTCGGCGCGGCGCAGAGGGACCAGGCCCATAAGGCTCATGGCCTCATGTGCGCTGGTGGCCTTCATGGTCATAGCTCTGCTTGGGGCGCACGTTGCGCTGAGAGCGGAGATAGTGGCAGCCAGCGCCAGGAAGGCGGCCGCCCAGGCCAGGCTGGAGCAGGCGATGAAGGCCTACGACAGGGCGTGCCTGGAACTGGCTCGCGCCACCTCGCTGGACAGGATAGAGGAGATAGCCAGGATGCGCCTGGGCATGGTTGAGCCCGACGCCATGGCGCTGGTGCTAGTGGACGGCATAGCCAGGCCGGCCGTCGCCGCATCGCCCGCACCCTCCGCGGCCGGCGCAGCCGCTGACGCCGGCAGGGCCGAGCAGCCGCCGGCCGTCTTGGCGGGACTGGCCGGAGTGGCCCAACAGCTGGTGGCCGCCGCAGTGTCCAACCTGGTCGCGGCGTGGTTCGCCAGCCCTCCGCCGCAGATCCCGTCTGTTCTCAGATGATGCACGGGCGCTTCATCTGATGGATGGAGGCCGGAGCGGTGACGTATGGCACGCTGTACCCCGATACGCGGCGGAGCAGGTTAGCCTACTCCCCGATGACCATCAAGAAACGGATCAAGGCCGTCGTGACTCTGCTCGCGGTGCTCGCCTTAGTGCTTGCCCTGCGCCTAGTATGGCTGCAGGGAATTCGTTTTTCCCACTACCGCCAGCTTGCCCTTGACCAGCGCATGCGCGCCGTGCAGGTGGACCCGAAGAGGGGGACCATATACGACCGGCGCATGCGTGAGCTTGCGGTGAGCATGAGCGCCGATTCGGTGTACGCCGTGCCGGCGGAGGTCAAGGACGCTCCGGCCGCAGCTAGGCAGCTGGCGCCCCTCCTGGAGATGACCGAGGGCGAGCTGATCCAGAAGCTTACCACAAACCAGTCCATAGTGTGGCTCAAGAGAAAGGTGCCGTATGATACGGCGCAATCCGTCAAGAGGATGGGCCTGGCAGGGGTGAACGTGGCCGAGAGCGGGCAGCGCTTCTATCCGAAGGACACCCTTGCGGCGCAGGTAATCGGCATCGCCGGCATCGACAACCAAGGCCTTGAGGGGCTTGAGGTCTTCTACGACACTGAGCTTCGGGGCGTCCGCGGCCAGATCATTGCGGAGAGGGACGCCAGCGGAAGGGAGATCCCCGAGGGCCAGCAGCTCTTCGTGCCGCCGTCAGACGGCAACTCCATCGTCCTGGCCATCGACGAGGTTATCCAGTATATCTGCGAGCGCGAGCTGGACCGTGCCATCGCGGACACAGGCTCCAGCCGAGCCATCGCCGTAGCCATGAACCCCTTCACCGGCGAGGTGCTGGCCATGGCCGTGCGGCCCTCGTACGACCCCAACGCCTACTCCCAGTTCAATACCGCCCTCAGGCGCAACGCCGCCGTATGCGACATCTACGAGCCCGGCTCCACGTTCAAGGTGTTCACCGCCGCTGCGGCTCTGGATTCAGGGGCCGTCACACCGTATACGCAGTTTTTCGATCCTGGATACGTCAAAGTGGAAGACAGGACGTTGAGGTGCTGGAGGGCCGGCGGGCACGGATCGCAGACGTTCATCGAGGCCACGGAGAACTCGTGCAACCCCGTGTTCGCCTCCATCGCCGTGAAGATGGGAGCCCAGACGTTCACCAGGTACATCCAGGCCTTCGGGTTCACCCAGAAGACCGGCATCGACTTTCCGGGAGAGGCAGTCGGCCTCATGCACAGGGAGAGCAGGATGGGCCCTGTGGAGCTGGCCACCACCGGGTTCGGACAGGGCATCTCGGTGACGCCGCTGCAGATGGTGAACGCCATGTGCGCCATCGCCAACGGCGGCGTGTTGATGAAGCCCATCCTGGTCAAGGAGGTGCTGGCTCCAGACGGCACGGTGCTGAAGCGCGCGGAGCCCACTCCAGTGAGGCAGGTCATATCTGAGCGCACCGCCCAGGAGCTCACACGCATCCTCGAGTCGGTGGTGGTGAACGGGTCGGGCACCAGGGCGGCCGTTGCAGGCTACTCCGTTGCAGGCAAGACCGGTACTGCCGAGAAGCCTGAAGGCGGAAGGTACGGAGACGAGCGCGTCGCCTCCTTCATGGGATTCGCTCCGGCCAACGACCCGAAGATGGTCCTGCTGGTGCTGCTGGATGAGCCAAAGACTGACGTGAAGTACGGCGGCGTGATAGCGGCTCCGGTATTCGCCAACATCATGCGCGACAGCCTCAGGTACCTCGAAGTGCCGCCCACCATCGGCAGCGTCCCCGGAGGGGCCGACGCCGCCGCGCAGGTGGCCGTTCCAGACGTTGTGGGGATGGGGCGCAGCGAGGTGGAGGCCATCTTGAACACGGCTGGCCTCAGGTTCCGATACGAGGGCATGGGTGAGGTGGCGATGGCGCAGACGCCTGCGGCAGGGGCTAAGGTGGCCCGGGGAACCACCGTCATCGTTTACTTTGGAACTGAGGGAATGTATAATCTCGACAGCACCACGGCGGTTGTGCCGAACCTGGTGGGCAAGAGCCTCAAGGAGGCAGCCCTGCTCCTAGGGGCCAAGGGCCTCGCCGTAAACCCGGTGGGGACCGGGTTCGTGGCACGGCAGGACCCTGCGCCAGGCACGGAGGTGCCGCTCGGGGCTGCAGTAACGCTGTATCTTGAGGAATGATGACTATGCTGGGTGCGACCTTAGGCGAGCTTCTCAAAGCGGTGCCGGAGCACAGCGTGAAGGGCCCTCTGTCAGTGCGAATATACGGCTATACATACGACTCGCGCACGGTACCGGGCCCTGGCATACTGTTCGCTGCGTTCGAGGGCTCCAAGCACGACGGCCACGACTACATCGACGACGCGCTTGCCAACGGCGCCGCCGCCCTCGTGGTGTCGCGCCCCGTGGAGGGGCGCTACGATGTTCCAGTGGTGACGGTGCCCGATTCTCGGCGGGCTCTGGCATATTTGGCCCGTGAGCTATACGATGATCCTTCGAGCAAACTCTTCACAGTGGGGCTCACCGGCACGAAGGGCAAGACCACCACAACGCGCCTCCTCCTGCACCTCCTGGACCTTGCAGGAGTGCCGTCGGGCCTGGTGGGAACCATGGGTTACCGGGTTGCGGCGCCACTTAGCGGGCTTGCAGCCGACCCTCACAGGGATGCCAGCCTGAACGAGGCCGAGCTCATTCCGGCCCCCAACACCACCCCCGAAGGCGCCGACCTGCAACGGCTGTTCTATTCCATGGTCACAAACGGCCTCACCCACGTGGTGATGGAAGTGTCCAGCCACGCGCTGGCATTGGGCCGCGCCGAGCTGCTCAAGTTCGACCTTGCGGGTTTCACCAACCTCGGCCACGACCACATGGACTTCCATCCCGACGTCCAGCACTATGCTGCCTCGAAGGCGCTCCTGTTCTCGTCCATCAAGCCTGGTGGGACCGCAGTGGTGAACTCCGACGACCCGTTCAGCGTCGCCATGGCGAAAGCCGCGAAGGCTGCAGGCGCCCGCGTCGTAACGGTGGGGCTAGGCCCCTCGACCCCGGCGGAGCTTGCAGGCGAGCCCAGTCTCAGGGCTTCCGAGATAGAGCTTTCGGCCACCGGCAGCTCGTTCGTGGTGACGTCATCGTCTACAGGGGAAAGAGTTCGAGTGGAAACGGGGCTTGTGGGCATCTTCAACGTCAGCAACTGCCTCATGGCGCTGGCGCTGGCGTCAGAAGCCGGGCTGGATCTGGGCTGGGCTGGGCAGGCCGTCCGGTCGTTTTCGGGGGTTCCCGGAAGGTTCCAGCCTGTCAACGCGGGGCAGCCTTTCTCAGTGATAGTCGACTACGCGCACAACCCCGACTCCTTAAGGAACGTGCTGGCCACGGCCAGGGGCCTCAGCGCTGGCAGGCTCATCTCGGTGTTCGGGTGCGGGGGCGACCGGGACAGAACAAAACGGCCGGTGATGGGCGCCATCTCGAGGGAGATTGCTGACTACACGGTGGTGACATCTGACAACCCGCGAACCGAGGACCCGGCTGCCATAGTGGCGGAGATCGCCGCTGGCATGGGCGATCCGGATCCCTCCTGGACGGTGATCCTGGACCGGCGAGAGGCGATACGCCACGCCGTGGGCGTGGCCCGGCCCGGCGACGTGGTGGTGATAGCTGGCAAAGGGCATGAGACGTACCAGATACTGCACGACCGCGCGATACACTTCGACGACGTCGAAGAGGCGCGTGCTGCCATCGAGGAGCTGACTAAGGGTGTTTGATTACGCCGTCAAGGAGCTTCTGCCCATCGTCGGCGGAAGGCTGGTGAGGGGATCAGGCGAGGTCCGGATCGCCTGCGCCGCTATCGACAGCCGCAACGCCGGCCCCGGGGCCGCGTTCTTTGCCTTTCGGGGCCAGCACAGGGACGGGCACGACTTCGTGGCGCAGGCAGCGTCGGCAGGCGCTGCGGCCGCGGTGGTGTCGCACGCGCTCGGCGACGAGGTGCTGGAGGCCCTGCCCGAGGGCTTCGCGCTGATACATGTGGACGATTCGCTGCAGGCTCTCACGGCCCTGGCCGCGGAGCACAGGCGCAGGTCGAACGCCAGGGTGGTGGCGATCACCGGAAGCGCCGGCAAGACCACCACGAAGGACATGACCGCCGCGGTGCTGGGAGCGGGCTTTCGCGTGGTGGCCACGGAGGGCAACATGAACAACGAGATCGGCATGCCCCTCACCCTGCTCAGGCTGGAGCCTCAGCACCAGGCCATCGTGCTGGAGATGGCCATGAGGGCCCGGGGCGAGATCGCGCAGCTTGCGGCGGTGGCGAAGCCCGAGATCGGCGTGGTTATCAACGTCGGCACGGCACACCTGGGCGAGCTGGGCTCGCAGGAGAACATCGCCGCCGCCAAGGCGGAGTTGGTACAGGCCCTGCCGCCCGAGGGCGTCGCGGTGCTCAACGGCGACGATCCAAGGGTCAGGGCCATGGAAGCCCTGGCCGGCTGCAGGACGGTGCTGTTCGGCACATCCGACAGCTGCCACGTGCGCGCCGTGGACATCGCGGCGTCGGCGGATTCCACCACTTTCAGCCTGGTGCTGGATGGCAGTCGCGTGGAGGGCCTGAGGTTCAGGGTGCCGCTGCCTGGCGCGCACAACGTCTCCAATGCCCTGGCTGCGCTGGCTGTGGGCCACAGTCTGGGGATGGGGCCCAGCGTGATGGCGGAGGGGCTGGGCCGGTTTGTCCCGTCTGCAATGAGGATGAATTTCATTGAACTTGAAGACGGCACCACCGTGGTGGACGACTCCTACAACGCGAACCCAGTCTCCACAAGGTGCGCCGTCGATGCCGTGCTGCAGTACGCCATGGGCAGACGGGTCATCGCCATCCTCGGGGACATGCTTGAGCTCGGAGACGAGGCGCCTGAGTACCACAGGCAGGTGGGCGCGTACGCAGCCCAGCGCGGGGTAGAGGGCCTGGTGGCGATGGGCGAGATGGCTAGGCACATGGCGCGCGGCGCCGTCGCGGCGGGCATGCCCCAGGGCGCAGTGGCCACGTGCGACGATCCCGCGGCAGCGGCCGAGCTGGCAAAGGCCATGGCCAGGGCCGGCGATGTGTATCTGGTGAAAGGGTCTAGGGGCATGCGTATGGAACGGGTCGCGGAGGCGTTGGCGAGATGTGGTCGATAGCTCAAAGGTCAATGGCGGCGGCGGGGATAGCGCTTGCGGTGTCGATGGCGGTTGCGCCGTCCATCATCCGCTCGCTGAGGCGTCTCAAGGTGGGGCAGGTGGTGAGGGACGACGGCCCGAAGAGCCACTCGGTCAAGTCGGGCACGCCCACCATGGGCGGGGTCATCATAGTGGTGGCGGCCCTGGTAGCGGCAGGGGNNGTGGCCATGGCTCGGGGGTTCACGCACCTGCCGATAGCGCTATTCGTCACCACGGCGTGCGGCCTTGTGGGCATGCTGGACGACTACATCTCCATCGTGGCGCGCAGGCCGCTTGGCCTCAGGGCCAGGCACAAGCTGGCCCTGCAGCTCCTGGTCGGCCTGGTGCTGGGAGGCTACGCTTTCATCTGGCCCGACCTGGGCACGGCCCTATCCATCCCTTTCGCGCGGCACGTCAGCATTGACCTGGGGATCTGGTACATACCCTTCGCGGCGTTCATGCTCATCAGCATGACCAACGCGGTGAACCTCACCGACGGCCTGGACGGCCTGGCGGCAGGATGCGTGGCCATAACGTGCTTCGCCTACGTGGTAGTGGCATGCGTCGTCGACAGGCTGGAGGCAGGCGTGTTTGCCGGCGCGGTGGCCGGCGCTTGCCTGGGCTTCGTGTGGTGGAACTCTCACCCTGCCGCGGTGTTCATGGGAGACTCGGGATCGCTGGCGTTGGGAGCGGCACTTGCGAGCCTCGCGGTGATCACCAAGACGGAACTGCTCCTCGCGGTGATGAGCGGGGTGTACATCGCGGAGGTCATGTCGGACATCATTCAGGTCATACACTTCAGGCGCACCGGAAAGCGCGTCTTCCGCATGGCCCCGCTACACCACCACTTCGAGCTTTCGGGGATGGCGGAACCCAAGGTCGTTGTGAGGTTCTGGGTCGCGTCTGCGTTCTTCGCTGCCCTGGGCCTGGCGGGATTGTAGGCGGGGGCGCTTACGACGTTTTCGGAGGATGTGACATGAAACAGCGGGCCGGTCTGCCAGACATAATACTGTTCATCACCGTGCTGGCCCTCTTGAGCCTGGGGATCGTCATGGTGTTCAGCTCCAGCTCCGTCACGGCCTTTCAGGAGCTTGGCGACGCCTACTATTACCTGAAGCGGCAGTCGATGTGGGCGGCCATAGGCATGGTGGCTTTGGTAGCCTGCATGAACATCGACTACCACCTGTGGGAGCAGCTTGCCGGGCTGATCATGATCCTCAGCATAGGAGCGCTTGCGCTGGTGCTGGTGCCCGGTGTGGGCCGTCTGGTGTCGGGCTCGCGTCGGTGGATAGGCCTGGGCCCAGTGAGCGTGCAGCCTAGTGAGTTCGCCAAGCTGGGACTGGTGGTCTTCCTGGCGCGGTACTTCTCGCGAATCGGGCCTGATGTCAAGTCGCTTTTCAGCGGCACCGTGGTGCCGGTGTTCATCGCCGGGGTGTGCGCCCTGTTGGTGCTGCTGGAGCCGGATCTGGGCACCGCCATCTGCATAATGGGCATCACATGGTTCATCATGGCGGTGGCTGGAACGCCCTGGACCAGCCTGGCGGCGCTCCTCGCGTTGGCCGTGCCTGCGGTGCTGCTTTACGCCAGACACGACCCGGTGAGGATGCGAAGGCTCACATCCTTTATTGATCCGTGGTCGGATCCGAGGGACTCAGGTTTCCACATAATCCAGAGCCTGCTGGCGCTGGGCTCCGGCGGCCCGTTCGGCCTCGGCCTGGGCATGAGCCGCCAGAAGTTTCATTACCTTCCGGAGCAGCACACGGACTTCATCTTCGCCATCATCGGCGAGGAGCTGGGCCTGATCGGCACCGGTCTCGTGCTGTTCCTCTACATTGTGGTGGGCGCCCGCGGCTTCAGGGCGGCCTTCAGGGCGCCCGATACCTTCGGGTCGCTGTTGGCAGCCGGAATCACGTGCATGATAACACTGCAGGCGGCAATGAACATCGCAGTGGTAACCGGGTCGATGCCCATCACCGGTATCACGCTTCCGCTGATAAGCTCGGGCGGTTCGTCGCTTGTGCCGATGCTGGCCGGAATCGGCATCCTGTTGAACATAAGCCGGTACGCGCAGGCGAGATAACGCAGGCGAGATGCCGCAGGAGAGTTACCGCAGGTGAGGTAGCCTTCGGGCGCGGCGCCGGCGCATCGGATTGGAGCGTTTGTGATGAGGTTTCTGCTGGCGGGCGGCGGCACAGGCGGTCACATATATCCCGCCCTGGCCATCGCCGACGAATTGCTTCGACGCTACCCCCACTCGGAACTGCTGTTCGTGGGGGGCAGGCGCGGGCTGGAGCGCACCCTGGTGCCTCGCGCAGGGCACAGGTTCGTGTCAATCACCGTGGCGGGTTTCGAGAGGAGGCTATCGCTGGGCACACTGGCTACGGCGGCCAAGGCCGCGACGGGCGTGGCGCAGAGCCTGGCCATCGTGGCCAGGTTCAGGCCGGATGTGGCCATAGGCACCGGCGGATACGCCTCCGGGCCGGCCATTCTCGCGGCATCGCTCCTGGGGGTGCCGACGCTGATACACGAGCAGAACGTGGTGCCCGGGGCCACCAACAGGCTGCTGGCCAAGAGGGCTAAGGTGGCCGCGGTGAGCTGGAGCGAGTCCGTGAGGTATCTGCCGCATCCTGACAGGGCGGTGCTCACGGGCAACCCCATCAGAAGGGACGTGGTGACGGCATCCCGCGAGGATGGGCTGGCAAGTTTCGGGCTGAGCCCGTTGCGCCCCGTGGTGCTGGTGACAGGGGGCAGCCAGGGCGCCGCTAGCATCAACCGCGCGGCCGCGGCGGCGGTGACCAGGATCGTCGCCGCAGGCGGGCAAGTGCTGATGGCTACGGGAGCCGACAAGTTCGACGACGCGGTGAGGCAGACCAGGGACGCTGGGACGGAGCTTCACGTTGACGCTGAGGGAATAGCCAGGTCTGAGCGGGGGGATGTTATCCTCGTGCCATACATTTACAGCATGCCCCAGGCCCTTGCCTGCGCCGACGTGGTGGTGGCCAGGGCGGGGGCGATAACCCTTGCGGAGATCGCGGCAAGGGGGCTTCCGTCGGTGCTCGTGCCCCACCCGAAGGTGCCAGACAACGTTCAGGAGAGGAACGCCAGGGCGATGGAGGCCCGTGGTGCCGCCGTGGTCATACTTGACAGGGAGCTTTGCGCGGAGAGGCTTGCTGACGCCGTGGTGAACTTGCTCGTGGACGATGCCCGGCGGCGGGCCATGGCTCACGCGGCGGCGGAGGCGGGGATCCCCGACGCCACCGAAAAGGTAGTAGACTGTATTGAGAGGATCGTGCGTAAGAGGCCCGGTGGGGCGCGGTGAAGCCGTGGACATGCTCCCAATACGGGCATAAGGCATACAATAGCATCGTCGGTGACGGGGTCTTAAGAGGTGCGCGGCGCATGGATGGAGAGAGAACGTACCATTTCGTCGGTGTTGGCGGCAGCGGGATGAGCCCGCTGGCTCAGATAATTATCGGACTAGGGCACAAAGTCACAGGCTCTGACATCAGATACTCGCCTCATCTGGCGGACCTTGAGGTCAGTGGGGCGAAGGTGTACAGCGGGCACGATCCAGAGGTAGCGTGTCAAGCTGACGTGGTGGTGGTATCCGCCGCCGTGCCCCATGACGACCCGGAGGTGGCGGCCGCAAGGGCTGCCGGCATCCCGGTGATTAGCAGGGCCCAGCTATTGGGGCAGCTCTTCGAGGACAGGCGTGGAATCGGCGTCACCGGCACCCACGGCAAGACCACCACCAGCGGGATGCTGGCCACCATATTCATGGAAGCCGGTTTGGACCCGACGGTTGCCGTGGGGGCGGGCCTCACCTGGGCTCCTAGCGGCGGGCGCGCCGGGTCCGGCGAGTTCATGATAGTGGAGGCCGACGAGGCGTACGGCTCGTTCCTGACCCTTCGGCCGGAGGTGGCGGTGGTCACAAACATCGACGATGATCACAGGGACTACTATGGGTCCTTTGAGAACATAATGTCAGCGTTCATCCAGTACCTGAGGCAGGTGAAGCCGGGGGGCCGGGCGGTGGTCTGCGCCGACGATCCCAACGTCCTCAGGGCGGCCGAGGGCGCCGAGTGCGATGTAGTGCTGTACGGTCAGGCAGGCGGCGATGTCGAACTTGATTACGCCGCGGCTGACCTGCGCTTAAACGGTATGGGCTCCAGGTTCAGGGTGTTGTATCGGGGGCATGACATGGGAGAGATATACCTTGCGGTGCCCGGCGTGCATAACATAGTTAATGCCACGGCGGCGTATGCCGTTGCCCATGGCCTTGGCATCGACCACCAGCACATACGTGCCGGCCTCCGCGACTACGTCGGTGCGGAGAGAAGGTGCCAGGTGCTGTACAGGGCGGGCGGACTGACCATCGTGGATGACTACGCGCATCACCCTGCCGAGATACGAGCCACGTTGGCCGCGCTGAGGGCGGCGGCCGGCGGAAGGCTCGTGGTGGTGTTCCAGCCACAGCGCTACACCAGGACAAAGCTACTTTTCGATGATTTCGTCAAGTCCTTTGGGCTTGCCGACGTTGTCGCTGTCACCGAAGTGTACCACGAGGGCACAGGCGAATCGCCGATCCCAGGGGTCAGCGGGATGCGGCTTGCCGAGGCCATATCGGAGCATGAGGGCAAGTCGGTTAGATATCTCGCGGACAGGTTCGAGGCACTCGAGTTCCTGAGGAGTCAGGCCCGGCCTGGCGACACGTTGGTGACGATGGGCGCAGGCGATATATATCGCGCAGCGCGCAGCCTGGCGGAGGAGCTAAAGCGCGATGCGGCACAGCACATGAACGGCGGTGGTTGCTAGATGGTCAGCCTGGTTACGGAGTCGCAGGTGGCGTCCTTGCAGAGGGGATTCCAAGGCAGGATATCCATGGGAGAGCCCATGCGGGAGTACACGTCGTTCCGAATCGGGGGCCCGGCTGACGTCTTGATAGAGCCGTACAGCGTGGATGATCTCCGCGAAGCGCTTAAGTGGGCCTGGGGCTTCGGCCTTCCAGTCTTCATACTAGGAAATGGAACCAATCTGCTGGTGGCGGACGAGGGCATCCGCGGCGCGGTGATCCGGATCGGCCCTAGGCTATCCTCTCTCGAGTTCCACGGCGAAACCGTGACTGCAGGCGCTGGGATCAGCCTTCCAGCGTTGGCCCGGGCGTGTACCGAGCGCGGCCTGGCGGGCCTGGAGTGGGCAGTGGGGATACCGGGCTCTCTGGGCGGTGCCATCACCATGAACGCCGGCGCCTACAGCTGCACAATAGGGGACGTTTTCAAGGAGGTCGAGGTGTTCAGCCTCGACGGACAGCGGTCCACCAGGACCGCAGATGAGATGCACTTTGCCCAGAGATCCAGCAGGCTGTCGCAGGGCGACATAGTGGCCTTCAGGGCAACGCTGGCACTGAGGCCGGGCAACGTGGAGGAGAGTCTTGCCCGGATGCAGGAGTACATGGCAGACCGCAAAGTGAAACAGCCGCTGCATATGCCCAGTGCCGGGTGCATATTCCAGAACCCTTCTGGCCGAGGGGCCGGGCGGTACATCGACGCCGCCGGCCTCAAGGGCCTCAGGATAGGCGGAGCGGAGATCTCACCGGTCCATGCCAACTTCATAGTCAACACCGGCAACGCCACCGCCCGTGACGTCCTCATGCTGATGTCGCACGTGCGTCGCGTGGTGTACGAGAAGTTCGGGGTGGACCTGGTGCCCGAAGTCAGGGTTGTGGGAGGATGACCAACCTAACACTGGGAGGTTACCTGCATGAACTCCTTGCGTATCAGCGGCGGCCGTCGCCTGCTTGGCCGCGTTAAGGCGCCGGGGGCCAAGAACTCGTGCCTGAAGCTGTTGGCCCTTTCCGCGATGGCCTCCGATACATGTACCCTCACCAACGTGCCGGAGATAACCGACGTCCACACCATGTGCCAGCTTCTGGAGTCGCTGGGCGCCAGCACAGCGAAGAGGCCCGGGGGCGTGATTGAGGTTGATCCTAAGGGGATAGGGCCCCTTGAGCCGCCGGAGGACCTGGTGCGCAGGATGAGGGCTTCGGTGCAGATCCTCGGGCCGATGCTAGCCAAGCAGGGCTACGTGCGCATGGCCTTCCCCGGAGGGTGCCCCATCGGCTCGCGCCCCATCGACCTCCACCTGAAGGGACTTGCGGCCATGGGGGTGCGGTTCACCGAAGAGCATGGCCACATATGCGGTAGGGTGGATCAGCTTCAGGGCACCGACATCCACCTTGATTTTCCCAGCGTCGGGGCGACTGAGAACCTGATGGCCGCGGCGTGCCTCGCCAAGGGAGTCACCACCATCCGCAATGCCGCGAGGGAGCCGGAGATCATTGACCAGCAGAACTTCCTGGTGCGCATGGGCGCCCAGATCAGGGGCGCCGGTACCGACACCATCAGGGTAGTCGGAGTGGAGGCCCTGGGAGCCACCACTTACCCTGTGATGCCAGACAGGATCCAGGCAGGAACATACATGCTTGCGGCCGCCGTTACCAGGGGAGACGTCACGGTAACCGATATGGTCCCTGAACACGTGGACGCCCTCGTCGCCAAGCTGGCGGAAGTGGGGGCGGCGGTGATAGTTTCTGAAGATTCGGTTAGGGTTGTCATGGGCGACAGGCCGGGTCCGGCGTCAATCAAGAGCATGCCGTATCCGGGCTTTCCCACAGACCTGCAGGCGCCTTTCGCGGCGCTGCTCGCCACGGGCAGAGGGACCAGCACCGTCACGGAGAACGTCTTCACCAGCAGGTTCAGGTACGTAGACGAGCTGGTGAGGATGGGCGCGCAGATAACAGTGGACGGCAGGACCGCCGTGATTCGCGGAGTGCCGAAGCTCACCGGTGCGCGGGTGGTGGCGCCTGATCTCAGGGGCGGGGCGGCGCTGGTGCTGGCGGCGCTCATGGCGGATGGCGAGAGCGTCATCGACGAGATCGAACACGTGGCCCGGGGCTATGACGGCCTGGTGGAGAGGCTGACCGCGCTCGGCGCCGACGTGCGGATTGAAGAAGGTTTGGAGCTGGCCGTCTCCGGGTAGAGGAGCGGCGTGATATAATGGGTCAGGCATTCTGTCCAGAAGGTCCAGGGGGTGGGCCGGTTGCCTGATCCATACGGCTATTCAGAGAGGTACCAGCCAGCCAAGGTCCCGTTCGCAGCCGTTGCGCTGCTGTTCTTGGCTGTTGTGGGCGCGGCGTTCCTGAACTCCCCGTACTTTCTGGTTGAACGCGTGGAAGTGGTAGGCGCCAGGTACCTCTCGGAGGCCGAGGTGCTGGTCATGGCCGGCCTGCCCGAGCGCGCCAACATCTTCTGGGTGCCTGTGCGCGAGGTGGAGCGGCGGCTCATGGGCGCCCCCAGGATCGCCGCAGCCAGGGTCAGAAGGTGGCTGCCGCAGACCATCGTCATAGAGGTGGAGGAGCGCGACACCGTAGCGTACATGCCGTATGCCGGCTATTTCGTGGACCTGGACGCCGAAGGCTACGCCATAGCTCTCTCTGAGGCTATCGCCGATCCCGACACACCCCTCCTGGTGGGCGTGAGGCCCACGTACGTGGCCGTAGCCGAGCAGGTGCGACCTGACGGGCCAGTGAGGCTAGGCGCCATGGTGGGACAGGCCCTGGCGGCGCGGAACGTGCCGATGGTATCGGAGATCGATGTGTCTGACATTTCAAACATCGTTGTGCGGACCACCGACGGCATCAGGATCATGCTGGGCGCGGCAGAGGGCATCGAGTCCAGGCTGAACGTTGCGGATTCCATCTTGGCGTCTGTGAGAGAACAGGGAGCCAAGGTCGATTACATAGACGTGAGAGTGGAAACCCGCCCAGTGATGGGAAATCAGTAGTAGACGCTGGAGGGTACGGAGCATCTGCTCTAGAAGTATGTAGTGGCATTCCCCGCCGACGGCGGTGGGAGGTAGTGGTGTTGGCTAGGAAAGAGATCAGGACTGCTGTCGATATAGGCTCCGGCACCGTGCGGGCGGTCATAGCGGAGAGAAAGCCAAGCGGCGCCACGGTAGTGCTGGGCATTGGGACTAGCGCGTCTGCCGGATTGAGAAAGGGCATGGTTGTTGATATCGAGGCGGTGGGCGTGGCTATGGCCAACGCCGTGGCAGAAGCTGAAGCTGCCTCCAGTATGGCTGTGCAGTCTGTTGTGGTAGGAGTGAGCGGGTCGCACCTCCTGTCGGAGCCTGTCACCGGTAGGGTGGCGATAACCCCGCCTGACAGGGAGATCACCGAGGATGATGTCACGCAGGCGCTGGAGTCGTGCCGGAGGGCCGCGGAGGCTCCCGAACGGGAGATCGTTGCCGTCGTGCCCAGGGAGTACGGCGTCGACAGCCAGTTCGGCATCCTGGGGCCCGTGGGAATGACCGGGTCGGTTCTGGAGGTTGACGCGCAGGTGGTGACGGGCTCGTCCACTGCGTTGCAGAACCTGCGCAGGTCGGCGTCAAGGGCAAACCTTGACGTTGACCGGATGGTCCTGGAGTCGGTGGCTGCGGCGCGGGCGGCGTTGATGCCCGAGGAGCTGGAGGCCGGCGTGGTGCTGGTCGACATCGGGTATGCCACCACCGACATAGCCGTGTTCCGCGGTGGGAGCCTGCTTCATGCAGGAGTAGTGCCCATCGGCGGCAGCCACGTGACCAACGACATCGCCGTGGTGCTGAAGGTGCCGGTGGCCTACGCTGAGGACCTCAAGATCAAAAGCGGTGCGGCGTGGGCGGAGGGGGTTTCGGACGAAGAGAAGTGCGGATTCGACAAGAGCATCTCCCGCCTCACCCTCTGCCAGATAATAGAGGCCCGTCTGGACCAGGTATTCGAGAAGGTCAGGGAGAATCTGATACAATCAGGTGTACGGGGACCATATCCAGGCGGGGTGGTGTTAACCGGCGGCACCGCCGCCTTCAGGAACATCACCGATGTGGCCACGCGCGCGCTGGACATGCCTGCCCGCGTGGGCAAGACGGAGCGGGTCCATGCGGATGAGGAGACCGCGAGCTCGCCGGCGTTCGCGGTATGCATGGGCCTGGCGTTGTGCGCGTTCGACGACTCCGGCCAGCAGGTGAGAAGGGGTTCGCGCGGGATTCTTCGCAACAGTTTCGTGGAAAGCGTCATGGAATGGTTCAGAGACGTATTCACATCTTGAGGCCTAGTGTGAGGGGGATGCGTGGTGTTTGAACTGGAACTGGAAGGAGATCACCTGGCCAAGATCAAGGTCGTCGGTGTTGGCGGCGGGGGCAGCAACGCCATCAACCGCATGATGAGCGCAGGACTGCAAGGCGTTGAGTTCATCGCCGTGAACACTGACGCTCAGGCGCTGCGCATGTCGGACGCCCCGATGAAGCTGCAGATCGGGGAGAAACTCACCAAGGGCCTAGGTGCAGGGGCGAACCCTGAGATCGGGAAAAAGGCCGCAGAGGAGAGCAGGGAGCAGCTGGCTGCGGTGCTGGCCGGATCGGACATGGTGTTCGTCACCTGCGGCATGGGAGGTGGCACCGGCACAGGGGCCGCGCCCATCATCGCTGAGGTCGCCAGGGACCAAGGCGCCCTCACGGTGGGAGTGGTCACGAAGCCCTTCTCGTTCGAGGGCAGACGGCGCATGGCCCAGGCGGACCAGGGAGTTGCCTCCCTGAAGGAGAAGGTCGACACGCTCATCGTGATACCCAACGACCGGCTACTTCAGGTGGCGGAGAGGAACACCCCCATAGTCGAGGCTTTCCGCATCGCCGATGACGTGCTGCGTCAGGGCGTCCAGGGCATTTCCGACCTGATCATCGTGCCCGGCCTCATCAACCTCGATTTCGCTGACGTGCGGACCATCATGACTTCGGCAGGGTCGGCCCTGATGGGCATCGGCGTGGCGTCTGGCGAGAACAGGGCCGCCGAGGCAGCCCGCGCGGCGATATCCAGCCCACTCTTGGAGTCTTCAATAGAGGGCGCAAAGGGCGTCCTGATGAACATCACCGGCTCATCCGACCTGGGCCTGTTCGAGGTGAACGAGGCTGCGGAGATCGTGTCCAACTCCGCAGACCCCGATGCCCTCGTGATATTCGGTGCCGTCATCGACGACTCGCTGGGAGACACCATCAAGGTGACAGTGATCGCCACGGGCTTCGAGGCGGCCAGGCAGGCAGCGCAGCTGGGCGCCTACGGGCCGACCATAGCGGGAGGGCCGCGTGTGCAGCCGGGGCGTCCGGGCACGGTGCCGCTCCGCCCTGCACCCACCGTCAAGATAAAGCCGCTGGCTGGCAACGACGACGACATCGATATCCCTCCTTTCCTGAGAAACATGAAGTAGGTGTGCGAATCTAGCAGCACATAATCGATAGTTCAGACAACTCAGCGCCTCCGGCCAAGCATACGGCCGCCAGGCGCTGAGCTTGCTTTTCGACAGGGTTCTGCCGAGGCCGGTGGTATGATGCGCCTAGCGCAGAATAGACATGTCAAGGGGGGTGGATCCCTTGGTAAGAGTGTACCTTGACACGTTGATTCTGCTCTTGGTTGCAAGTTTCGCCCTGGACTCCGTCACTCTTTGGGCCGTGGCGCAGATCCGCGGCGTTTCCATCACGCCTGGACGGCTGACGGCCGGCGCCGCGGTGACGTCCATTGCCTTTCTCTTCTTCGTGTTGCTGCGGGATATCGGTCTCTTGGATCTGAGCTCGCCCCTTAGCATGGCCGCGGCGCTGGGCGCGAGCCTGATCGCGGTGGCCATCGCTTTTCCCAAGCTTCGTCTGGCCGAGGTGGGGCGGATAACCGTCTACCGCTACCTGCTGGCTGCCATGGCCTGCGGGGTGGCGGTGGCGGTGCGTCAGATGAC
>LFRM01357646.1_pt1 | contig 20070 bp, 18 predicted proteins | sample 618341 | NCBI WGS metagenome assembly LFRM01 (sample SAMN03654438, study PRJNA283298) | anaerobic digester metagenome | isolation source: pool of bioreactors CSTR01a, CSTR02a, and CSTR03a thermophilic anaerobic... | place: Denmark: Kgs. Lyngby | collected 2014-05-21 | reverse complement strand
CCTGTACCTCTTTTCTGCCGCTTTTCCCTATAGACTGCCAGGCGGCCTGAATTTATTATTTTCCACAGCTTTTGCAGCAAGCCGATAAGCCCCTCAGGCAGGTACAGGATGGAAACCACCATTATAATACCAAAGATAAGCATATAATGATAGGGGAACCTGGTAATTAGTGCTTCTTCCAGGTAGGCAAAAATAGCCGCGCCTATTACGGGCCCGTAAAGCTGCCCCATTCCGCCAAAAATAGCCATCAGGACCGGCATAAAGGAATAGAAAGGATCAAAAGCTATGACCGGATCAATATAAGTCCATCGTGTGGCCATAACGGCTCCCACTGTCCCGATAAAAAAAGAGCTGACGGCAAAGGTAACAACCTTCAGCAGCGTCACATTAATGCCGATGTGGGCTGCGGCTTCTTCGTATTCGCCGATACTCTGCAGGGCTAACCCGTATTTGGAACGCCGGATCAGGTAAGCGATAAGCAGCAGCACCAAAAAAATAGCGAGCATGATATAAAACACATGAATATAATTAACCAGGATTACAAAACGGCCGCGTGTATTGGTCTTGGTGATTTCCCACCACAGGAGGAAATGCTTGACCAGTTCAACGAGCCCGAAGGTAAAAATAGAAAAATACATGCCCCTCAGCCTCAGAGTTATCACGCCAACAAGCAGAGCCAGAAAAAAGCTGAAGAGTCCGCCGATAATGATTACCAGAGGCAGAGGCAGGCTTTGTCCCAGCACGGCGGACGTATAGATTCCGACACCGAAGAAGGCGGCAGAGGCCAGCGAGATATACCCGGTAGGTCCGGAAAAAAGAACCCAGCTGACCGTTATAATGATATACATAAGTATGTTGCACAGCAGCATAATATTGTAAGCTGAGGTATAGAAGGGTAAAGCGACCAACAGGATCAGGACTAAAATAAGTAATACCTGTAAATAAAGGTTCCTTGATGTGAAAGCGACTTTATTCATTTCTCTACCTCCCCAAAATACCTGTCGGCTTCACCAGGAGCAGGATCATGAAAAGCATATAGTAGGCAACGAGCGATAAACTCGGCTCAATAGCGCTTACTATACTGCCGATAAGACCCAGTATGAAACCCCCGATAAAACTGCCCGGAATACTGCCCAACCCGCCGAGGACTACCACGATGATGGCAATTAAAGTATACTCCAGACCCATCGTCGGCTGGACCCTGAAGGACATGCTCAGAAGTGTACCGGCCAGGCCGGCCATCATCGCACCAAGGCCAAAGCATAGCGCCAGTACCTGGTTAATATTTACCCCCATAAGCCCGGCGGCGTCCGGATCCTGGGCTGCGGCCCGAATCGCTTTTCCCAGGCGTGTGCGCGCCAGAAATAGATAAAAGGCCACGCTTATGATGACGGCAAACAAAAGCGTTACCAGGCGATTGGCCGGGAATATAACTCCACCCATATTGACCGGGAAAGCCAGGTAGGAGTACCCCTTGATACTGGCCCCCCAGATTAATATCGCCATATTTTGAATAACGAAGAGAAGGCCAAAAGAGGCCAGCATGGAATTACCTTCAAAGGCTGCCCCTCCGCCCGATGAAATGCGGATACTCCTGTACAGCGTTTTATGCAGAACAAAACCTATTAGCAGCATCACCGGGCCGCAGATCACCAGGGTTAGCAACGGGTTAATATTACAGTATGTGTAGAGCGACCAGGTAAAAAAAGCTCCCAGCATAATAAATTCGCCATGAGAAACGTTTAATACTCGGGCCACACCATACTGCATGCTGAGCCCCACGGCGATAAGAGCGTAAATCCCGCCCATCAGCAAACCGCTTAGAAAAATGTCTATAATCTCGATAACCATAATCACAGCCCCTAACTTAAGCAATATCAAAAAATATTGGCAGGCTGTCTAAAAGAAGTCCATCTTTTAGACAGCCTTTTACTCTTCCGTTACTTGAGCTACCTGGCTTCAAAGATAAGTTACTGCCCCGGCCAGGGCGGCTTGGGATAGATGGGTTCTGCCGTAGCCTTATTCTTTGGTCCTATGACTTCGAATTGGCCGCTCTGCCACTGGCCGACTTCTCCGGTATGGCATTCAGCGGCCAGCATTCTATTCTCATCGTAATAGGTCGGGCCAAGGACCGTGTCAAAGGTTTCGGTGGCCATTATTTCTCTTACAACAGACTGGTCGAGGGTCCCGGCCTTCTCGATGGACTTCTCCAGCATCTGCATTCCGGCCCAGTACAGGTTGTGTCCCCACCAGTCCACATTAGCTACACCTATTTTGTCTATTAATTCCTGGGATTCCGGGGTACTTTTGCCGTTCCAGGCACCCCAGCTCATTAATCCTTCCACTCCTTCATCCCCGAAGATATCTTTGAAGAATGTGTAACAAACTCCGGGGCCGAAAATCATGAGTTTCGGGTTAAAGCCGAGCTCCATGGACTGGCTGACACAAAGAATGTTTTCATCAGGATAGGCCAGACAGAGGAAGGCATCGACATCGGCTGCTTTGGCCTCCTTGATTATTGCTGACATGTCCTGTATCCCTTGCGGAATACTCTTGACAAAGGCCACATCGACACCTCTGAGCACCATTTCCGGCACTACCGCACCGGAATACTCCACGCCATGGAGATCTTCGATAAAGACCACGGCAGCGCTTTTCACGCCCAGCTCGGACACAAGTTCACCAAAGGCCGGCACCTGTGTATCGGAAAAATTCAAATTGGAAAAGAAGTAAGGTAAGCCGCCGATAATTTCCTTAATGGTGGTAGCGCCGCCCGACATACCCGGCAATATATACCCGTGCTTATTGGCTACAGGACCGGCGGCATAAAGCATGGCGGTACCCGTGGGGGGTAATATAAAATCGACCTTGTCCTCCAAGATCAGCTTCTCCAGCAGCCTCGTCATTGTTCCGATATCGCTTTTATCATCATACTCGATCAGCTCTACCGGCAGCTTTTTACCGTACTCCTCTACATATATCCCGCCTCTTTCATTGACATCCTTGAACCACAAATTACGGATGGGGCCAAAGGCTGCCTCTTCAATAATAGCCAGCGGACCGGAAATGGAGTGTACCGAACCGAATACGATTTTATCTTTCTCAGGTTTCGGTGGCTCTGGCTCCTGCTCCCCTCCGGTTTTTGGTTCAGAAGGTGGCGCCGGAGTAGTGGAGGGCTGTGTGCAGCCGGCGAACAGAGCCATAAAAAGTATCAGACAAATTACCAGGGGCACAATATATTTTTTTACCATCTTCTACAAATTCCTCCCTCTAAGAAATTTTTAAGGTATTACACTACAGCAAAAGCCGTACTTCTTCCAGCCATCGATCACCTCCCACCAATCTTTTTCTATGGTAAATTTAGCCAGTTTCATAATTATTTTCATTTCTTGGCAATGCTGTCCTGATAAATTGTGACAGCAGAGCAACCCGTAACAACCTTGTCATTTTTAAAAATTATTTATAAGTTGTATATAGTTTTATATATTTAAAAACAATTTTAGTTTACATATTACTTTAAAGATTTATAGTTTTAAATATTCGCTAAATGCCTTTAACTTTCCTCTTTTTTTGTTCACTATAAGGAAAATTACTTAATATTTTTACGTTGACGTAAAAGGTACTTATAATGCCGTATTTACGTACTTTTAGAAACAAAGTTTTGTAAAAGGACTGCTTCGAGCCGTTGATATGCTGCAAAAAAGGCTTTCCTGCAGGGTCTTAACAGGAATAAATACTTGGCACGTTGTTTGCATTAAAGACTAAGTGAAATATATAAAAAAAATCTTAAAAAAAAGAAAGGAGGTTTAAATGGTGGAAAATCGCTGTCAATTTTGGAAGAATTATGATTCTGTAGGAGGTTCAGTTTCTTATTGTGAACTGGCTGCTTTTAACCGGCCGGTAAACCCTGCTTTTTTAGAACAGATTGGTTGCACCGCAGAAAAGAGAAAAGAATGCCTGGGGACAATGGAGCTGAATATCGGTACGGGGGCAGTCCCTGCGCCACCTGCTCCCGTTGTCTGTGACCCTCCCCCGGAAATCGCTAAAAATGTCGTTGGGCTTGCCGAAAAAAAAGCGGCTACAACCACTCCATCACTGCAGCTGCTGGCTCTTCTTGCCGGAGCTTACATCGCAATGGGGGCGGTGCTCTCCACGGTCGTAACCAATGACCTTGCAAACTATATCGGGGACGGCCTCTCCCGCCTGGTAGGTGGCATGACTTTTTCACTGGGGCTCATCCTGGTCATTCTGGGGGGCGCAGAGCTATTCACGGGAAACAACCTGATGGTAACGGGGTTCCTGCAAAAGAAAGTTACAGCACAGCAGGTCCTTAAAAACTGGGTATGGGTCTATTTGTTCAATTTTGTCGGTGCTTTGATCATTGTCTTCATCTTCTACTACTCGGGTATTTGGAAAGCAAACAGCTACGGCATTGCCCTTAAAGCAGTAGGCACAGCCAATGCCAAAGTATCCCTCTCCTGGTCGGAAGCATTTTTCCGCGGGATCTTTTGTAACTGGCTGGTATGCCTGGCCGTATGGTTAGCTATGGGTGCCAAAGAGGCAATCAGTAAAATAATCGGCATTATGATTCCTGTGACAGCCTTCGTGGCCATAGGCCTGGAACACTCCATTGCCAACATGTATTTTATCCCCATGGGAATCATGCTTAAAGACCATGTTATCGCCCAGGGTTTAATGGCGCCGGAGCTCCTTCAGGGATTGCACTGGGGAGGATTTTTCCTGAAAAACCTGATCCCAGCTACCATCGGAAACTTAGTAGGAGGGGTAATCTTTGTAGGTGTTCTCTACTGGAGCGCTTATCTCCGTCCTTCGGTCCGGAAACTGGCAGAAATATCGGGCCAGAGGGAGATTCGGGGAGCCAAGCCGCAGACAATGTAAAAAGCTCTTCCCGGCAAACGTTCCCGGAATCTCTTTCTTTGAAATAAACGGCAATGGCCTGTATGAAGGGCAGGCCATGTCAGAAACGGCCAAAACAAGGGTAAAAAGGAGCGAATAAAATGGAAAAATTAATTGAGTGCCGTTACTGGAAAGAGTATCAGGGGCTTAACGGGTGGACGATGTTTTGCAGCGCAGGTGCCTTTGCCAAGGTATTTGACAGAAAAGAAGCCGAGGAGATCGGTTGTACCGACCAGCAAAGAGCTATCTGCAAGAAAACAATGGAGCAAAATATCGGGTATGGCCTTTTACCCAAAATTACTGCGGCAGCAAAAGAAAGTACAAAAGATGAAGTAAAAACACCGGCAGAAGGAGAACTGGCAGCGACATTAAACAGGCAATAACAGGAAACATCGACAGCAGTAATTTAATACCACCAAAGAGTTCCTTTCCCCGGTGAAGAGCCGGGGCCATTTAGGAATTAAATCTCATGGAATCATGACAAAGGGGCATTCCTCTATAAGGGATTTGCCCCTTTTTTTAAAATGAAAGCAGGCTTAAAATAAGCGATTAAAAAAGAGGAATTACAGCCTTAATTAAAGAAATAACAAGTAGTGCAAAAATGCCTGTTAAGAGGGAAGAAAAATGTATATAAGCAAATTTGTCGCCCCGGAAATTATTTTCGGAAAAGGCTCAATAAACCAGGTAGGTGAGTGCTGTACCCGCCTGGGAGCTTCTCGTGTATTTCTGGTTGCAGACCAGGGAGTTATGCAATGCGGCTGGATCGAAAAAGCGCTATTTTTTCTCGAGCATGTGGGTCTGGATTACCAACTCTGGTCCGATTTTTCCGCCAACCCCAGGGATTACGAAGTTGAAAAAGGGGCTATGCTGTATACTGAAACCGGATGTGATGCCGTTTTGGCCATCGGAGGGGGCAGTGCCATAGATGCGGCGAAAGCTGTGGCTACACTTTCTACAAATCACGGAAAGATTCAAGACTACGAAGGAATCGATTTAATCAATAAACCGCTTCCGCCTCTAATTGTTGTCCCTTCAACAGCCGGATCAGGTTCGGAGGTTTCCCAGTTCTCTATTATCGCCGATAGCAGCCGCAAAATCAAAATGACAATTATCTCCAAGTCCCTTGTCCCTGATATTGCCATATCGGATCCGTTGATTCTTTCTACAGTCAATAGCAAGCTGACCACTAATACGGGCATGGAAGCATTGAGCCATGCCATAGAAGCTTTTCTTTCTTTGGCTTCAACCGATTTAACCGATGTCCACGCTTTACACGCCATAAAGCTAATCTCTGCAAACCTGAGGGCCTCGGTGGCCAGCCAGGTCAATGAAGAAGCCAAGGTGGCCATGGCCAAAGCCAGCTTGCAGGCAGGATTAGCCTTTTCCAATGCTGTTCTGGGTCTGGTCCACGCCATGAGCCACCAGGTAGGAGGGCTTCTAGATTTTCCTATTGGCGAGATCAGCGCCATACTGCTCCCTTATGTCATGCGCTTTAACCTCGTCTCTTCTATGGATAAATATATAGAAATAGCCAAAGCAATGGGAGCAAAAGTAGACAGAATGACACCGCGGGAAGCGGCAGAAAAAGCCATCTCCATGGTTGAAGAGCTGGCCATGGATGTAAAAATACCCTCCGGACTGGCGGAACTGGGTTTGCCGGAGGAGGTAATCCCTGAACTCAGTAAAAATGCCGTTAAAGATGCCTGCTTCATTACCAATCCCAGGGATGCGGACGTTGAAGATATCGTCGAAATATTTTACTCCGCCCTGCAGAAAAAGTGACTTAGAGCTTGTCTTATTGCTTGTTTCACTATGGGAAAAGGGGAAAAGCAATGGTTATAAAAAACAGAAAGATGCTGATTGAAAAACTTACGGGAATTCACAGCTCCAAAAAGTCGTATTATGTCGAATTAAAGAAAAAAATGGCCGAAGTCTCTCAAAGAAACACCCAGCTGGAAATTATCAACCAGTTGGCAAAAAATATCGGGATTAACATGTCGTTCCAGGAGATTATCGAAAATTTAATTCCCAAGCTGCAGACGCTTGTTAACTTCAATATTTTAAGCCTTTACATTGTTTTAAAGGGCGGATTGATTAAACGGACCGTTTTTTCTGCAGATGAATCTAACGGAAAAAAGATTCATGAAACTTTCATTAAAAACAGCGAGTTACAAAAGCCTCTCAAAGGCAAGGGCATGAATGTCAATGCAGCCCTCTGGTATGTTCTTAACGAAAAAAAACCGCTGTTCCATAAAAATATCTCCTTAAAGGGCTGTTCTTTCCCGGAAGATGTAGAACTCGTAAAACAGGGTATCACTTCGAAAATTTTAATCCCTTTACTGGTAAAAGACAAAGTCACCGGGATTGTTGAAGTGGCCGGCAGGCAAGCGTTTAATGAAAATGACCTCCTGTTTTTGCAGCAGGTAGCCGACCAATTGGCTGTGTGCCTGGAAAATGTCTCCCTTTATAATGAGGTATGGCAGCACAAGCAAGAGTGGGAGATTACCTTCTCGGCCGTTACGGACCTGCTGGTTTTTATCAATTTAAACTATGAAATCCAAAGGGTCAATAAAGCTGCGGCAGACTTTTTTACTCTCAGCGAGGATGAGATCCTGGGACAAAAATGCTACCGTCTTTTTTACGGCCGCGAATCAAAGTGCAACCCCTGCCTGGCCGATCAGGTCCTAAAAAACAAAAAAACCGCCTACCTGCAGACGCGTACCCGTTACAACCGTGTCCTGGACATTTTTGCCTACCCGGCCTTTACAGAAAAAGAAGAACCCTACGGTGTAACATACTACGCCAAAGACGTAACAAGTTTTGTTGATTCCATCAAACTCGTCTCCCTGGGGGAAATGTCTGCCGGAGTAGCCCACGAGCTAAACAGCCCTTTAACGGCCATTGTAGGAAATTCGCAACTCCTCTTACGAGAAACCGATGAATCCAGCCCACACTACCAGCTAATTAAGGATATAGCGGCCTGCGGGGTGCGCTGCCAGCGAATTATTCAAAACCTGTTAACCTTTTCGCGCCAGGATGAATTTTCTTTCGAAGAGATCGACTTAAACCAGATTGTCGAAAAGGGCTTGGGACTCATTGCCTATCAAATTGAAAAAAATAAGATCGACATTGTCCAAGAGCTATCTCCATCTCTACCAACCGTTCTGGGAAACCCGCAAGGATTGGAGCAAATATTGATTAACCTGCTGCTTAACGCCAAGGATGCCATCGAAGAAAAGTATATGGACAACGATTCGCAGGAAAAAGGTAAAATAATCGTACGAACCAGAGCCCAACCCGGAAAATTCGTTGCCGTTGACATAATTGACAATGGGTGCGGAATCGAGCCCGAAAAAATCCCCAGTATTTTCAATCCCTTCTTTACCTCAAAAAAAGTGGGCAAAGGAACGGGTATGGGGCTTTCAGTAAGCCTGGGGATTGCACAATCCCACAGGGGTTTTATCAACGCGGAAAGCACTCCCGGCCAGGGGAGCATCTTCAGCCTTATTCTTCCTGTTAGCGCTTCGGTTTCAGAAGAGCCGGCGGGGGAGACCNNCGGAGACCGTCGGTTCTACCAATAAACCTAATTAACCAAACACCCGCCGTTTTGCCGGCACAAAAAGGTTGGAGTGGGACCGGCGGGCACGGATGTCCGTCACCGGCAGCGGACTTAAAACCATAGATGAAAATTGGTCAAGTAAGTCGACGTTTAGATCCCGTGCGGCCCCCAGGGCGGCGCAAGGTTGTAGCGAGCGGAATGTGCAGCTTGAGCCCTACAGGTTCAGCGAAGCGAGGGATTGAGATAGCCCGGCAGACATGGACGTCTGCCGCCGGCAGCGCGAACATGGAGGTGAGCTCTGCCGGGAAGCCAGCCGTAGCCTGCAGTCGTACCGTAAACTTGTCTGTGCGAACGCGCGTGAGCTAAGGCCAGCACTCCAAACAGCCATTTTCAATTAATTGTCCCAAGGAGGCAGTCGAATATGTCCAATAAGCCCCGTTTTTTAGTAGTTGATGATGAAAGGGAGGTTTGCAATTTTTTCTCTTACCTTCTTAAAAACAAGGGATATGAAGTAGAAACAGCCAATACAGGAAAAGAAACCCTGGACAAGCTCGCTTCCTTTCAATTTAACGTTGCTCTGGTGGATCTTAAGCTTCCCGACAATGACGGCTTAAATATTTTAAAAATAATCAAAGAGAAACAACCGGAGTGCGAGGTAATTATCATTACAGGTTATTCTACTGTTAAATCTGCGGTAGAAGCCATCCAACTCGGGGCTTTCGATTATGTGGAAAAGCCTTTTGTCGACATAGAGGAAATGGAAATGCTGCTGGAAAAAGCCTTGAATGTACACACCGAGCTGGAAAAATTGGACAAATTTCAGGAGGAATACGGCTTTGTTGTCGGCAAAAATCCCAAAATGCTCAGATTAATTGCCGCAGCGCAAAAAATAGCCAAAAAAAATATTACTGTCTTGATACAGGGAGAAACCGGGACAGGAAAAGAAGTCCTGGCCAGATATATACATGCTGTCAGCCACCGTAGCGAGCGCCCTTTCCTGGCCTTTAACTGCGGTGCCTTTACGGAAACATTACTGGAAAGTGAACTCTTCGGTCATGAAAAAGGTTCATTTACAGGTGCCGGCAGCAGAAAAAAAGGTATATTTGAACTTGCCCACAGGGGAACGCTGTTCCTGGACGAGATAGATTCCGCCAGTTCCGCTATTCAGGTGAAACTGTTGCGTGTTTTGGAATCGGGTGAGTTTTTAAGGGTTGGCGGGGAGGAGCTTTGTAAAGTAGATGTGCGAATCATTGCCGCTACCAATGCCAATTTGCAACTTAAGGTAGAGAATAACCAGTTCCGGGAAGATCTGTTTTACCGCCTGGATGTGGCCTCTTTATTTATACCTCCTTTGCGTGAGCGGACAGAGGACATCCCGCTGTTTATTAACTATTTCCTGGAAAAGGAGATCAAAGCTAAAGGCACTGAAACAAAAAGATTTAGTGAAGAAGCCCTGGAAATACTGATGCAGTACAACTGGCCCGGAAATATCAGGGAACTCGCCAATACAGTCGCACAGGCCGTCCTGCTCAGTAACAGTCCCATTATCCGTACTGAAGACCTTCCCCAGAGAATCGTAAAGAAATACCGGGAAGAGTCCGGCCTGGCCCAGGAAACCCCTTCTGAAACCCAAAAGGAGGAAACAGCGCCGCTACCGGAGGACGATACTGCTCCCGAACATGATTTGAAGCCGGTGGAGCTTTTCCATTCGCATCCTCGGGGTAAAGAGCTTGAAAAAATACTGGCCAGGTTTGAGGAACACTTTTTGAAAAATTTGAATTTTAAACAGGGTTTTGCACTAAGTAGCTTCCAGGATGACCTTAAGGTCTGGCATAGCAACCTCATTAAAAAAATAATCACAGAAGCCCTGCAAACAACCTATGGAAACCAGCTCAAAGCGGCAAAACTTTTGAATATCACCCCCCGAGCCCTGCGTTACTATTTAAAAGAAAAACAGAAGCCCTGATGAATTTCAGCAGGGCTTTTATAAATAATCTTTTATTGGAGCGGGTGATGGGAATCGAACCCACGTAACTGGCTTGGGAAGCCAGCGCTCTGCCATTGAGCTACACCCGCCTGACTTCCAGGTAGCGTTCCAGTTTACGCTTCACTCTTTGCAAAGCATTGTCTATAGACTTTACATGCCTCTTCAACTCCACAGCAATCTCCTGGTACGACTTTCCCTCCAGGTAAAGCATCAAAACACGCCATTCCAGTTCGCTTAAAATCTCCCCGATCTTGAATTCGATATCATTATATTCTTCCCGGTTAATCATTAACTCCTCCGGATCTGTCACTTTTGTACCGGAAAGGATATCCAGCAGGGTACGATCGGAATCCTCATCATAAATAGGCTTATTCAGGGAAACGTAAGAGTTTAACGGTATATGCTTTTGACGTGTTGCCGTTTTTATAGCCGTGATAATCTGCCGGGTAATACAGAGTTCGGCAAAAGCCCGGAAGGAGGAGAGCTTGTCACCTTTAAAGTCCCTGATCGCTTTATATAAACCGATCATTCCTTCCTGAATGATATCTTCACGATCCGCACCGATCAGAAAATAAGATCGGGCTTTCGCCTTTACGAAATTCTTGTACTTGTTAATCAAGTATTCTAAGGCGATGCTGTCTCCATCCTTAGCCTCCGTTACTACTTCTTCGTCGGTCTTGTCTTCATATTCCTCGACTTTTAAAAATTCCAGCTCCATACATACGCCATCGTCCTCTGTCAAACCCTGTGCCGGCAAAACCACTCGCATCGCCTCCGTTGTCAGTTTGAGGACATTTCATCAGATATTATATCCTATGCCCGGATAAGCGTCAAGGTCTAATCTTGCAAATCGCAAGTAAAGGTACCGCACTTGGCAACTTTGGTGGCACCCACAATTACTGGCGGCGCCATCTTTCCAAAACTTCTTTTACTTTTTGGGAGAGCCTCTCATCCAGATTGTTCCGGGTAAAAGAAGGGCGGCTCTTCATTATTTCTGCACGACACTCCCGCAAGCGTTCTCGCAACTCCCGGGCTGAAAGTCTTCGGCCGCCTTTCCATAAAACAAGGTGCTGCTGCAGGTTATCGGAGGAGGCGACCTCAATATCATCAACGATTCCATCCAGGTTTACCACCAAACGTTCAATAAAAACATCCGCCGTTTCACCTTCCCCCGTATAAATAACTTCCAACCCCTTAAAATATTCGCAGGAAGGTCTTTTCCCTTTTACGCGGTAAGCATCATAAACAATAATAATCCTGGACCAGAGCAGCGGGACAAATTCTTCCAGCATTTCGGCCAGCTTTATCCTGGCGATCTCCATTTTATCCTCGCGCAGTTCTTCAAACTCCGGCCAGCTATTGATGATATTATAGCCATCGACAATCAGCAAAGACATCTTTATACTCTCTCCAAGGACAGGTTATTCCTTTAGAGCCCGCTGGCGAAAAACCTCATAGATAATTATCCCTCCTGCCACGGCCACGTTTAATGAAGAGACGGCGCCCTGCATGGGAATACGCAGCAAAAAATCACATTTTTCCCGTAGCAATCTCGACAACCCTTTACCCTCGCTACCCAACACCAAAACCAGCGGAAGAGTAAAGTCCGCCTTAAAAAAGGGGGTCTCTCCCGACATATCCGCCCCCATCAACCAGAGGCCTTCTTTCTTCAAAAACTCCATCTCACGAGCCAGATTAACGGCACGGGCCACCGGAACATACGCCAGGGCGCCGGCTGAGCTTTTAAAAACGGAAGGAGTAACTCCGCAAGCTCTGTCACGGGGGATAATAATTCCGTCTACCCCGGCTGCATAGGCTGTGCGGACAAGGGAACCAAAATTGTAGGGGTCCTGGATATGATCCAGCATGATGAAAAAAGGCTTTTTCCGGCTGTTACGAGCATTCTGCAGGAGTTCTTCTACTGAAAGAAAAGTATAGGGGACAGTAAAAGCAACAACCCCCTGGTGGTTTCGGCCTGCCGCTTCTTCCAGTTCGCCCCGCTTGACCCGCTCCACAGGGACACCGGTTTGTCCTGCTTTCTGGATGATGTCGTTCACAATTGTGCCCCTGGCACCTTCATAGATAAGAATTTTTACCAGGGACAGGCCGCTGTCAAGCGCCTCCAGGACCGGCCGGCGCCCCCAGATCATCTCGTGCTCGGCCTTTTCTGTAGGTAATAGAGTCCTGGTTTCAATTAGCGGCCTCTTTCTGTTTTTATGCTTTTTGCCGGGCATTTATGACAAATGACCACCTTTTTTTAGCGCAATCTTTTATCAACCGTCCTTCCCCGGGGCCATCCTCCACCTGACACCCTGCGGAGTGTCTTCCAGGATGATCCCCCGGTCTTTCAGCCGGTCGCGTATAGCATCGGCCGTGGACCAGTCTTTACGGGCCCGGGCTTCTTCCCTCTGAGCAATCAGGGCTTCTACCTCGGCCTCCAATCCGCTACGGCCCTGCTCTTTAATGAAACCAAAAACGTCGTTAATTTCACGATAAAAGTCCAACACTGGCCTCAGTATATTTGCCTTCTGTCCCTCGGGCCGGTTAAGGTAAATGTTAACCTCCCTGCCCAGTTCAAATAAAACAGCGATTGCTCCGGCGGTATTAAAATCATCATCCATGGCTTCAATAAATTTTTCCCTGCTGCTCTGGAGAAAACCGAGCAACTCTTTTTCCTCATTATCAGGAAGGCCCTCTTGAACTTTTTCCAGGCGTTCCTTAAGATTGTATACTGTCATATTCAACCTTTCCAGGGCTCTGGAAGCCTGTTCAAGGTATTCACCGGAGAAATTAATGGGTGTGCGGTAATGGGCAGAAAGCATGAAAAACCGTATCACCATGGGATCGACCGTTTCCCTCAGTTGCCTTACCGTAAGAACGTTGCCCAGGCTTTTCGACATCTTTTCCCGGTCGATATTTAAATAGCCTACATGCACCCAGTGCCGCGAAAAAGGTTTGGCTGTTGCCCCTTCGCTCTGGGCAATCTCATTCTCATGGTGAGGGAAAATAAGGTCCTGGCCTCCGCCATGAATATCCAGAGTCTCCCCCAGGTAATGCATGGACATGGCTGAACATTCAATATGCCATCCAGGCCTTCCCCTGCCCCAGGGGCTCTCCCAGGAAGGTTCGCCCGGCTTTTCCTTCTTCCAGAGGGCAAAATCCATGGGGTGCTTTTTTCTTTCATCGATTTCCACCCTGGCACCGGACATAATCTCTTCCAGGTTCTGCCCGGAAAGCTTGCCATAACCGGGAAAGGCTTCCACGCGGAAGTAAACATCACCTTCCACTTCATAAGCCATTTTCTTATCAATCAGCCTTTGAATCAGCGCTATGATCTGGGGAATATGCCTGGTTGCCCTGGGATGGTAGTCGGCCGGTAAAATGCCGAGCGCGGCGGTATCTTCTTCGTAAGCAGAAATAAACCGTTCGGCTACTTCATCAACGGATATTTTTAGCTCGGCGGCTCTTTTAATCATTTTATCATCAACATCAGTATAGTTTTGTACAAAGGTAACATCATAACCGCGATAGGCCAGATAACGGCGCAGAACGTCAAAGGTAATAAAAACCCTGGCATTACCGATATGGAAATAATCATAAACAGTGGGGCCGCAGGCATAAATCCCTATTTTCCCCTCTTTCACCGGTTTCAGGGGCTCCTTTTTCCGGCTTAGAGTATTATACAGCTTGATCACTGGTCTCCTCCTCTCCTTCCTTCCGGTAACATCTCAGGTTTTCCAGCTGCATACGTAAATCATCAATCTGATTCTGCAGGCAATTCAACATTTGTGCTACGGGGTCCGGAAGATCCACATGGTTAAGGTTCACCGGAGTAATCTTTTTGCCGTGATGCAGTACAACCCTTCCTGGAATGCCCACCACAGTCGCACCTGGCGGCACGGGCTGCAAGACTACTGAACCGGCACCTATACGACCTCCTTCACCGATTTCAATCGCTCCCAGGACCTGTGCCCCTGTTCCGATTACAACATTATCCCGCACCGTAGGGTGCCGCTTACCCTTTTCCTTTCCGGTGCCGCCCAAGGTAACCCCCTGATAAATGGTCACATTATTTCCAATTTCAGCAGTCTCACCGATAACCACGCCCATGCCGTGATCAATAAAAACTCCTTCGCCTATTACCGCTCCGGGATGAATTTCAATGCCGGTTACCAGCCGGGCAAAATGAGAAATCAGGCGTGGTAAAACAATAAGGCCCCTCTTATGCAGGAAATGGGCAATGCGGTGTAAAACAAGGGCATGGAAACCCGGGTAGCACAAAATTACCTCAAGCACACTTTTAGCGGCCGGGTCCCGCTCAAAAACGGCGTTAATATCTCGTTTTAATCTTTTGAACATGCTCCATCCCTCCCTCCACCGAATACGACAATTATAGCCTTAGATATAGTAACTGTCAATGGTGCGGCATGGCAATACGACGGCACGATTTACCCCATGCCGGACTCTACCGGCACAAAAATGGAGAAAAACAGCCCTGCCTAGAACACGTTTCATGCCGCGCTAGAGGGGTGGCGCAAGGTTGGGGCGAGCGAAATGTGCAGCTTGAGCCCGCAGGTTCAGCGAAGCGAGGGCTCGAAGCAGGCCCGACGGACCTGATGCTCTTCTCAGGATGTTCTTGTCATAGCTTATCGGTTTTCTCGCTTAGCAACCGCTACCATTCCATGGAAGCAGCGATTTGCTGTGGCGAGAGCGACTTGTGAAGCGAAGTCAAAAAGTTCACGGCGAAGCGAAGGCCGAAGACGACCCTGCCGACATGGATGTCGGCAGCCGGCCTCTGACCATGGATGGGAATTGGCCAAATAGGTCGACATTTAGATCCCGTGCGGTTCACGCAGGGGTGGCGTAAGGTTGGGGCGAGCGGAATTGTGCAGCTTGAGCCCGCAGGTTCAGCGAAGCAAGGGCTCGAAGATGGCCCAACGGACCTGATGCTCTTCTCATCGGATGTTCTTGTCATAGCTTATCGGTTTTCTCGCTTAGCACCCGCTACCATTCCATGGAAGCAGCGATTTGCTGTGGCGAGAGCGACTTGTGAAGCGAAGTTAAAAAGTTCACGGCGAAGCGAAGGCCGAAGACGACCTGCCGACATGGATGTCGGCAGCCGGCATTGCTGACCCAAAAACCGATAAAAGTAGCCTTATTTAGAATCCGTTTCATGTCCCACAGGGGTGGCGTAAGGTTGTGGCGAGCGGAATGTGCCGCTTGAGTTTGCAGGTTCAGCGAAGCGATGGCTTGAGATGGCCCGGCAGATATGGACGTCTGCCGCCGGCAGCGCGAACATGGAGGTGAGCTCTGCCGGGAAGGCCAATCGAGAGCCTGAGCTGAGCTGTAAAACCTGCCTCAAGCGAACCCTGGAGCGAGCCCCAACCTTCGCCACCCCTATTTTAATGGGAATTGGCCGGGTAGGTCGTCGGAGACCTGAGCAAGACGTAGAACTTTACGAGCGGAACTCGGAGCTCCGACCACAGTAAACGCTGCTCCATTTCCATAGGACGTCCGCCGCCGGCAAACGCCCCTCCATTTTCATTTTATTGGCCTTCAGTTGCGACAATCATGGCAACAGCATAAGCCGCTATTCCCTCCTGCCGTCCGGTAAAGCCAAGTTTTTCCGTTGTTGTAGCTTTAACAGAAATCAGGCTTTCTTCTACATTTAAAGCTGCCGCTATGTTTTGCCGCATGGCAGCAAGGTAGGGAGAAAGCCTGGGGCATTGAGCCACGATAGTGCTGTCTATATTACTGACGGCATAACCGGTATCTTTAAGTAACCGTGCCACTTCTTTCAGAAGCAAAAGGCTGGAGATTCCTTTGTAGCGGGAGTCTCCGGGGGGGAAATGGGTGCCGATATCACCCAGTGCAGCCGCTCCCAGAAGAGCATCCATGACCGCGTGGAGCAGCACATCAGCATCGGAGTATCCTGCCAATCCTTTGGAAAAGGAAATTTTAACACCGCCGAGAACAAGGGGCAAACCCTCACGTAAAGGGTGAACATCGTAGCCGATACCTGTTCGAAAAGTCATTTAAAAGACCTCCTGGAGGAAAGGTATGCTTCCGCCACCTTGAGATCTCCGGGAGTGGTTATTTTAAGGTTCTCATAGTCCCCCGGAACCACCTTTACTCTTATTCCCAATCTTTCTACCAGTGTAGAATCATCGCTTCCCAGAAAGTTGTCGCTCCGGGCTTTACAGTGAGCTTGCCAGAGAATAGAAAATTTAAAGCACTGGGGAGTTTGTACAGCACTCAATTTTTCGCGCGGAAGAGTATGGAGTACGGTTAAATTGCTGTCCACTTCCTTGATGGTGTCCTTCAGGGGGACACCGGCGATTGCGGCACCATAAGAGAGAGCTTCCCGGTAAACGTCAAGAACAAGAGTGCCGCTTACCAGGGGACGTGCACCGTCATGGATACATACCAGGGTGTCTTCGGGGATTTTTTTGCGGCAAAGATATTGTAATCCGTTGAATATAGAATACTGCCGCTCTTCTCCCCCCTCCAGCAGGATAATTTGCTTCTCCCCGTGGAAAAATGGAGCTAAAACCTGTTTACGAAAGAGATCTTCTTCCCCGGGGGCAATAATCACAATAAGCTGTGAAAAGATATTCAGTCCAAGAAACACTTCCAGCGTATGGGCTATTATGGGTTTACCAGCCAAAGGCAGGTAGATCTTTTTCTGTTCACCACCCATACGGCTCCCCCGCCCTGCTGCAGCAATCAGCAGAACCGGGCCATGGTCCTTTGCCATACCGACTTTGCTCTCCCTCCGCTGTCCATTGCAGAAAGACCGGAAAAATGCCGACTGTTATTTGTTACTGTTTCAGGGAAATCCTCTCGTGAAAACCAGCTTTAGGTTTGGCGAAGATCATGCGCCCGGCCGCCGTCTGGAGCACGCTGGTAACAAGGACATCCACTGTTTCCCCGATAAAACGCTTGCCTCCCTCCACAACGATCATGGTGCCGTCATCGAGATAGGCCACTCCCTGACCGGCCTCTTTGCCGTCTTTGATAATTTGAGCGCTCATTTCTTCTCCCGGTAGAACGACAGGTTTTACGGCATTGGCCAGTTCGTTAATATTTAAGACGGAAACACCCTGCAGCTCACAGACTTTATTGAGGTTAAAATCATTGGTAACAATCCGGCCGGACAACTCTTGAGCCAGTTTGATCAGTTTACTGTCTACTTCAGCGATATCTTCATAATCTTTATTGATAATCCTTACGGTAATTTCCATTTCCTTTTGCATTTTGTTTAATATGTCGAGACCCCGGCGCCCGCGATTTCGTTTCAGTAAATCAGGAGAATCAGCAATATGCCTCAGTTCTTCCAAAACAAAACCGGGAACGACCAACTCTCCCTCTAAAAATCCCGTCTTACTGATATCCATAATGCGTCCATCAATGATCACGCTGGTATCGAGAATTTTTAAGGTATATTTCTTTTCCTGCGGAGCAAGAGGAGTACGTTTAAGCAACTGTGAAGAGATGAAAGAAAACTCATCTTTACGGTTAAGTATAAAGGTCACTCCCAGGTAAGCCAGAACCAGTGTTATCGTTAGAGAGAGATAAGGCCCCACCCAGGGTATACGGGAAAGGGGGAAACTCAATAAAACCCCGATCATCAGCGCAATGATTAAACCTGCTACTCCGAGTACAATATCCTGGGTCGGGATGGATTTCATTTTAATGTCGGTCCAGGCAGCAAACTTACGGATATAATCTACAATAGAGGGGGTAATAAAATAAAAAATAAATCCGAAAGCGGTTCCCCCTATAACCGGAAACCAGGTCCCTGTGGGAAGAGGCAAGGTTATACCTGTAGCTGCCATCAGGGAAGGGAAAGCCACTTTAAAGAGCTCAAAACCACACACAAAGCCGGTAATTGTCAGAAGAATACGCATAACTATTTTGAACACTTATCCTGCACACCTCCTTTCCTCTTTTGTAAATTTATTAGAACTTAGTAAATTTATTATAACTTATATATTTGTCCCAATTCAAGGATTATTATACCTAAAACACCCGACATGCTGAATAATGAATAAAAACAACCGGTTCAGCAAAAAAATGCGGAAATAGAGGCGTGTAATTCAGGATTCGTGACGAAAAATTTTTTCGAGGGAAGCAACAACTTCGTTTTTGTCAATTCCCTGGACCATAACCAGTTCACTCATTAAAATCTGCTTGGCGCTCTCCAGCATCCTTCGCTCTCCTGTGGAAAGGCCCTTTTTTCTTTCGCGGAGCAATAGGCTGCGGACGACTTCAGCTACTTTAAAAATATTCCCACTTTTAATCTTATCCATATTGGCACGGTAACGGCGGTTCCAGTTGGCATTCGGAGCCTCATCAGGCCCTGTCAATATCTCAAAGACGATATCCACCGCTCCCTTTTCAATTACATCCCGCAATCCCACCTTCTGAACATTGTCCATGGGGATCATAACCTTCATGTCACCAACGGCAATGTTCATTACGTAGTACTTCTTTTTATCGCCAAGTATCTCCTTCTCCTCTATGGCTTCAATGATACCGGCTCCGTGCATAGGATAGACAACCTTGTCCCCAATATTAAACATCAAAATATCCTCCTTAAAACTTGTGAGAGCGGACATGCGATCCGGAAAATAAAAAAAGCCGCTCCGAGAGACAAACATAGTTTGTACATGCTATTTTTATTGTAGCATAGATGATTCTGGATGTCAAAAATTTAATATATTATCATAAGTAGAACTCAAAGTCAATGTATTCCGGACTTTTTGGGCAAAATTTTTTTTAGGTTTTTTAAAATTTCTTTTGGCGTTTCCTTAAAGTTGACAAGTTTCTGAGCCAACAAGTATAATAAGATTATAAAAAAAAGAGGTGACATAAAATCATGAAAACCAGGAACAATGATGTAATCTGCTCTTTTCAGGATAAAGTCGCCGAACTGCTACTCAAGCACCGCAGTATTCTGGACAGTCTCTCCAAACATACGGAATCGGCAACGCGTATCAATAGAGCTATTACCAAAGCGGTAACCGACTGTGGATGCATCACTATTCACGCCAGGAAACAGCAGCTTCCGGCCGAAATTTCTCTTGAAGAATGTCGAAAGTACATGGATTCACATCTGGAAGGCTCTCTCTGTGAAAACTGCAGGGAAATAATTGAGGAGGAAATGGGAAATCAGCTTTTTTATCTCTCCGCTTTATGTCACCTTTTAGGCTTCAAACTGGAAGATATTATCAGGCAGGAGTACGAAAGACTCAACGCCCTGGGTTTTTATCATCTTTCCTGATTTTTCGCCTCGCTGATTTAATACCGGCATCCTTTAATATCAGTCAAAAGCCAGATTGAGGGCCTGCGCGAGAGTAGATACATCGATCATCTCCAGGTCCTTTTCCAGTTCCTTCATATTCGTGATAAGGTTACTGCTGACATTGCCCCGCGGCAAAAGACAACGGTTGAAACCCATCTTTACTCCTTCTCTTAACCGTTCTTCCATACGGCTGACAGGGCGCACCTCTCCTGTCAGACCGATTTCGCCCACCACCATTACTCCGTTCCGGACAGGCCTGTCCATGAAACTGGAAGCAATGCTGAGCGCCGCTCCCAAGTC
>LFRM01335747.1_pt2 | contig 20088 bp, 21 predicted proteins | sample 618341 | NCBI WGS metagenome assembly LFRM01 (sample SAMN03654438, study PRJNA283298) | anaerobic digester metagenome | isolation source: pool of bioreactors CSTR01a, CSTR02a, and CSTR03a thermophilic anaerobic... | place: Denmark: Kgs. Lyngby | collected 2014-05-21 | reverse complement strand
CCCAGCGGATATGCCCTTGCCTGCTCCATCGGCTCAAAGGGCGCAATGTGTATATTCTCAAAGGCGTTGGGATACAGGTGCATATAGACATCCTCCAGTATGGTTTCCCCGTTGTTATAATATGTAAGGTGCTCGTAACCTTTGAGCAATTTTTCAACCTCGTCGAAATAGCAGCTTATGCTATACCGGTTAACGTCAATATCCACCGCCGGGAACCCGGCGGTGGGAGAATGTTCCTTCACGGAACAGCTGCAGGTTACCACTGCCAATGCCGCCAAAAGCACTATTGCAATAAACTTTTTCATGCCCTATCCTCCCTGTATATCTATGGAGAACTTTCCTTCGGGAAGCGTCCCCCTTACTTCATAATATTTTTATGCTGCAGTAGGATGGGTAATAACTAATATGCTATAATATAGAAAAGAGTGCAGACTATTCTTATGGAGTGGTAATAATGCAATTTATCAAGGGAAAAACCAGTATAGACATAGAGGATACCCCGGTGGAAAACATTTTCCTGGACGCTTTTATGCCTTCGGCCGACGGCAACTATGTCAAGGTATACCTTTTGGGATATAAATATGCCTGCAACCCGGACCGGTCCCAAAGTTTTTCCAACCACAGCATCGCCCGGGCGCTGGATGTGCCGGTATCGGTTGTATTAAGGGCTTGGGACTACTGGGAGGATAAGGGTATTATAAGAAAACACTACACGGCTGATGATAAATCAGAGTTTTCGGTGGAGTTTCTAAGTCTCAAGCAGCTGTACATAGACAACTACAGCGTCGTACCCGGTGGAACAAAGGGCGGAAAGAGCTCCTATACGCCGGCGGACCTTAGCCAGGCCCTCGCGGATACAAGGATAAGGGATATGTTTAACGGGATACAAAAGCTTGTTTGCAGGCCGTTAACGCCCAGCGAAAGTTTGACGTGCCTGGAGTGGCTGTACGACTTAAAAATGGCCCCTGAGATAATAGAGGAGGCCTTCAGGTATTCAGTCGAAAAAAGAGGCGTAAATAATATCAGGTACATAAACGCCATTATAACCAACTGGTACGATAACAATATCAATACCATGGAAAGGCTTAAAGAGTACCTGGAGACCACCGACGCAAAGTACAGCCGGTACAATGAGGTCATGAGGGCCATGGGCAGAACCAAGACCCCCACAAGGATTGAAAAGGAATACATGGACAGGTGGTTTGATGAATACCGCATGCCGATGGAGGTTATTCTTAAGGCCTGCGACATAGCGGTTATCCAGACGCCGAACCCGTCCTTGAACTACATAGACGGCATCCTGTCCAAATGGCACAGGGAAAACGTTAGGACCGTCGCCGATATCCCGGAAGATAAAAAAGAAATGAGGCCGCCAAAACGAAAAAGCGCCAGGAATAAGTTCCACAACTTTGACCAGCCGGCGCTTAAACTTACCAACGAACAGCTTAAGGAAATACTGAACAAGCACAAGAATGCATAAACTGCGGGAGAGTGTTACCTATGCGAAGGACGGTTGCTGAAATATTAAGGGAGTATGAGGCCTTGCAGGCAAAGGCGGAAAAGGATAGGGAAGAAAGAATCAAGGAAGTATACCGAACCATACCCGGTATACGGGAAATAGACGATACCATCAGCAAGCTGGGCCTGGAATGCACCTCCTTTTCCCTGAACCTTGACGAGCGATCGGAGAAGGAAGCGCTGAAGACCCTGGCCGAGAGGATTAAACAGCTGAAGGAACAAAAGGCCGACCTGCTTAAAAAGCACGGGTACCCGCCCGACTTTATGGACTATAGGTACCAGTGCAGCCACTGCAGCGATACCGGGTACGTAGGACACAAAAAATGCACCTGTTTCCGGCAAAAGCTGATAGACAGCGCCTACCGCCAGTCCAACCTGGGCGCTGTCCTGACAAGGGAAAACTTCGGCACCTTCGATATTGACCTTTTTTCCGACGAGAAATACGAGGGCTACCCGAAAACCCCCAGGCAAAACATGCTGGATATATTAAGCCGCTGCGAAAGCTTTGTACACAACTTTGAAAGCGACGGTGAAAAAAACCTGCTTTTTTACGGCAGCACCGGGCTGGGCAAAACTTTTTTGTGCAACTGCATCGCCAAAAAACTGCTGGACAAGGGAAAACCGGTCCTTTACCTGACCGCCTTCAAGCTGTTTAAAATACTGGAAGAATACCGTTTCCGCCCGGAGGATGCCACGCTGGACCAGGACATGTTGGACTTTATTTTTAGCTGCGACCTTTTGATAATAGACGACCTGGGCACCGAGCTTACCAACAGCTTCACCACCGCCGAGCTTTTTAACATAATAAACTCGCGGATACTGGAGAGGAAAAAGACCATTATCTCCACCAACCTGCAGCCGGAAGAACTTATTGACACTTACGGCCAGAGGGTATTTTCAAGAATATCCGCCCATTACACGGCGCTGGAGTTTTACGGCCGGGACTTGAGGATGTAGTCAGATGGAAAAGCCGCCCTCAGGGTTTATAACCCCTAAGGCGGCTTATTTTGACCCCTTACCTGGCGCCGGTATCCAGTAGAAGGGAACCCACATCGGGGCTTACAACGCAGTATGAATAGCTTATCCCGTCCACTTCCCCGTTCACCAGGACGTGCTCCTTGTTGCCGTAGCTGGTAAGGCTTATCTCATCTCCTCCTTCAAAGACTATTCTTATGTTGTTACCCGCCAGCATCATCAGGTAAGGCCCGTTATAGGTGGGCGAGGTGTTAAGGGAATCAATAATGTCCAGAGCCTCTTCCCGGGAAAAGGTTTTGACCTCTTCTCCGATGATGCTGTACATCACCATCTCCAGCATTTTATCGGCGGGTATGGCTTTTCCCATTTCCTCCAGCGATTCGCCGATTTGGCCCGTTATTACGTCACTCTTTTCTGAAAAGACGCCCCTTGCCTCAAGAACTTCCAAGCCGTCAACCCTTATCAAAACCGATGGATAGGTGATAACCTGGATTACCATCATACCGGGGTCCGGAGAAGTAACGTCCGCTTCCACCACTATTCTCCCGGGACCTTCCAGGTATACCCCCGCGATGTCTATGCCATACCCGCCGGTGGGCTTTTCTCCTGCAGCGGCAAGTATATATGCAGACCCGTCATGGTTTTTGAAATGGACTCCCCTGGTTTTATGGTTGGCCTGGTACCACGAAATAAGGTCTTGGCTGTCCTGTATATCTTGCGGCGTTACCCTTTCATAGGCCAGGTACTGCTTTCCGCCCGTCTCAATGACCACCGTCCTGTGGGCGTCGTCCCATGTCACTTCGGCACCAAGAGCTTCGGCCACGAAACGAACCGGTATAAATGTACGGTCCTCCACGATCCGGGCCGGCACATCCAGCTGCACCGTTTCGGTCACCGGCTCCGCGCCGTCGACCTTTACCAGCTCGGCGCTGTCCCGGCCTATAATGAACCTAACCGTTAGACCGTCGCCGGATACTACCACCGCCTGCTCCTCCTCGAGCCATTCCACTACCGCACCCAGTTTTTCAAATATACCCCTTAAAGGAACAAGCACCCGGCCGTTTTCTATAAAAGGTTTTGCGTCCATTTCCACCAATCCGCCGTTAAGCCGTATACGGATATCCTGCTGCGCCAGCGCCGCCGTAGATACCAGCGCTACGGCCAGCATTACCACCATCAGAATACATATTCTTTTTTGCACTGCACCATCTCCCCCCATTTGAATAATTAACCGCCGGCTTTATCCTTTTAGACTGTTAAGATAAATTACGGTTCCCGGTTTTCCATCTTTGTAATATATTTGTAAACATCGCCCGAACTGTAAACAAAAAAACACTGCGCAAGATACGCAGTGCTATAATCTGGCGACCCGGAAGGGGCTCGAACCCTCGACCTCCAGCGTGACAGGCTGGCATTCTAACCAATCTGAACTACCGGGCCGCGTATATGGTGACCCATCAGGGACTCGAACCCCGGACACCCTGATTAAGAGTCAGGTGCTCTACCAACTGAGCTAATGGGCCATGTGTCACTAAAATATGATAAACCATAAAGAGCCCGTTGTCAATATGCGAAATAACGCCAATACGATTCCATTGCTGCCAAGACCTCCATTTAATACTCCTATTTCCATTTTATATTCTCAAGACCAAAAAATATACCGCTCTGCACCTTGTACTATGTCCCTTCGGGGAATCAGGCCCCGGGTCGGAAGTCGTCCCGGGGGTGCCCGACTACTCCCTTGTTCTTCCACCTTCCGGAGGCATAATACACCCTGCTCATAAGCATGCTTATAACGGAGCTTATAACTATCGCCATCCATATGCCTTTGGCGCCGAAACCGGCTACGCTTGACAGAAGCTTTGCCAGCGGAAGCCTTATAAGCCAAAGGGAGGTTATGGAAAAAACCATGGTTGCCATGGTATCCCCCGCACCCCGCAAAAATCCGTTCGTCACAAACATGACCGCCGAAAAGACATAGGAAAGGCTTAGTATGCGCAGTGCTCCCCCCGCCCTGCTAAGCAGAACACCGTCGGTAGTAAAAAGCCTCAACACCGTTTGCGGTGTTACCTGCATAACCAGTGTAAAAAGGGCGGAAATGCCCACCGCCAGTATGGTGGCCCATTTTACCGTTTCCCTCACGTTGTCGTCCTTGCCGGCCCCTATGTTTTGTCCCGCTATGGTGGACGTGGCCATGGAAATGGACTGGGAGGGCATGATTGCAAACTGGTCCAGCCTTGAGGCCATGCCGAAGGTGGCAACCACTTCGGTCCCAAAGGAGTTGATGAGGGAGCTGACCGCCAGCATGCCCACCGAAACCACCGACATCTGGATGCCGGACGGGATGCCTATCTTTATCGTTTTAGCAGTAATATGCTTGTCAAACACAAAGCTTTTTAAATTTATACTCAGCAAATGGTTCCTGCTGTTTAAATAATAAACCGCAATAAAAAAGGAAATCCCCTGGGCTATAGTGGTGGCAAGGGCCGCCCCGGCAATACCCATTCTGGGAAAGGGTCCTATCCCTATTATAAGCAGCGGGTCCAATACAATGTTGATCGCGGTGGATATGGCAAGGAATACAACCGGAGTCCTGGAATCGCCAAGGCCTCTTAATATGGCGCTCACCGCGTTATAGCCGAACATGAACACAAGCCCCATAAGAAATATATTTAGGTAATCCGCAGCCATGGTCATTATCTCCGGCGGGGTGTTTATAAGCCTTAGGATTTGCTTGTTGAAGTTTATCCCCAGCACCATAACCACCGCCGCGGAAACGGTAAGCAGCACAAAGGTATTGTTTATGGTTCTTTTGACCATATCGGTCTGTTTAGCTCCCATGTACTGGGCTACCAGCACGGTGGCCCCCATGGTGGTTCCCATAACCAGGGATATAAGCACAAATATTATTGGAAAGCTGACCGAAACCGCACCCAGGGCTTCGGGCCCAAGGTACCTGCCCACCCATATACTGTCAACGGTATTATAAAGGGCCTGCAGCATATTCCCCAGCAGCATTGGTATAGAAAAGGAAATAACATGCCGAAGCATGCTTCCCTCGGTTAAGTCATAGCCCCCGCGGCCACTGTCCATTTTTTCACCTTCTCTTACCCAGTAATGTTTGCAATCTCCCTTGCCACTATTATCCCGGTTACCGACGCCTGCATAAGCCCCCTGGTAATGCCCGCCCCGTCGCCAATGGCGTACAGGTTTTCTATCTTGGTCCTAAACCGGCTGTCCACTTCTATCTTGCTGCTGTAAAATTTTACTTCGCATCCATACAGCAGCGTATTCCTGGAATACAGGTTCGGCGCCAGCTTGTCAAAGGCCCGCAGCGCCTCCACTATCGATGTAAGGTGCCGGTCGGGAAGAACAAAGCTTAAATCCCCCGGTACGGCGCTTTTCAGCGTAGGCACGGTGGTTGACTTTTTCAGCCGGTCGGGACTTGTCCTTCTGCCCTTGAGCAGGTCTCCCAGCCTCTGCACCATTATCCCCCCGCCGGTCAGCATGTTTGCAAGCTTTGCGATGTATTTGCCGTATTCTATCGGCTGGTTGAAGGGCTCGGTAAAGGTGGTGGAAACCAGCAGCGCAAAGTTGGTGTTGCCGGTCCTAAGCCGTGGGTCGGAATAGCTGTGCCCGTTTACCACCACCAGGCCTTCCTCGTAATGCTCCTCCGATACGATACCGCCGGGGTTCATGCAAAAGGTCCTGGCCTTGTTTTCAAAGGTATCCGAATAGTATATAAGCTTCGCCTCGTAAAGGTCCCGGGTAAGGTGGTCCATGACCGAATTGGGCACTTCCACCCGGACACCGATATCCACCGCGTTGTTTTTGGTGGCGATACCCAGCTTCGCCGCCTGTTCGGTAAGCCACTGGGCACCGCCCCTGCCCGGGGCCACAACCACTTGGTCTGCGCTGTATTCCGTCTCTTCCCCGTTTTTGTGCCTTGCCCTCACCCCGACAGCCCTGCCTTCCGACACCAGGATATCCTCCACCGTGGTGAGTTCTTTAAACTCAACTCCCCTACCCATAAGGTGTTCATGCATGGCCTTAAGCACGTCAAAGGACCTGTCGGTGCCCATATGCCGTACCGGGCAGGGAACAAACTTAATCCCGTGCCTCGAAGCCTCGTACACCAGTTCTTCTATCCTTCTTTCATTAAGCCCATGCACCTGCGGCCCTGCGCCGAACTTTAGGTATATCCCGTCGGCGTACTCTATAAGGTCCTCCGCTTCCTCGACGGAAATATAATCGGTTATATTGCCGCCTACTTCCGGGCTTAATGAAAGCTTGCCGTCGCTGAAGGCTCCCGCCCCCGCCCACCCGGTTACTATGGAGCAGGGGTCGCACTTCACGCAGTCCCCTTTTCGGGCAGGACAGTGACGGGCGTTTATCCTGCGGCCCCTGTCCAGCATCAATATTTTGAAGTCCCCGCGCTCAACAAGCTCCAGGGCGGTAAAAATGCCTGCCGGCCCCGCCCCCACAATAATTACATCGTATTTATCCTTGGAAGCCATAACAGCATCTTCCTTTCCAAATAAAAATCCTATGATATAGTACCAGAGTATGGTGTTTCAGTCAAATAGCAAACATCCTGCATCCGCGCTGGGGATAATAGGCCGGGCAAAATAAAACAGCCCTGGGGCTGTCCTATTCCTTTGCAAAATATTCATTCAAGTCCTTCACCAGGTCGTCGGCATTTATTCCATGAACAGCGCTTGCCTCCTCGATGCTTTCCCCGGAGGATGCGGGGCAGCCTATGCAGTGCATGCCGTGTTTCATGAATATAGATGCAGTACCCCTGTCCATCATCAGCACTTCGGCGATGGTCATATCCTTTGTAACTTTTTTCGACATTTATGTTACCTCCTTTTATTATTGGTATTGCCATTATCAATATTATTACTATCCTTCTTAACCCTTTGATAAACAAAAAACGCCCTGTTATTACTTTCTTTTTTTGTCCAAAATATGGGTATATTTATCCACACTTATCCACATTATCCACAGAGATATACACAAACACACATTCTTATTTCGCTATTCTTCGCTAAATTTAGCCATATCAGCGAACTTTGTAAACCTATCCAGCCAGACAAGCTCCACGGTACCGGTGGGGCCGTTCCTCTGCTTCGCCAGTATAACCTCCGCGATACCCTTTTTTTCGGTATCGGGATGGTAGTATTCATCCCTGTAGAGAAACATGACCACGTCCGCGTCCTGCTCTATAGCACCGGATTCACGAAGGTCGGACAGCATCGGTCGGTGCTCCGAACGCATTTCCGGGGCCCTGCTCAGCTGCGAGATGGCCAGAACGGGACAGTCCATTTCCCTGGCCAAGGCCTTAAGTGACCTTGATATTTCGGATATTTCCTGCTGCCGGCTTTCCGCCCTGCCGCTGCCCTGCATAAGCTGGAGGTAATCGATGAGCACCAGTTCCAGTCCCCTCTCCAGTTTCAGCCTCCTGCACTTGGACCTCATCTCCGCGACCGTTATGCCGGGGGTATCGTCTATGTAAATATTCGCCTTTGAAAGCCTGCTTACCGCTTCAGCAAGCCTGGGCCAGTCTTCATCCGCCAGGTTCCCGGTTCTCAGCTTGTGGCTGTCTATACTTGCTTCGGCGCATATCATTCGGTTTACCAGCTGCTCCTTGGACATCTCCAGGCTGAATATGGCCACCGGAATACCCCCTTTAAGGGCTGCATGCTGCGCAATATTCAGCGCAAAAGCGGTCTTGCCCATGGAAGGTCTTGCCGCCACCAGTATAAGGTCGCTTTTTTGCAGTCCCGAGGTCTTGCTGTCAACGTCGATGAAACCGGTGGAAACGCCGGTGGTTTTGCCCTTGGTGTTGTACAGTTCCTCTATCTTGTTATAGCTTGACACCAGTATATCTTTCAGGGGCGTAAAGCCCTTGGAGGTCCGCCTCTGGGATATATCAAATATCTCCTTTTCTGCAAACTCGATTATCGCCACGGTTTCCTCCGACGCCTCGAAACTCTTGTCGGATATTTCACCGCATACCCGTATGAGTTTTCTGAGCAGGGACTTCTCGTGGATAATCTTGGCATAATGGACCACATTGGCCGTGGTGGGAACGCTGGAGGAAAGGTCGGTCAGAAATGCCACTCCTCCCACAGCCTCCAGGGTATTTCTCTGCCTCAGCTGTTCAGTAAGGGTTACCAGGTCCACCGGCTCCCCCCTGTCAAACAGTTCCATTATAGCCTCGTAAATTTCCCTGTGGCTGTCCCTGTAAAAGTCCTCCGGCTTTATATGCTCCGACGCGCTTATAATGGCTTCCCTGTCAAGCAGCATGGCGCCCAGCACCGACTGCTCGGCTTCTATGCTGTGAGGGGGAATCTTTCCTATCGCCTGCATTCAAACCACCACCCGTTTATTCCGAAAAGAGGATTTCCAATGCCTCTTCCGCCCTTTCCACTCCGTATACTTTTATCCCCGACAGGTCGGAGGGCACTTCTTTGAGGTTCCTTGCGGGAATTATAACTGCCGACATATCGTTTTGCTTTGCGCCATATATTTTTTCGATGATACCGCCTACCGGCTTTACCTCACCCTGTATGGAAATCTCCCCGGTAACCGCTATGTCCTGCCTGACCGGTTTCTGTTTAATGGCGCTGACCAGCGCGGCCAGGATGGCAACCCCCGCCGAGGGCCCGTCCACCCTTCCTCCACCGATGCAATTGACATGCACGTCATAATCGCTTACCATTTCGCCGGATATCTTTCTTATCACCGCCGCCGCATTGAACACCGAGTCCTTGGTCATGGAACCGGCGGTATCGTTAATCCTTATGGTCCCTTCTCCCTTTCTAAGGGCCGTAAAGGCTATGGCCTCTATTTCAAGAATGGAACCTACATATCCCGCCACACCCAGGGCCAGCACCCGGCCTACCCTGGCACCGCTTTTGCCGGTATTTCTAACGTAGGGTGTCAGCCTGCTGTTCTGTATCACCGTGTATATGTCGTTACAGCTTATGTACACCTTGTCGGGAGCACAGTCTTGACTAGCTATAGCGATATTATACGCATCGGCCAGAATATTGACGGCTTTCCGCCCTTCTATTGTATACTGACTGATAATCTCAGCGCAACCCTTTTCCATCCGCACCCCCAGCTTGTTCACAGCGTTATTTATAATAATAACAATGTCCGCAGGGGTCAGGGGCTCGAAAAAGACCTCGGTACACCGGGAGCGAAACGCTGGGTTTATGCTTTCCGGCTGCCGGGTGGTGGCCCCAATTAGTATGAAGTCCGCTGGCGCCCCTTCCTCGAACAGCTTTCGTATATAAAGGGGAATGTCCTTGTTGCAAGCATCATAGTATATGGATTCAAAAGTAATCCTTTTATCCTCCAGCACCTTCAGCAGCTTGTTCTGCAGCACCGGGTCCATTTCCCCTATTTCGTCTATAAACAGTATGCCGCCGTGGGCCTGCGTCACCAGGCCAATCTTCGGCTCGGGGACCCCCCTCTCGGCCAGGTCCCTACTGCTTCCCTGGTATATAGGGTCATGGACCGACCCCAGCAGGGGGTTGGCAATTTCCCTGGTATCCCACCGCAGCGTTGTCCCATCCACTTCGATGAAATTTGAATCCTCGGTAAAAGGGGAATATTCCTTTGACTGTGCCACCTTCAGCGCCAACCGCGCCGCGGAGGTTTTCCCGACGCCGGGGGGCCCGTAGAGCAGCACGTGCTGGGGATAGGGCGAGCTTATCTTGGCAACCAGTGCTTTGATGGCCCTCTGCTGGCCCACTATCTCGTCTATGGATGAGGGCCTCAATATCTCCATAATGGATTTGCCCAGCGACCGGCGTTCCAGCTTCTGAAGCCTGGCGTATTTTTTAAGCGTGGTGGGGTTTTCCGGCCCGGAGTGTTTTTTTAGTATTGCCAGCTTCAATTCTTCCATGTATTGGTCTTGCCGCTGCTGAATCCTTTCCCTCAGTTCCTTGTTTATCTTTTCCTTAACCACCCTTTGGGCCAGCATGTCTATTATAGCGGTACGAAGCTCCTTCACCACCGCAAGGCACTCCTCCGGGCGGGGAGGCTCCTGGTCCCGGTCCAAAACCAGTCTCTGCAGCGCATAAATTTTAAGGGTGACATCGTCCCCCTTCAAGAACCCTTCCAGGTCCAGGTCCTTTACCTTTTCGTTGTAGGCCTTTGACCCCATACCGTCTTGCAGCATTTCTTCAAGTACCGCCAGCTGTCTTTCCAGCATTTTTTTATCCGGTTTGTGTTTTACATCGTCCAACTTTGCTATGTACCTTTTTGCGTTGTCCTCCAATACTGTCTCCCCTTTTCCTATTGCTGTTTTATAATAACCTTAAGCTGTGCCGAAATCTCCGGATAAACTTTTATCTCCACCTGGTACTCCCCGATGTTTTTTATCGGCTCGGGAAGGGCTATTTTTTTCTTGTCCACTTTTATGCCATGCTGTTTTTCCAGGGCTTCGGATATGTCCTTGCCGGTAATGGAGCCAAAAAGCTTGCCGGTTTCGCCGGCTTTAACTTCAAACTCCACCGCCGCCGTCGAGATTTTTTCCGCCTGTTTTTTTGCGTTTTCTTCCTCGGCCTGCCTTTTTCTTTGCATAATGGCGTTTTGTTCACGCAGTTTTTTCTTGCCCTGCTCGGTGGCCTGTACCGCGTATCCCTTGGGCAGCAGGAAATTCCTGGCGTAGCCGTCGCTTACCTTTACCACATCCCCCTTTTTGCCCTGTCCCTTTACATCTTTAAGGAGTATAACTTCCATTATACATCACCTTCCTTAATATATTGGTCAAGGGTTTCCTCCAGCATTTTTAGCGCGTCTTCCACCTCCATTCCCGGAAGCTGCACCCCCGCCACCGTCATATGTCCGCCGCCGCCCATTTTCTCCATGATGAGCTGTACGTTAATATCTCCCAGCGACCTGCCGCTAATAAAAACGCTTTCCCCGTACTTGCACAGCACAAAGGCGGCTTTAACTCCCTGAATGTCAAGGAGGGTATTTGCTGCCTGGGCGGTTATAAGAAGCGGGTTTTTCAGCCCTTCCGGGCATACGGATACTGCTATGGAATCCTTTATTATCCGTGCATTTCTTACTGTCTCCGCCCTGGCCATAAACGTTTCCATGTCGTCCTGGAACAGCTGCTTAACCGACGTGGTATCCGCTCCCATGCGTCTTAGAAACGAAGCCGCTTCAAAGGTTTTTACCCCGGTTTTATAGGTAAAGTTCTTCGTATCGACAACAATTCCTGCCAGCAGCGCTTCAGCCTCAAGGGGACGGATTTTTATACCCTCACTGATGTACTGCAGTATTTCGGTGACCAACTCGCAGGTGGAGGAAGCATAGGTCTCCTGGTATACAAGGGCGGCATCTTCAATGAACTCCGTGCTTCTCCTGTGGTGGTCTATCACAACAATGCCTCCGGCCTTTTTTATTGTCCCCGGGCACCCGGTATAGCTCGGCCGGTGGGTGTCCACTATAATCAAAAGGGTATCGCTGTCTACGATATCCTTCGCCTTTTCACAGCCAATAAATAAGCCTTCATATTCACCGTCTTCCATGATACGGGCGTACATGGCTTCTATTGAAGGGTTTGGTTCGTCCATCACTATTTTCGCATTCTTTCCAAGGGCCTTGACCCCCCTGTACATTCCAATCGCAGCCCCCAGGCTGTCGGGGTCCGCGTACCGGTGGGTCATAATGAGTACACTGCCGCTCTGAAGGATAAGCTGCCGCAGCGCGTGGGCTATTACACGGGACTTAAGCTTGGTTTTTTTCTCCACTTCCTTGGTTTTCCCGCCGTAAAAATACAGCCTGTCACCCGCCTTAACCACCGCCTGGTCCCCTCCCCTTCCCTGGGCCAGGTCCAGGGCGGCGTTGGCAAACTGTAACAGCTGGGCAGGGTCCTGGCCGTCCGCGCCAATACCCATGCTCAGGGTAGGAGGTATAGGGTTGCCCACGTTTATATCCCTAATATCATCCAGTATATCGAACTTTTTCTCCTGCATGCGCGACAGCCATTCCTTCTCGAATACCAGTATGTATTTGCCTTCGTCATACTTTTGTATGGCTCCCTTTATGACCTCGGTCCACTTGTACAGCCTTTTATCCATCTCGGCAACCAATTGGGGCCTGCTGTCGGCATCGGTGCCCCCTATTATTTCATCCAGGCTGTCCGCCTGTACCAGGGCAATAACCGGGCTCTTTCTTTGCATTGTCCGGCGCGTTGTTTCGCAGTCGGTTATATCCACGAAGTATACAAAACCGGTCTTTCTCTTGCGTCCCCTTACCCCTGATGTCTCTACTATATTATAAATGACCCTGTAATGTCTATCTGCATATGTTACCTTTATTTCCATGTCCTTTTTATGCTGCATTAACAAGTCAATGTCAAAGTCCTTTATAAACTCCTTTATGCTGCTGCCCAGCAGGTTTTCCCCTTTAATGATTTCGGCGAAGCCGGAATTATACCAGTTTATTACGCCAGTTTCGTCCAGCATTACCATGGGCAGCGGCAGCCTTATGAGCGTGTTGGTTATGGCGTTGTCAATATCAAAGGACAGGGTTTCAACGTACTCGGTAAACTGCTCCTTTTTGCTGTGGACCACCAGCCTGCTGTGGTGAACAAGGTAAACCAGCAGTAACGCCCCAAAAAGCCCCAGCATTATATTGTAATAGGCCAAAAACAGCACCAGTACAAGGACGCTCCACAGGTATACGGCGGTATTCGGTTTTACCAGTTTCATAAAGTTAATGTTTTTCATGTTTTCCTCCCTCCGGGCACCGCTGCCCGCAAAGGGGCTTTCTTTTCAGCCCTCTGTAATCCCGGCAAAAACAGGCTGCCCATGCCCGGGGCTAGTTTCCCCCGTCCCGGGAAAATCTTTTCCTAATATCCAGCACCACGTCCAATACCCCGGCAAGCATAGCCGCCATGGCCAATGGCTGGTTAAACAGAATAAATATAATTAGCAGCACTCTGACAAGCTTATTTACGCCCTTGCGCGACAAAAAATAGTAGGCCACTGACAGTCCCTGCACAAGGAAAACCATTTGAAACAGAAGCAGAATATTGCCCAATACGACATCCATATTTCCCAGGCCAAAGTACCCGCCTACAAAGGACAGTAACATAAGCAGAAGAAAACCAATGGCAAGGTGGCCGGGAGCCCTCCACTCGGCAAAGGGCGGGAGAGGTTCCAACCGCAGGTCCAGCCTTCTTAATACGATCCTCGCCACCGTGTAATTCAAATAGGAATCCATAAGTGCCACCATAATAAGTAGTGCCGGCAGCATAACCTTCAGCAGTTCAAAGGAAGACATGAGCGCTTCCTTCATTTCCTCCGGCACATTCACTCCCATCCGGTCATAAAACTCCATTGAAAGTTCCAGCCCTTTTCCCATGGATTCAATCTGGGCTTCAAGGGGATTAACACCCATCAGCCGGGTTACGGCATACATAAGCATCAGCTTGGACACTAAAGATACAATCGAGGTTATGACCAGGGTTTTTCCTGCAGTATACCCTTTTTGTACTCCATAACCTATTGACAGTCCAAGGGCACCGTAGGAAAGTATTACATAGGCCGCGTATATGGGCTCGGAAACCATTCCCACGATAAGTCCGGAAGCAATGGTGGAATAAATCCCGTACCGCAGTCCATACCTTTTTACCACGACTATAACCGGAACCGGCCAGAGCAGTGATGCAAGGGCCAGGACTGGAACAAACAAGCCGATAATAGCAATTATGACCGATAAGGCAGTAGCCAGGGCCGTATTTGCCAATGCCTTTACGCTTTTATCTCCCACCCTGTTTCACCCCTATTTTCTGTTTCTATTCATATAACCCGCCAGTTCGGACAGGTCCTTGTACCATTTTTCAACCTCGTGCTCCTCGGTAATCCCCAATTTTATTTTGCTTTGAATCCTAAGGTCAATCGTCGCATAGGTCATTCCCAGCCTCCGGGCCAGCAGATATGCAACCAGTATTATATTGGCGATAACATCCGCCAGGGCTTCCTGGCTGCTCCGGCTGCCCCTCTGCATAAGCTGGTAAAAGGATGCCACCCCGGTAAGCATCTCGCATTTAAGCCACTCAACAAGCCTCATATTCCTGGTTACATCCAGGTTATCCTCGGAAGATGCCAATCCCCGCTCCCCCCTTACTTGATTGCAGCAAGTATTCTCTTAGTCTTATCATAATATTATAACTCTTATTGGTTAAACAATTTGTAAAAATATAGTATCTAAAACCGGTGTATTTGGCAAAGGTAATAAAAAGAGAGCGTTTAGCTCTCTTATTCTGCCGTGAAGGGCAGAAGCGCAATGTTCCTGGCTCTCTTTATTGCTACCGTAAGCTGCCTCTGGTGCCGGGCACAGTTCCCGCTTATCCTTCTGGGAATTATCTTTCCCCTCTCGGTAATGTACTTTCGGAGCCTGCTTACATCTTTATAATCAATTTTTTCAATACCGTCAATGCAAAAATTGCACACCCGTTTTTTCCCTTTTCGGGTTTTGCGTTTCACCAATATCCCTCCCTTTGCTAGAACGGCAGGTCCGGGTCTTCTTCTATCTGGTAAAAGTCATCGTCGGAGCTGCCTTCGTCGCCTTTGTATTCCTTGAACTCTCCGCCGCCTCCGCCGGCACCGGACCCCCTGTCAAGGAAAACCACTTCGTCCGCCACCACTTCGGTTACGGATCGCCTTTGGCCGGTATCATCCTCCCAGCTCCTTACCTGTATCCTGCCGGTTATCCCCACCAGCCTGCCCTTTCCCAGGTAGTTGGCACACAGCTCGGCAAGCTTTCTCCAGGTAACGATACGGATGAAATCCGCTTCCCTTTCTCCCTGCCTGTTTTTATAGTTCCTGTCCACTGCCAGCGTGAAGGTAGCAACCTGGGTCCCCGTCCCCGGCGTGACTCGCAGTTCCGGGTCCCTCGTGAGCCTTCCCACCAGGCATACTTTGTTCATCATTAACAACACCACCCCGGCTTATTCGTCTTCGTTAACTATAAGGTGCCTTATGATGCTTTCGGTAATCCCGAAAACCCTTGTTAACTCCTTCGGTACTTCGGGACCGGCCTTAAAGTTAACCCTGACGTAATACCCTTCATTTTTCTTTTTGATTTCGTAAGCCAGTTTTCTTGTGCCCCATTCATCTACGGTTTCGACCTCTCCGTCTTCCTGGATAATACCCTTTATCCTCTCGATAAATGACGCCCTGGTTTCCTCATCAACGTCCGGGTCAAAGATAAAAAGCAGTTCATACTTGTTCACTGTTCCACCTCCTTCTGGACTAACGGCCCTACTCATGGTAGAGCAAGGATGTACTCATAGTATTCTATCACAGTGCATTTTTCAATGCAACAGAATTTAACTTTCGCCGGGCCTTTGCGTCAGTATTTTCTTAACCCTTTTCTCAAAGGTCTCCCGGGGCATCAGTACCTGCCTCCCGCATTTTTGGCACTTTATCCTTATATCCATTCCGGTTCGCACAACCTCCCACAGGTCGCCGCCGCAGGGGTGCTTTTTCTTCATCTGGACAACATCGCCCAGCTCCAGCTTAAGAGGCATATACCTCCCCTCCCCCTATTTGTTTATTATAACTTTCCTGGGATACGGTATTTCTATACCTTCATTATGCAGCGTTTCCTTAATCCCCTTTTTAAGTTCCCGCTCAATCCTCCACTGCTCCATGTTCTTTGTCTTTGCCCATACTTTAAGTACAACCGCGGAATCCGCCAGGTCGGATACCCCCAGCACTTTCGGGCCGGCGGTAAGCTGCGGTTCCTTCTGCCGGTAGTCCTCAAAAAACTTCTCCAGGGCTTTCACCGCCCTGTCTATATCCTCCTCAAAGGCAATCCTTATGTCAAACATTACCCTCATGTCTCCTTTGCTGTGATTGGTAACGTTTGAAACATTTCCGTTCGGTATAATATGTAAATCGCCGTTGAAGTCCCTTATCTTTGTAATCCTTATACCAATATCCTCCACAATACCCGAGTGCTTGTCCAGCGAAATATAGTCCCCTACGGCGTACTGGTCTTCAAAGAGTATGAAAAAACCGGTTATTACGTCCCTTACAAGGTTCTGCGCCCCAAAGCCTATTGCAAGGCCCCCGATACCGGCGGTGGCCAGCAGCGAAGAGGCCGGGATCCCCATGATTGTTATTATCATGGTAAGTCCAATAAAATAAAGGGTGTAGGTGATTATGCTCTTTGTGAGGGCGCTCATGGTTATGACCTTCCTGGTATCTTGTACAAAGCGGCTTTCAGCCTGCCTTTGGTAAAATTTGTCCGAAAGGGCCACAAGAAGCCTTATGGACAGTTTTACCGCCAGTATCACCAGCAGTATTTTCAGGATACCCTGCCCAGCTCTTACCATGATGTCTCCTTCTATATTAAGCTTTTGTAACAATTCCACCATTGGTTTGTTTCTCCCCCCTTTACATCTCCTGTTCCACGTAAACCGTCCTGCCGCGGTCGGTTCCGACTCTATACAACTTCACCCGGCCCCCCGGCATATCTATAAGGTCCCTGACCCTTTCAAGGCACCCTTCGGGTATTTTTATCGACAGCCCGCAGCTTGCATCAACATCCCGCGGCGTGGGTATCATCTCCGCTTCCACTTTGTTTTTCTTAAGCTGCTCCTCCGCCTTTATGGCATGGTGCGTGGAATCAAACGCCAGAATATAATATCCGCTTTTTTTCATAAATACGCCTTCCTACAAGAATATTGTGTTTTCACCGTTATTCATCTTTTCGGCTATGGTGTACATATTGGAAACCTGGCCCACCGCCAGCTTGTCCTTTACTTTGTAATAATCAAGACATGTACCGCAGGACAGTATTTCCACTCCCATTCCTTCCAGCTCCCGCAGGGCCCCCAGCGCTTCCGAGCCCTCCACCGAAAGGTTCACTCCGCTGTTTAGGAATACTATGGTCTCGGGCAGCGGGCACACCTCCGCCAGCGTTTTAAGGTAGGCCTTCATCAATATCCGGCCAAGGGTAATATCCCCCGTTCCCAGGGTATCGGTACCTATTACTATTACAAGGCCGTTTTTGCCGGCAACGTTTTCAAACTTGGGACCCTCCAGGCCCTTTTCCTTGAAAATGCTTATGTAATAGTCCCCTCCCACTTGCTGGACGTCCACGCTGCAGGTCAGGCTGTCGGCAAGCTTTTTGACGTTCTCCCGAGCGGCCTCGGAGTTGACTATGGTTACAACCTTACCCTCCTCCATCTCGTCAAGGGCTTTTTTCGTTAGTATAACCGGCTGCGGACAGTCCAGTCCCCTTGCATCTATCTGTTTCTCCATTCCTTTACACCTCCTAAATAATTTTGGACAATACATCCAGGGCCCAAGGGACAACAAAATTATACCTGTAAAAGTACATCGCCGCCGCCGAACCCTCAATGCCCTTTAACAGCCCTTCGGCCGGAAAAATTGCCGTTACCGGGATAACAAGCGCAAAGGCCAGCATAAGGCCTACAACGCCCTTAATAAACCCTGCCGCAATCCCCCCCAGCTTGTTGAACTGCTTAAGCACCGGCAGCTTAACCAGGGAGTTCAGAAGCGCCGCAATTATGGCAAAGGAAATTCTTACAGCAATGAATACTAATATAATGCTTAATAGGTTGATAATTATACCGCTGACGGCCTGGGCAGCACCTGCCAGGGCATAGCCCTGCGCTGGCGATACCACGCCCGAAGGCGGTATTAAGTTTTCTAAGGCCTCCGGCAGGTCCCGGCCCCCGGAGAGCGCTCCCCCAAACAGGGAACTTTCGCCCTGCAGGCTGTCCAGTACCATCGTATATATTTTATTATAAAAAGCGGTATTCTCCTTTATGTACCGTGCAAGGTCCGCATAATACAGCCGGGCGGCAATTATGGCCGCAAAAAACGCCACGGTATTAATTAATGTCGTCACAAACCCCTGCAAGTACCCTTTTATAGTAGACACCATTAGGACTGCCAGTATTATCCCGTCCACCCAATTCATTACAGCACCCCTATCCGGCCACCGGCTCAAAATATATCTTGCCGGCGGAAATATAAGCCATAAATCCGTTTTCCAATAAATATACCGCCATCAGGTCCCGGTCAAACTTTTTGTCAATAATGTCCCCGCCGTTTATAGGCACCACTTGGAGCCTCCTGGTCGAGTACATGCCTATGCAGCCCTGGCCTTCCGCCAAGCCGATTATTTCTTCATGGTGGTCTATCCGTCCCAGGTCGTTTCCCTTTTTGTCGTACAGCACCGTTTGCTGTTCGGTTTTGCCCGGTATTTGGCTCCTGTAGTCCCCCGCCAGTGTCAGGACAGTAGCCCCTTCATCGGTGAACAAAGCCCTGAGGATATACCCGGTGATATTCCTCTGCCAGTTAATAGATCCCCCTGCGCTTAGGCTAAACAGCGTTGTTTCGGTCAGAACAAGCACATCGCCATCATTTGTAATCTTTATCCCCATAATCAGGCTGTCCCTATAGGTCTTGGCCCAGACAATCGACCCATCCCTCCTGTATAGGACGGCGCTGCCGGTGATGCTGCCCTCCTTGACCCCGGCGGCGGATAAAGCAATCAAAGACCCGTCCCGGGAAACCGAAACACCCGTCACCTCCGCCTCCCCAAGCTGCAAATAGGCCTTTTCCTTTCCGTCCTTGTCCAGCACTTCCACTATCGCCAGCTCTTCGTGCCGGGTTCTCATCCAAAGGTGCTCCTTGTCCGCCCCCATCCTTATTATACCGCCCGCCGGCTTTGAATCCCAAAGCTTCCTGCCCAGCCGGTCCAGGCCGTATATTTCCCCGTTTTTCATATCGGCCGCCACTATTGTTTCCCCAAGGGCCGCTATAAAGGGCTCCTGCAGGTTCAATTCCTTCTGCCACAGGGTCCTTCCGTCACCGGCCTGAAGCTTTAACGTGGTCCCTTGCAGGCTGACCAGGCTGCCGGACAGCACCGCAAAGCCCTGCCGGGCCTCCGGGTGCCCCTCGAAATTGGAAACCCGGATCAGGTTGTTGGGGTTGAACTCGGTCCTTAAAAGGGCGGAATAGAAGTAAGGGTAGGCAAAGCAGGTTATAATAACCGCCGCCGATACAAGAAAAGCCAGGTATTTTCCCTTTCCTTCCTGCTTGAACCTTTTTTGTCTCACCGAGAGCCCCCCTTCCGTCGCTTTTTTCTTTATTCTTTAACACCGATGGGATTCCTTCCTGCCTTTTTCCGCACCACCCGGTTTGCGCCTTGATAAGTAGAGAAATATTACCATGTATTATTGAACTGCCCTTGTGAAAAACTGTAAATCGTAATAATAATTATACCACCAAAATAGACTATATTAAAAACCCTGACGGAGGATTTTATCATGCTCCTTCCCTCCCGTACCTATTACGGTACCGTTGACATAAATTCAAACCTGCCCTTGTCTTTGTTTTCGGAAAAGTTTACCGACTGTTTTAATGTCTGTTATACCCATGACCGAGGCTCCATTATTGTTTTATGCATTGGTACCGACAGGTCCACCGGTGACTGCCTCGGGCCGCTTGTAGGTTATAAACTGTCAGCCATGAACAGCAGCCGGTACCTGGTATACGGTACCCTGGACAGGCCGGT
>LFRM01002426.1_pt1 | contig 20101 bp, 17 predicted proteins | sample 618341 | NCBI WGS metagenome assembly LFRM01 (sample SAMN03654438, study PRJNA283298) | anaerobic digester metagenome | isolation source: pool of bioreactors CSTR01a, CSTR02a, and CSTR03a thermophilic anaerobic... | place: Denmark: Kgs. Lyngby | collected 2014-05-21 | reverse complement strand
ATGCAATGAAGATGATTGAAAATATTGTAAAAGTTGCTAAAGTTGGCGAAATTTATGATGCTAAGGTAGTCCGGATCGAAAACTTTGGAGCCTTTGTAGAATTATTTCCAGGAACTGATGGCCTACTACACATTTCAAAAATAGCTCATGAAAGAACTGAGAAGGTTAGTGATGTCTTAAAAGTTGGCGAAACTGTTAAAGTCAAGGTATTAGAAGTTGACGATCGAGGTCGAGTAAACGTCTCAAGAAAAGATTTACTTCCAAAACCAGAGAATAGACCAGCAGCAGCTCGTGAAAACACAAAAAGATAATTAAAACTAGCCCCTATCTTGGATAGGGGCTTTCTTTAAAAGAAAGGGATAGATTATATGTATAATTGGAATTTAGATGACCTTTATTTAGGTTTAGAAGATGAAAGTTATTTAGCAGATTTTAAAGAAGTAGTAAGTGATGTCAAAGCTTTAGAAACCTTTGCAAATAATTTAGGTGAAGCTTCTATAGCTAGTGTTAAAGAAGTATTAGAGAGACAAAATAGTTTAAACTTTAAAGTTAGAAAAATTGCTTCCTTTTTAAGTTTAAATGAAAGTATTGATTCAACCAATAATGATTATAAAAATCATATGCAAAGAATTATGCAAGTTTTGTCAAAAACAGCTGAACCACAGGCAAAACTTCGCCAACATTTAGCAAATATTAATGACTTAGAAAATCTTGTCAAACAAGATCAATACATCGCAGACCACAAGTTTTATATTCAAGAAGTAATTGATCAAAGTAAATATCAATTAAGTGCTAAAGAAGAAGGTTTAATTTCTAAGTTAAACTTAAATGGGGTTAGTACTTGGCAAGATCTTTACAACTATCTTACCTCGACCATGACACTTGACTACAATGGCGAAAAAATTACTTTAACCCAAGTTAGAAACCTCGCTAGCGATGAAGACCAACAAGTTAGAAAAGCAGCATATCTGGCAGAACTTGCAGGCTATAAACAACATGAGTCAAGTATTGCCTTTAGTTTAAATAGTATTAAGGGTCATGTTAATACGATGGTAGAGTTAAGAGGTTACAAGTCGGCTTTACATATGACTTTAGAAGATTCAAGAATGGAAAAAACAACACTAGATGCAATGTTTAGTGCAATTGATGATTCTTTGCCAAAATTTAGACAGTTTTTAAAACATAAAGCCAAACTTTTAGGTCACAAAAATGGCTTGCCATTTTATGATTTATTTGCCCCAGTTGTAAAGAGTGATAAAAAGTATAGTGTAGAAGATGCTCAAAAAATGATTAAAGATAGCTTTTCAACTTTTAGTCCAGAATTATTACAATTGGTAGAAACAGCCTTTGAAGATAGTTGGATTGATTATCTTCCAAAATCAAATAAACGTGGCGGCGCTTTTTGTGCAAATCTGCCAATGATTAACCAAAGTCGCGTTATGACAAACTTTGGCAATGACTTAAGTGGAGTTGTAACTTTGGCCCATGAACTAGGTCATGCTTATCATGGCTTAAAAATTCAAGACCACCACATGCTAAATACAAGTTATGTTATGCCAATTGCTGAAACGGCTTCAAACTTTTGTGAATTAATTTTAAGTGAAGCGGCCTTAAAGACAGCTGATAAAACCGAAAAAATTCAACTGCTTGAAAATATGATTTCAGATTCAACGCAAGTAATTGTCGATATTTATTCTAGATTTTTATTTGAACAAAGTGTTTTCGAAAAACGTCAAGACAGCTTACTTTTGGCTGATGACTTAGTTGACTTAATGCAAACGGCTCAACTTAAAACTTATGGTGATGGTTTAGATAAAGATTATCTCCATGGCTATATGTGGGCTTGTAAGGGTCACTATTATAGTGCAGGAAGAAATTACTATAACTTTCCATATGCTTATGGCGGCTTGTTTGCCAAAGGCTTATATGCTAAGTATTTAGAAGAGGGCGAAAGCTTTGTTTCAAAGTATGACCAAATGTTAACTAATACGACTATTGCTAGCTGTGAAGATATTGGTAAGATGGTCGATGTTGATGTTAGCGGCAAAGAGTTTTGGGCAAAAAGTTTAAATATGATTGAAATAATGATCGATGACTTTATCGAACTAACTAGCGAAGGAGTGTAAAAATGGATTATAAATTAGAAGCAAATAATCGTAAACAGGAAATAATTTCAGATTTAAGATCTTTAGTTAATATTAAGTCAATAATTGACATGGAAAATAAAACTGACAAAGCACCGTTTGGTCCTAATATTCGTAAAGCCTTAGACCGCTTTTTAGAAATGGCGAAGCGTGATGGCTTTAAGGCTGTAGATGTTGATGGATATGCCGGTTACATTGAGTATGGCGAAGGTGAGGAGTTAGTTGGTGTCTTAGGCCACCTTGATGTTGTTCCACTTGGAGAAGGCTGGACCAAGGATCCTTTAGCATTAGAAGAAGTCGATGGCTATCTTTTTGGACGTGGTAGTAGTGATGATAAAGGACCAACCGTGGCCGCTTACCATGCCTTAAAAATCTTAAAGGACAATAACGTTAAATTAAATCGTCGGGTTCGCTTAATTGTTGGCTGTGATGAAGAAACTGGTTTTAGAGGGGTTGAATATTATAAAAAACACTGTGAAATCCCAAACTTTGGTTTTACCCCAGATGCTAGCTTTCCAGTTATTTATGGGGAAAAAGGTATAATACAACTACAGTTAGAAAGTTCTTTAAAGACAATGATAGTTGAACTAAATGCTGGAGAAGTTGGAAATGTTGTAATGGGAATTGCCAAGGCTATAATTAGTGAAAAAACAAAACCACAAGCATTTGAGCAATACTTAACAGATAATAACTTAACAGGTAGCTATACAGATAATAGTTATTATATAAAAGGAAAATTCGCTCATGCAATGGCTCCCCAAGAAGGAGTAAATGCGGGTGTTTACCTATTGGGTTTTTTAGCGATAAACCATGATGATGACTATGCAAAAAAAGCTTACAGTTTATTAAATAGTTATAATGGTCAAGGCTTAAACATTGATTTTACAGGTGAGTATATGGGTAAACTAACAATGAACCTAGGTGTTTTTAGAGTCAATCAAAAAAACCAAACAGCCTTAATTGATATTCGTTATCCAGATGGGTATGAAGATAGTGATATTTTAAGTAATATTGATAAAACAGTTAAAGACCAAGGTTTTAATGTTAATCTTTTAGAGAGTAAACCGAAAGTATTTTTAGACCCTAAAGGTGAGGTTATTCAAATTTTAGAAGCTGTTTATCGCAAGCAAACAGGTGATACTACTTCACCATTAATTACTATGGGTGGTGGAACTTATGCTAAGGCCTTCGATAATCATGTTGCTTATGGGATGGAATTTCCACTTGAACAAAAACCAGCAATGGTTGGCGATGTCCACCAGGCAGATGAGGCAATTTCAGTTGACGCACTAATTAATGGAACAGCGATTTATGCCGAGGCAATTGTAAAACTTTGTAATATGTAATAAAATGGTTAAGAGATAAAGGTCGGGTGAGAAAGTGAAAATAGTTAAATTGTTGTTGGTAAGTTTAATGTTAATTGGCTGTGTCAATGGTGACTTTGATATTGATAAGGCCATCAATGAAAAAATTGAAATAATCAACCAAACAAAGGCCTATGAAAACCATAATCATCAAAAAGGACTATTTTCATACTACTTACCTAAAGATGTAGGAGTTAAGCGCTCCAACAAAATTTCAACGGTTTTACTAGTTGATCATTATGAAGTGTTTATGGCCTTAAACGTCTCAGAGATTATGAATGACAAACTAGAAGTGTTTTCCTTAAATCCTGCAAATTTTGTGTTAGTTAAAGACTTTACGACTTTAAATAATCAAAACAAAAGTGTTTTTAATACCTTAGTTATTGAAGAGTTAACTGATAGCCAATACTTAGTTTACTTAAAGGCCAATGAAATGTTTTTAGTCGCTTCAACGCCAAAGGCTGGCATTGTCAACATTTTAGAAAAGATGTTAATTGTAACTAGAACAGTTGAAATTGATAAAAAGAAAGTAGTAGCACAATTTTCAAATAAAGAAGAAATTAATTATCAAAAAGAAGTTATTGAACTTTTTTCAGAAAGTGTTCCTGTAGAAGGTTTTTTGAAAGATATATATGAAAGTGATAAAGAGGATGATTAAATGCAAGATGCAATAAAAATATATAAAAATAGTAAGAGCTTTGATTATGTCATTATGCTTGAAATGTCCGAAGATAAAGTTGATAAGGTTGTTAAAGATCAAAGTATTGTACAACTTTTTAACCAGGATCAGTTAGTTGGTTTAAATATTTTTGACAGCTCTTTATTTAATGATCACAAAGACGGCTTTATTTATCCAGAGTCAAAAGTATTAGAAACATTAAACACTTACTTACAAAATAACGGCTTTGACTTAAGCTTTGTTTACAATAAAGCTGATTATTTAAAAGTTGCGAAAGTTTTAGAAGTTAATAAGGTAAAAGGCAGTGATAATCTTACACTATGTAAGGTAAGTGTTGGTGATAGCGAATATTCAATGATTTGTGGTGCAAAAAATGTTAAGGAAGGTATGAAGACAATTGCAGCCTTAGATAACGCGCTTTTATATGATGGCAGCAAGATATCTAAAGGCGAGGTCTTAGGTGTCTTTTCAGATGGGATGCTCTGTTCACTAAAAGAGTTAGGTTTAGACCCAAATCAAAAGCATAGTGGAATTGTTGAGTTAGATCAAGATGAAGTAGTGGGTAAGAGTTTCTTTGATGTTGACTGGAGGAAGTACAATGTTTAAAAAAATAGCCAATCTCTTTTTTGAAGAAGTAGAAGAAGAAGTAAAAGAAAAGCCTCAAAAAGAAGCACCAATAGTAGAAAAAGCTGAACCAATTGTAAAGGTGGAACCAATTCAAAAGACTTTTGAAAAGAAAAAAGAAAAGTCAATTTTTATTGATACTACAAAAGTTGTTGAAAAGCCAAAACCAAAAGTTATAAAAGAGCCAACAACCGAAATTGACTATGAGTTTACACCAATCATAAGTCCAATTCGCGGTTTAAAAGAAAGTGATAAAAACACTTACCAAGTTAATAAGAGTAAAAAGAAAACAGTCCCAATTACGGTTAGTCGTTTAGGGACAATTATCAGTCCTATATATGGCTTAGGTAAGGGTAAAAACAAAGAAACTTTTGAAAAGTTATCGCAAATGCAAAAAGAAGCGGATGCTGCTGAAGATGTAGTCTTAGAAGTTAATCAAGCGATTATTGATAAAACTTTAAGTCAAGACCTAAATAAAGTAGAAGAGGTCATTGAAGAAGTTAGTGAGCCAGTAGTTGAAAAAACAATCTTAAAAACAGATAAGGCCCCGGCGGAATTTACCTACTTAACTTTAGATGATTTAATTGATAAAAATAGCCAAGACCAAAATGAAACCGAAAAAGCTAAAAAACACTTCTTTATTGGAATTAAAGGTACGGGTATGGCAGCGTTGGCAACACTTTTAGATGATGCAGGTTATGATGTTTTAGGATCTGATACAGAAGACTTTGTCTTTACGCAAAGAGATTTAAGTGAAAAAAATATTGAAATGCTACCTTTTGATGCCAATAACATCAAAGATGATATGGTAGTCATCATTGGTAATTCCTTTTATGATGACCATCCAGAAGTAATTGCGGCTAAAAATAATGACACTGTTAAAACTTATACTTATCATGGATATTTAGGTAAGTTTATTGAAGTTTATAGCAGTATTGCCGTTTCAGGATCTCATGGTAAAACGACAACGACTTCAATGATTTCAGACATGTTATCACTACATCTACCAATGGGCCATTTAATTGGCGATGGAAGAGGGGCTGTGGCTAAAGATGCTGAAACAATTGTCATTGAAGCATGTGAATATAAGCGTCACTTTATTAGTTATAAGGCTAATTATGGGGTTATAACTAATTTAGAATGGGATCATGTTGACTACTATAAGACAAATAAAGATTACTTAAAAGCTTTTGAAGAGTTTGCAAATCAAATTAAAGATACTGTTTTAGTCTTTGGTGATGACAAAGATAGTGATAAATTAAATATTGAAACCAATGTTCTCTACTATGGAGAACATGAAAGAAATGATATTCAAGCAATCAATATTGAAGAGAGTAGTAAAGGGACTAAGTTTGAAGTTATTTATTTAAATGAAAATATTGGAAAGTTTGACATTAAGCTAATCGGAAGACATATGATGCACAATGCCCTAGCAGCAATTGGGATTGGAAAACTAAAAGGCTTAACAAGTGAAGAAATAAATGAAGGTTTAAATAATTATGGTGGGGCCAAACGCCGATTTGAAGTATTAGAAATTGGTGATAGTGTCGTAATTGATGACTATGCCCACCACCCAACTGAAGTTTTAGTCACAATCAAGGCCGCACGCGTTAAGTATCCAAATCACAAATTAGTTGCCGTTTATCATCCAGATCGAATCTTAAGATTAGAAGCCTTTGCTGATGAATTTATTTCAGCTTTAAAGTTAGCTGATGAAGTCGCAATTGGTAGTGCTGTTGATTCAGATGGAATGACAGAAGCGATTGACTTAAGTGTCTTGACAAATAATATTGATCGATCCTTTGTCGTTGATGATAACCAAGCTTCAGTTAGTAAACTTGCAAGACTATCACCAGCTGTTTACTTATTTATGGGAACCAAAGAAATGTACTCCATTAAAAAACAGTTGATTGACTACTTAAAGCGCATTGATATTTAAACTAAACCTTTCCATTAATTCTAGTGGAGAGGTCTTTTTTTACTGATTATTGCGATAATAGAATAAATTGTGTGAAAAAGCAATGAAAGTGATGAAAATGATTGAAAATGTTTTCATTATGAGTTAAAATGGTTATAGATAGGCGGTGGAAATATGAACGTACCAATAGGTGCAAATCAATTTTTTGAAGAAGTGTCCGAATTTTTTGCAAAGGTACTGCCAATTGTTGGCGTAATTGTACTAGTAGCGTTATTTTTTCTAATGTGGGAACTGATCAAGTTTGTCAAAGGCTTAGATGTTACAGTAAACAAGATAAATGACACAATTGTGTCCCTTGACAAAAGTGTAGAAAAACTTCAAGCCCCACTTAATACAGTTCAAAGTTTGAGTTATACAGTTGATAGTGTTCACATAGTTTCAAAACGTGCTGTCAATAAGTCCGTCTCAATGATTACTGATAATTATGGAGTTGTAAAAGATTGGGTAAGCACATTTTTTAAAGATAATAAAAAAAATGAAGAAAATGATATTACAATAAGAGAGGAAGTTTAAAATGGAAAACAAAGATTTAAAAGAAACAGTTGCCAAAAAATATGAAGATGTAAAAGAAGAAGTCGAAGAAACTGTTGAAGATGTAAAAGAAGATGCAAAAGAGGCTGCTGAGGATTTTAAAGAAAAAGTAGATACTGCTAAAGAAGCAAGTAAGGAAAAAGCTGAAGAAGCTGCTGATGAAGCAAAAGATTTTGCTGAAGATGTCGTTGAAGGCACAAAAAAGGTTGCTAAAGATGTCGCAAAAGCTGCTAAAGGTGCATATAATGTTGCCGCAGACAAAATTGATGACGTAATGAAAGATGAACGGGTTGTCGAATTTACTCATAAAACTGGTGAAGTCTTAGATTCAACCGCAAAAACAGTTGTAGCTGGAACTAAAAAAGGCGCTAAAGTCGTTAAAGAAAAAACTGAAGAATTTCTAGCTAATCCTAAGGTTATCGATGCTTATGAAACTGTCAGTGATAAGGCAACAGAAGTTGGCCAAAAAGTTTTCAAAGGTATCAAAGGCTTATTTGCTAAAAAAGATGAAGTTGTAGATAAAGCTGGAGATGTCGCAAAAGATGTTAAAGAAGATGTAGCTGAAACAGTTGAAGATGTAGTTGAAACAGCTGAAGACGTAGTCGATCAAGACTAATTATTATAAAATTTTAAAATATGTTGATGTTAATTGTAACCTAGAATAAGTCCTTTGTGGCTTATTCTATTTAAAGATAGGAATAGTGATGTTTGATGAAAAAAGTAACAATATATGATGTAGCTGCAGAAGCTGATGTTTCGCTAGCCACAGTGTCGAGAGTTATTAATGGCTCAGATTTAGTAAAAGATACAACGCGCTTAAGAGTTGAAGCTGCAATTGACAAGCTAGGTTACAAGCCTAATGCTGTTGCTCGTAGTTTAGCCTTAAAGCGTTCAACGACAATTGCCCTTGTTGTTCCAGAGGCAAGTTTTGGGTTTACGGGACAAATTATCAATGGTTTACTTGATGTAGCCAAGATTTACAACTATAATATATATCTACACACTATTACTGAAGGCATTGTTGATATTAAAGATGTCATTGATAATATTATAAAATCGCGGGTAGATGGGGTTGTAATTTATAATGATCGATTAGGTAATGTTGACATTGAAGCATTAGCAACGTATGATATTCCTATCGTCTTTATTGGCAATAAGTTAAAGTCGGATAATATTTCTTCCGTCTACGTTGATATTGAAATGGCGATATTTGAATTAGCTCAAAAATTTCTTGATGAAGGTGTTAAAGAAATCTCGGTTTTACAAGACCGTAAAAATGAGTATGCAGCCAGTCAAATTGTTTCTGGAGTAGAAAAGGCATGTAAGGCCAACGGTAGTGTATTTGACCATTATATCGAGATTCCACAAGAATATCGTAGCTCCTATGCATTTTTAAGTGAATATTTTAAAACAAATAAACCTGAAGTAATAATTGCGAATCGTGATTCACAAGCAATCGCCGTTATAAATGCAGCTCAAGAAGCTGGTTATCGTGTTCCAGAAGATATCCAGGTTGTTTGTGTGATAGATACAAAATATAATAAAATGCTTAGACCTCAATTATCTAGTTTTGCAATGCCAAGCTATGATTTAGGGGCAGTTGCAATGAGAATGATGACAAAGCAGTTAGATGACAGTGTGCCTGAAGAGGAAATAAATCATAATATTGAATTAAGTTATGTTTATACTCCACGTAAGTCAACACTAAAATAAGCGATGATAAGAAGCGGTATAGTAATAATTTTTAGAGAGATAACGGTTGGTGAAAGTTGTCAGTTAAAGCTATATGATACATCTTTGAGCATATATTAATAGTATACGTAAATCGGCGTTAACGATATTGAGAAGATACTAGATATTTAGTATCAATTAAGGTGGTACCACGCAAAAGCGTCCTTTCGGATGCTTTTTTATTTGTAAAAAAGGAGAGAAAAGATTATGGAATTTATTGATGAATTGATTTGGCGCGGACTTGTTAAGGATGTTACTGATTTAGAAGGTTTAAAAGAGCGTTTAAAAACACCAGCAACAGTGTACTGTGGTTTTGACCCAACCGCAGACTCACTCCATGTTGGCCACATGCAACAAATTATGTTGCTTAAAAGATACCAAGATGTTGGTCACCGCGTGATTGCCCTTTTAGGTGGAGCAACTGGCATGATTGGAGATCCACGACCAACTAAAGAGCGTCAAATGCAATCCCTTGATGTTATTGAAGATAATGTTGTTGCGATTAGAGAACAACTTTCAAGATTTATTGATTTATCTGATAAAGATAAAGGCGTCTTACTAAACAATTATGACTGGCTTGGGGATTTGAGTGCCTTAGAGTTTTTAAGAGATTATGGAAAACATTTTAATATAAATTATATGTTAGCTAAAGATACTATTTCATCAAGGCTAGATACCGGGATATCTTTTACCGAGTTTTCTTATACAATTTTACAATCAATGGACTGGCTGCATTTATATCAAGTTGAAAACTGTGAAATTCAAATTGGTGGCTCAGACCAATGGGGAAACCTTACTTCAGGAACAGAGCTAATTAGAAAAGTTTTAGGTGATAAACATAAAGTTTTTGGAATTACATCACCTTTAATTAATAAGTCTGATGGCAGTAAGTTTGGGAAAAGTGAAGGTGATAATATTTGGCTAAACACTGATTATACAAATGCTTATGACTTTTATCAATTTTGGTTTAATACTCCAGATAGTGAAGTAATTGATTATATGAAACGCTTATCAATGAAGAGTCCAGCTGAAATTATAAAACTTGAAAAACTAGTTGAGTTAGAACCACATAAAAGAGCAGCTCAAATTGCCCTAGCTACAGAGCTAACAATCCTTGTCCACAAACAACAAGGCTTAGAGCGAGCACTTAATATTACTCAAGTATTATTTGGTGGCGACATTAAAGAATTGCCACTAGAAGACATAAAGGCTGGTTTAAATGATGCTCCAAAGTATAGTTTAACCAAAGCAATGAATGTGGTTGATTTACTTGTAGCCGCAAAAATTGCTTCAAGTAAACGTGAAGCTCGTGAGTTTATTAGTAATGGAGCTATTTCAATTAATGGTGATAAGATGCAAGATCTAGACTTACTTGTCGATAAAAGTTTGGCCATAGGTCAAGAATTAATCGTCTTTAAACGCGGACGTAGAAATTATTTTATTGTACAAGTTAATTGACGAGTTTTTTAATTCGATATAATAATGTTTTTTATAATGTTATAATACTAATGAGGTGTTTTGATGAGAAAAGGTAAAATTTTAGTAGCAATGCTTCTCTTATTAGCTGGCTGTACAACCAAGCCTAATAAAGATGACTTACTACTTCAAAAATATAAAGCAGCATACAATGATCTTGTCAGTAATGATAAGTTTTTAAGCGATTCTTCTTACTATGATCTTGAAGTTGTAGTAAATAAAATAGAAAATAATAAATATCGAGTCGATGCAATTATTGATAATCCTAAAGTAGCGATGTATAATATCCAAGTTATCGCTGAATTAGACTCGATTGGAGTTGAACAATTTGATAAAGTAATACCATCCCTTGGAATTGTCGATCAATCAGTTTATCATCTAATACCTTTTCAAGTAAATAAGGATGAAGGTTTTTATGGTGGTTTGGTTGTAAGTGGGGTTAGTGATAAAGCTCAGGGTACAATAATTATTGAAATAGCATGGACAGATTATTCAGAAACAGTCAGCTACCAAGAATTTCTAAAGTTTAATTATGATATAGAACCAGAGTTACCAGAAGAAGAAAATACTGAAGAAGATCTTGAGTCAGATGATGAATAAAAATAAAGATCGCAGTAATACGCTACTTTTAGGCGGACTTACAACAACCGCTGGTCTATTTATTACAAAGGCAATTGGAATTCTTTATGTAGCGCCTTTTAGAGCTATGGTTGGCGCTGAAAATTATGTCTATTATGCAGCCGGTTATGAAATGTATGATTTAATTTTAACCATTTCACTAGCAGGGCTGCCTTTTGCGGTTGCCTCAATTGTAAGTAAGTATATGGCAAAGCATGATTATAAGACAGTTATGCTTTTAAAGAAAATATCCCATGGATTGCTGGGGGTGCTTGGCTTTATTGGTGCTGCGGCTGTCTTTTTGTTTATTAATAATATCATTTCAACCAGAGGTGTTATAACAGAGTCACAGGCAATTATTTATCGAAATATTTACTTGATTATGTCTTTATCGATTTTTACTGTTCCACTATTAAGTTCTTATCGCGGCTTTTTTCAAGGAATTAAAGACTTTAAGTCATATTCAATCTCACAAATAGTTGAACAAGTTTCAAGGGTTAGTTTTCTTTTAGGTTTTGGTGCCTTAGCCATTTATATATTTGATTCTGATATAATTTGGGGTGTGTACTTTGCCTTAATTGCAACAGCCGTTTCCGCAATAACCTCGATAATATATTTAGCCGTCTTTAAAAGTGGGGTAACTAACGAAATTCAAGAGCTTGCTAATCAACAGAAAAGCAGTGCCCTTGAAGTTAAGATTTTAGTTAGTGAACTATTTAAATTTTCAATTCCATTTTTAATCTCAGTTATCTTAGGCAATCGTCTTGGTTTTACTCAAATGTTTTTACTACCGACCTCACTTCAAAGCTTTGGCTATGATATTGCAACAACGCAAATTTATACTTCATTATTAACTAATGAAACCTTAAAGTTAATGAGTATCCCGGTGGTCTTATCAACTGGTTTTTCAGTCGCAATTATTCCCCAAATGAGTCAAGCCTTAGTTAGAAATGATCATGGTGAAATTCAACGTGATATTAGTTTGGCAATGGAATCAATTTTGTATATCGGTTTACCAATTCTTTGTGCTATGTTTTTTCTATCTGAAGAAGTATACTTTGCCTTATTTGGTGGCAGTCCTGAAATTATTGCGATGGGTGGTAAGGTTTTAAAGGCCCAAATAATAGTAGGGGTATTAAACAATTTAATGCAGGTAGTAAATTCATTAATGATGGCCTTAGGCTTGCGCCGTAAAGGGATAATGATTTTACTGATTGCCTTTATTTTAAATTTTGCCCTATTTCCAATTTTTGTAACAAAGTTTGGTTGGATTGGCTCATCCATTACAATGTTTATTACAACCGCACTCGTACTATTTTACAGTCTGTATGTGGTTAAAGTTAGATTTGAAATTTCATATAAATTTACGCGTCGCAAAATATTATTTATGATTGTTGGCTTGGTGGCAATGACACTAGTTTATTACACCCTAAGTATCTTGGGTCTTCAAGTAATTAGTCTAGGTCGAATTAAAGGCTTATTTACTTTGGCAATTTATGGTGGCTTGATGCTTGTAGTCTATGGAATCGTCACAAATATCCTCTACTTGCCCCAGTCAATTTTGAATGTTGATTTTAAAGAGATAATTAAAAAGGTGATGAAAAAATGAGATTAGATAAATTTTTAGCTCACAATGGTTTTGGTAGTCGTAAGGATTGTAAAAAAATCATTAAAGATAATCTGGTTTTAGTTAATAATGAAGTTGAAGTAAATCCAGGTAAAATTATTGATGTAAAAGTTGATGTAATTAATGTTGATGGTTTTGATATTAATTATAAAGAACAGGTTTATTATATGTTAAATAAACCAGCTGGCTATATTTGTAGCCATGATGATAGTTTATATCCATCAGCACTTTTATTAATTGAAGACTTGCGGACAGATTTAATCATGGTTGGCAGACTAGATGTTGATACAGAAGGCTTATTGTTGATTACATCTGATGGTAAATTTTCACATCAAGTATCACATGGTAAAAAAGATATTTTAAAACAGTACTATGTAGAATTGGTCAAAGATTTTGATTTAAAATATATCAAAGAATTAGAAGCAGGAATAATGCTTGGTGATGATTTATTAAAGCCGGCTAAAGTTGAAATGTTAGATGAAAAGTCAATGTTGCTGTCAATATCTGAAGGAAAGTTTCACCAAGTTAAAAGGATGATGCATTACTGTGATAATGAGGTCTTATTTTTAAGAAGAGAAAAGATTGGAAATTTAAGTTTAGATGAAAATTTAGAAGTTGGCGAATATAAGGAATTAAGTCTTAAAGATTTAGAAGCAATTTAACAGAAACGATAAAAAAAGGTCAATACATTGAAGTATTGACCTTTTAGTTTATTTAACTTAATTATTATCTTGAGTAGAATTCTACTACTAAAGCTTCTTCGATTTCACCGTTTAATTCACTACGTTCAGGAATTCTTACATATTTACCCTTCATTTCGTCTTGATCAAATTCAACGAAATCAACGATACTATGTCTTGATTCTAAAGATTCTTTAATTACTTTTAAATTTTTAGATCTGTCTTTAACTGAAATAGTTTGTCCAGGTGATACTTGGTATGATGGAATGTCTAATTTTTTTCCATCTACTAAGATGTGACCATGGTTAACTAACTGTCTTGCAGCTTGTCTTGTTGATCCAAGTCCCATACGATAAACAAGGTTATCTAGTCTTGATTCAAGAGCAACCATGAATTGAGTACCTGTAACTCCTTCTTTAGCGCTTGCCTTTAAGAATGTGTTATAGAATTGTCTTTCACTAACTCCATACATATAACGAAGTCTTTGTTTTTCTCTTAACTGTAATCCGTATTCAGATAATTTTCTTCTTCTTTCCGTCGGTCCATGTTGACCCGGAGCATAATTACGTTTTCTTAATTCTTCTCCTGTTTCTAGAGTTGAAAAACTAAGACGTCTGGATTTTTTCCAAACTGGTCCTGTATAACGTGCCATATTTATTCCTCCTTTGAATATATGGAATAAAACTTGTGGGACAAATTATTAAGATGAGATGTTAATGTTAGGGTTCGCCGCCAGCAGATGGGTTACTACCATCCCTAAAAATTTAGCACTAACATGATTCAACATTAACTTTGTCTACTGCTTTATTCACGCCTATAGATAATACCAAAAACTAAGACTAAAGTCAAACATTAGTATGCAGTAAAAGCTGTTATTAATTAAGCTTTTTATCGCTTAGATATACCTAAGTGATATTAAAAAATAAGCGCTTTTATGTTACAATATATAAAGAGGTGTTTGCGATGGAGCGAGTTATGGAACTTTTACAACAATTTTTTAAACAACAGTGGATATTTATTCTTTTAGTCTTTTTACTATTGATTAGTATTTTCGTTTTATACCGTAAAAACAAGGGTGTAAAAAGAGTTGAAGAAGAGCTTGAGATGTTGGAAGTTGACTTTAACACCATCAAGAGTATGCCATTAACCTTTAAATTAAACAAGGCTCGTTCCCTTTCAAAGGTAAATGAGTTTATTGTTAGTGATATTAATGAGTACATTAACTCTTATGACACTGTTCAAAAAGCTATAGATCGAATGGCGGATTTATTTGCTGCGGCCGAAGATGCCCTTTCTATGGATAAAATAGAAGAAGCTCAAGGCTTTAGTGATGAAATTCAAGGCTTAGTCACAATTACCTTAAAAAGTGTTGAAACTTTAAATGCTAAATTAGATGATATTTTACAACAAGAACTCCAACTTAGATCAAATGTCACTGATTTAAAAGAAAGATTTAGACAAATAAAAGAGGGTTTAGCTGCCAATATTGACTTACTGACCTTTAGTGAAGATATTATTGATGTTTATGTTGTCAGTGCTGAAAATGAATTTTCTGCCTTTGATGAGTGGATGTATATATCTGAGTTTGATAAGGCGGAAAACTCCTTAAAGAAAATTTCTGAACACTTAAATAAGTTAGATGAAATTTTAATTGGACTACCACAACTACTGCCAGTTGCTAAAGAAGTTATTCCAAATAAAATCGCGAATGTTTCATCACTTTATTCTGAAGTTAGAAATGTTGACTTATATTTAGATCATTTAGGCGTTACCCAGTCACTTTCAACTATATCTAAAAACTTAAGCAATGACTTAGCCAATCTTAGGTCAGGTGATATTGCAAAGGTTGAAGAAAGCTTAGATGTTTCAAATAAAGATTTAGATGACTTAGCTTCTAATTTAAGTTATGAGTTAGAATCACAAAAGAGTTTAGTTAAACTAAATGCTGAAATAGAGGATAAGATTATTGAAGCAACAAAAGACTTAGAAAAAATCAATGATAGTTATAAAACAATTAGTGCTCAGTATAATTTTGAAAATCTTAATAGTGAGGTTGAAAAGACAAGTGTTATGTTTACAAGTTTAGTTAGTGACTATACAAGTTTAAAGGCAACATTTAATAAAACGACACCTTCAACAAAAATGTTAGAAGACTTACAAGCTTATAACAATAAATTATCAGCGAATATAAAAAATGTTTATGATTTAAATCAAAAAATTGAAACAATTATTGAAGATGAAAGTCGAGCGCGTCAGCAGCTATTAAAGCTATATTTAATTATCAATGAAGTTACAGTTAAGATTAATGAATACCAGCTACCTTCGATTTCAAAAGATTATAAAGAAGATGTAAAGATTGCAAAACAACATGTTAGAAATATCGAACTTTTATTAAGTGATGATACCTTGGACTTACAATTATTAAATACAACCTTAACTGAATCAATTGACTATGTGTATAGACTTTATAATAATGTAAATAATATTGTCGGAATGGCAATAATGGTTGAAAATGCCTTAGTCTTTGCCAATCGCTATCGTTCTACATATCCGCAAGTTGATAGTGAACTTTCAAAAACAGAACTATATTTTAGAAATGGTGAATATACCCAAGCACTAACGACAGTCCTTGCGGTAATAGAGAGTATTCATCCGCATGACTATGAAAAACTAATAAGAGAGAACTCAACTAATGTCATTTAAAGAGTTTTTATACCTTGATAATACTAGTTCGACAAAAATTGATAAAGAAATATTAAAAACTTATACTTATTTAACAAATCGTTATTTTGCGAATGCTTCTTCTCTCCATACTTTAGGAGTTGAAGTAAAAAACTTAGAAATTAAAGCTAAAAATCAAGTCTTAGACTTATTAAAAGTTAAAAACTATCGTTTGATATTTACAAGTGGGGCGACTGAGGCTAATAATATCGCGATCAAATCAATTGCGATAAAAAATCAACACTTGGGTAAACACTTAATTACAAGCAAGGTTGAACATGACAGTGTTTATAATTCATTTAAGTTTTTAGCCGACTACTTAGGTTTTGAAGTTACATATTTAAATTTAAATCAAGATGGAACAATAAATTTAGATGAACTAAAAAATAGTTTACGACCAGATACAATTTTAGTTTCAATTATTGGAGTCAATAATGAAATCGGGACAATTATTAATCATCAAAAATGGTGCAAGCTTGTAAAAGAAAATAGTAAAGCCTTATGTCATGTTGATATGGTGCAAGCGCTAGGTAAAATCGACTTAGATTTTTTAAATGTCGATTTAGCTAGTTTTTCAGCCCATAAAATTAATGGAATAAATGGAAGTGGCTTTCTTTTAATTCGCGACCATCTTAAAATTGCTCCACTAATATCAGGGGGTAGTCAACAAGATGGATTTCGTGGTGGCACAAGTAATTCACCCGCTAATATTGTCTTAGCTAAAACAGTTAGACTAGCCTTAGAAAAACAAGAAGAAAATAATGCTCACTTAAAAATTCTCAGTGACTTTTTATATAAAGAGCTAAAAGCTATTTCAACAATTTCTTTAAATAGTATTCAAAACAATAGTGTTTACAACATTATTAATTTTAGTGTTAATAATGTCCAAAGTGAGATTATATTAAATGCCTTAAATAATAAAAATATTTATATAAGTGCTGGGTCAACCTGTCAAGATGATCTTTATGAAGACTCACGGGTTTTAAAAGCCTTAAATAAAAGTGAAAAAGAGCAAAGAAGTAGAATTAGAATTGGTCTTGATGCCAGTTTAACGATAAAAGATTTGCAGTATTTTATTGAGACATTAAAGGAGATTATAAATGACTATGCAATATAATTATGAACATATATTAGTTAGATATGGCGAACTAACGACCAAGGGTAAAAACCGCCGCGACTTTATTAAAAGACTACATAAAAATCTTAAGTATGCCTTAAAAGATTTTGATAAGTTAAGATATCGAAGACAACATGATCGCTTTTTTATCATTTTAAATGGTGAAGATGAAAAACAAATTATTCCGATTTTAAAAGATATCTTTGGCATTCATTCTTTTTCACTAGCAATTAAAGTTAAGAGTGACATCGATGAAATTGTCAAAGCTGCCTATCATGTAGTTGAAGATGACCACAAAAATAAAACTTTTAAAATATTTTCTAAAAGAAGAGATAAAAATTTTCCGCAGCGGTCAACTGAAATTATCTCAAGAGTTGCCGGTGAAATCTTAGATAAAACCCACTTTACAGTCGATATCCATAACTATGATGTTGGAATCATTATTGAAATTGATAAAGAACAAACCTATGTCATGGGCAAGATCCATCAAGGAAAAGGGGGTTATCCAGTTGGAATTTCTGGCAAGGCAATGTTGTTGTTGTCAGGGGGAATTGACTCTCCAGTTGCCGGTGACTTAATTCAAAAACGAGGCGTTTACTTAGATACAGTTCACTTTGTCTCACCACCTTATACTTCTGAGCAGTCGTTAGATAAAGTCTTAAGATTAGCAAAAAGGTTAAACTACAATCAAAAAAATGTTAGGATCTTTATTGTGCCTTTTACAAAGTTACAATTGGCAATACATGAAAACTTACCAGAACCATATGAAATAACAATTATGCGAAGAATGATGTTTAGAATTGCCGAAACTTTAGCGAATCAAAATAGTTGTACGGCGCTTGTTACCGGTGAATCTTTGGGTCAAGTATCTTCCCAAACTATGGATAATATCAGTGTTATTAATGATGTTGTTAAGATGCCCGTTTTTAGGCCACTCATTAGTTTTGATAAAGAAGAAATTATTAGACATTCTAGAATAATTGATACTTACAAAATTAGTATTGAACCATATGATGATGCTTGTACAATTTTTAATCCGCAAAATCCAGTTACAAAACCAAAGCTTAGTTTATGTGAACACTATGAAAGCTATTTTGACTTTCAAAGCCTAGTTGATGAATGTGTTGAAAATGTTGAAATTAAAGTGTTAAGATATGATGATGAAGATGAAAATGAAGACTTATTTTAAAGGAGTGGTATAAATGGCATTTGAATCCCTAAGTGAAAAACTAAATCAAACGTTTAGAAATTTAACCGGAAAAGGTAAATTAACTGAAAAAAATATGGAGGATGTCCTTCAAGATATAAGAAGAGCAATGTTAGAGGCCGATGTTAACTTTAGTGTTGTCACAAGCTTTTTAGCTAGTGTTAAAGAAAAAATGGTTGGTGAAAAAGTAATCGATTCAGTTGATCCAGCTGAAATGACGGTCAAGATTGTTTATGATGAGCTAGTTGAATTATTAGGTAGTAGTCAAGCTGAAATTAATTATAATCCAGAGGGTTTAACGACAATTATGTTAATTGGACTACAAGGAACAGGTAAGACAACCAGTGTTGCTAAGATTGCGAATGTATTAAAAAATAAAGAAAATAAAAGACCTTTAATTATAGCTNNCTGCTGACGTTGTTAGACCAGCCGCAATTGAGCAATTAAAAGTTTTAGGCTCTGAAATTGGTGTCGAAGTATTCTCGCTTGGGACTAGCATTAGTGCCTTAGAAACTGTTAAGCAAGGACTAGACTATGCTAAGGCTAATAATTTTGATACAGTCTTTATTGATACTGCAGGTCGGCTATCAATTGATGAAGAATTAATGCATGAATTAGAAGAAATAAAAGCTTTGGTAAATCCTGAAGAAATCTTATTAACCGTTGATGCAATGACGGGACAAGATATTATTAATGTTGCGCAAAGATTTGATGAGCTTTTAAATATTAGTGGGGTTGTTGTTACAAAATTAGATGGTGATGCACGCGGTGGTGCGGTATTATCAGTCAAATCTGTTACTAATGTTCCAATTAAATTTGTTGGTGATGGAGAAAAAATTGAAGACTTAGATATTTTTTATCCAGAGCGAATGGCCGATCGCATTATGGGGATGGGCGACATTGTTTCTTTAGTTGAAAAAGCTGAAGAAAAAATGGATATTGAAGCTGCCGAAAAAAGTGCTAAGCGGATGATGGATGGCGAATTTACCTTAGATGATATGTTAGTTCAATTTGATCAAATAAACCGCATGGGTCCTTTATCAGGGATTTTGAAAATGATTCCAGGTTTAAATCAAATGACAAAGGGTCTAGATACTGATAAGGCTGAAGATGCAATGACTATGAACAAGGCAATTATTAGATCTATGACTCAAGAAGAGAGAGATAATCCAAGAATAATTAGAACATCAAGAATTAGAAGAATTGCCAATGGTAGTGGAACCAGTGTCCGTGATGTCAAAAACTTAATTAGACAATACGATAAAATGAAGGATCAAATGCGCATGATGGGTAGAATGTTTAAAGGCGGACAAATGCCTTTCTAGAGGTGATTTTATGACTGAGAAGTTTGATAAAGAACTACTTGAAAAAATCAAAAGATTTCAAAGGGATGAAACGACAGCTTATGTTCTTTATACCAAAATTGCAAAACAACAAAAAAATCCAAACAATAAACAAGTACTTTTAGATTTTGCCAATGAAGAAAAAACGCATGCCTTATTTTTTGAAGGTTATACTGGCGAAAAAATAAAACCTAAAAAGTTTAAAGTTTTTTGGTATTCACTGTTAACTTATATTTTTGGTTATACATTTTCAATTAAGAC
>LFRM01335723.1_pt1 | contig 20118 bp, 23 predicted proteins | sample 618341 | NCBI WGS metagenome assembly LFRM01 (sample SAMN03654438, study PRJNA283298) | anaerobic digester metagenome | isolation source: pool of bioreactors CSTR01a, CSTR02a, and CSTR03a thermophilic anaerobic... | place: Denmark: Kgs. Lyngby | collected 2014-05-21 | reverse complement strand
TGAAAAAATAGAATTTTCAGTATCTCACTCGGTGCAGCTTTGGATGGTTGCTATAGGAGAAAGTTCTATAGGAGCTGATATTCAGGTTTTCAAAAAATGCGACACAGAAGGAATTTCCCAAAAATTATACTCGGAAGATGAAATTAAGTTTATTGATCTTTGGGGTGATTACGGTTTTTTTAAATTGTGGACAAGAAGAGAAGCTCTTGTTAAAGCTCAAGGCAAGTCTGTTTTTGAAAAGATGCCCGCGCTGGTTGATAATAATAACGAGCTAAAAGACGAAATAGAATTAGCCGGTAAAAAATATATAATGAAAGATATCGAAATATCAGATGATATCTCGTGTTCAATATGCACATTAGATGATGTAAAATTTCAAATAGAACTCATGAATTAGGAGGTACACAATGAAATTAAAAGTATTACTTGATAACAAAACAGAAACAGTGGATGTCAATGCGGAGTGGGGGCTATCGGTTTTAATAGAAGCAGATGGCTTAAAAATAGTTTATGATTTAGGTACTACTGACATGGTTATGGATAATGCCAAGGTTATGAATGTAAACATGGAAGATGTTGACGCTGTAGCAATCAGCCATGGGCATTTTGATCATACGGGAGGAATTCCAGCATTTTGTAAAGTTAATAAAAAAGCGAAGATATATATTCATAAAAATGCTTTTTCTGTTTTCCACGGAAAAGAAAATGGAATTATTGATGACTACAACTGTGGAGTAATTATCCCGAAGCAAGAACTTGAAAGACTTGAGGATAGATTCGTACTTACCGACGGAGTTACTAGACTCTCAGATAATATATTAATATCAGGAACAATCCCTGATGTTCCAGGAATTGTTCCTACGGAGACTTTTTATCTAGAAAAAGATGATGGAACAATAATTGAAGATGACTTAAGACATGAACAGTTTATGGTGATAAGAAATGGTGATAAAGGCCTCTTTATAATAGATGGTTGCAGCCATAAGGGTATATTGCCAGCTATTAAATATGCTCAGGAGCTGTTTCCAGGAGAAAAGATCCAAGGCATTTTAGCAGGGCTTCACATGTATCCTGCAGGAGCTAAAGAGATAAATTCCGCAATAAAGAATATAGAAGAATATAGCCCTGATGTTATTATGCCTTTGCACTGCACTGGAATGAAAGCCATATGCATGTTCAAACAGCATTTTGGTGATAGGTGTATAATAGCTTCTGGCGGAGATGAGTATGAATTCTAAATTAGCGGTGCTTGACGCCGCAAGCAAGTACTTGTCTAAAAGAATGCATACAGAAGAACAGGTTAAGAAGCATTTGCTAGATAGGGAATATGCTCTAGAAGAGATAATCGAAGCTATTGACGAGCTTAAAAGATCTAGATATATAGATGATTACCAGTATTGCCTAAGATTTATCGAATACTCATATGGTAAAAACAGAGGAGCTAAAAGGATTAAACCCGAACTGGTTCAAAGAGGCGTAGACCCCAGGGTTATTGAAGAAGCATACGAGGAATACTGCGAAGAAAATAATGTAGATGAACATAAATTGGCCTTAAAGTATGCAGAAAGTATTTGCATGAATGCATCTATAGATGAGAAATTAGTAACTAAGGTTAGCAGGGGTCTTGAGAGCAGAGGCTTTGGACCTGATAATATTTATAAAATTGTTGGAGATATGTATAAGTGGAAAGATTTGAGAGAACAAAACGATTAATAGGTAGCGATAAATTAGCTGAGCTAAAAGATAGCAAAGTTTTAATTGTAGGGGTTGGTGGAGTTGGGTCATACGCTGCAGAAGCAATAGCTAGAGCAGGGATAGGCAAAATTGCTATAATGGATGGAGATGTTATTGAGCTTAGCAATATTAACAGGCAGCTTATTGCTTTAGAAGAAGATATTGGAAAATTTAAAACTGATGTAATGGGAAAAAGAATAAAGAGCATTAACCCTGAGGCAGAGGTTACAGTCATTAGAGAATACTACAGCTTGAAATCTGATATTTGTCTAGCTAATTACGATTATATTATCGATGCAATAGATTCTGTTAAAGAAAAGATTGATTTAATTGAAAGTAGCACTAATCAAGGCGTGAGGGTCATATCTTCTATGGGCACTGCTGGAAAGATATATAATGATTCCTTTAAAATAGCTGATATATACGAATCTAGCGTTTGCCCGCTAGCAAAGAAAGTAAGAAAAGAACTAAGGGCAAGGGGAATTGAACATTTAAAAGTTGTTTATTCAAATGAAAAAACAAAAGTAAATGAAGGAGAACTTGGCACTATGAGTTATGTGCCTGGAGTCGCAGGACTTATGATGGCTGGCGAAGTCATTAGAGAATTGGGAGGAATATAATTTGTATAAAGAAGATGTAATTAAGGTGGTTGAAAAATACTATAAAACTATTATTCATGATTTTTCTGTAATAAATGCAGCTGCTATGACAAAATCAAAGAAGCTTTCATTTAAGAAAAAAAACTTTTCAGAGGATATTGAGAATTTTAAATATTTAAAGGATAAGTTGGCAAAATTTTCAAAAGTGACTGAAATGATTGAAAAAGAAAAAGATGAAGATTTAGTAGCTAGTGAAACTATGAGTTTCTTAGATACTAACATGGCTTACTTGCAGGATGTTATTGATGATAGTGAAGATTACTTTGATTGCATGGATAAAATTAGAAGAAAAGAAGATTTTAGTTTTAAGGAGAATAAAATTAAACTTCAAAAACTTCATAGTGATATGGGAGAATTTAGAAACGTCTTAGGTGAACTGGATTTGAGTTATCAAAAGCTTTTGCCTGAAGAAGAAAAACAGAATTCGGAGGAATAAAATGAAGATACTGATTACTGGCGGTCCGACAAATGAGCCGATAGATGAAATAATGAAAATAACAAATATGTCAACTGGGGGTATGGCGGTATCTTTAGGCAGACTGTTTTTAGATGCGAATTATGATGTCGTATTAGTTTTAAATAATTCAGTCAGAGCACTTGAAGATGATAACCTCAGAATAGTTAGGGTGGAAACTGCTGATGAAATGCTCTCTGCTATTAAAAGAGAAGCTGAAAGTGATGATATAGATGCTATTATTCATGCTTCTGCAGTAGGGGATTACAAAGCAGATTTTACTTTTTTGATGGAGGATATGGCAGATGAGATTTTCAAAAAAATTAGTAAAGTAAAATCAGCAGATGATATTCTAAAAATTCTACAAGATCCAAAATGCAAAATAGATAACAGTAGCAAAATCAGCAGTTATCAGAAGGACCTTACAGTTAAACTTACGCTTACTCCTAAAATTATCAAAGATCTCAGGTTTTTATTCCCCAAATCTTTACTGGTTGGGTTTAAATTACTAGACGACGTTAATAAGGGCGAGCTCTTTGATGTAGCAACTGCCTTATGCAATAAGAATGACATGGATTACATTTTAGCCAACGATTTAAATGATTTAAAAAAAGGTCATAATGAAAGATACCTGATAAATAAAGATGGATTTACTGAAATGATTTTAACAGACTATGAGGAAATTCATAAACTCATAGATGATGAACTAAAACATAGAGGTAAATAATGGAATATTTACTTTTGGCAGGCGCGATAGCTATTTTGATTATAGTTATAATAGTTTTAGTTAAACTTAGTAGTTTGGAAAGTAAATTAACTGAATCTAATAGAGATAATTCCGGAAAACTTGATTCATATTTCAGAAATTATGGAGACTTGGTTTCTGACAATCAAAAGAATATGGCAGAAGCACAGGACAAGAGGCTTACTGAGCTTAATGAAAGCTTAAGTAACCTTAAAATGGAAAATGAACAAAAGCTTGAAGCTATCAGAAATGTTACTGAAAACAAACTTACTAATTTAACGAGGGAAAATAATAGGCAGCTTGAAGATATAAGAAAAAATGTTAATGAAAAACTGCAAAAAACACTAGACGAAAAACTAACCCAGTCTTTCCAATTAGTTAATGATAGATTGGAACAAGTATACAAAGGTCTTGGAGAAATGCAGACTATTGCTGCTAATGTCGGCGACTTAAAAAAAATACTTTCTAATGTGAAGACTAGAGGCATTTTAGGTGAAGTGCAGCTTTCAGCTATTTTGGAGCAAATTTTATCACCTGAGCAATACGGTAAAAATGTGGCCACTAAAAAGGGTAGTAGCGATAGAGTAGAATTTGCTATCAAGCTTCCAGGTGATGATAACGGCGTGGTATATTTACCAATCGATGCAAAATTTCCTGGTGATTCATATTCCAAACTAGTTGATGCTTACGAAATCGGAGACCAGGATATTATTAATGAAGCTGCTAAAGTTTTAGCTACTGTAATTAAAAAAGAAGCAAAAGATATAAGCGAGAAATATATTGATCCTCCTCATACTACTGACTTTGGAATAATGTTTCTTCCCTTTGAAGGGCTTTATGCGGAAGTTGTTAGAAGAGGGATGGTTGAGGAACTCCAGAGAAAATACAAGATTACAATTGCAGGTCCGACTACTATGGCGGCATTACTAAACAGTTTCCAAATGGGATTTAATACTTTGGCCATACAAAAGCGTTCCAGCGAAGTATGGGAAATACTAGGAGCTGTTAAGACTGAATTTGGAACTTTTGAAATGGTTTTACAGAAGGCGCAGGAAAAAATTAACCAAGCTAATAATGAGCTTGATAAATTAGTAGGCACTAGGACTAGGCAGATACAACGAAAATTAAAAGATGTTACTTCTTTAAGTGAAAATGACACTTTGAAATTATTAGACGATTAAGAGGAAAATATGAAGATTTATGCAATAGGCGATTTGCATCTTTCCCTAAACCCAGGGGTAGATAAGCCCATGGATGTATTCGGTATTGGGTGGGAAAATCACCATGAAAGGCTGAAACAAAACTGGGAAGCTCGAGTAAATGAAGAAGATGTAGTTATTATCCCTGGTGATGTTTCTTGGGGTCTTAAGCTTGAAGAAGCGATGACGGATTTCGAGTGGATTAGTAAACTCCCAGGTAAAAAACTAATATTTAAGGGCAATCATGATCTTTGGTGGAAGGGGATAAAAAAATTAAACAACCTTTTTGATGATATCCACTTTATACAAAATGATTGCTATTTTATTTCCGAGGAAAGTTTGGCTATATGCGGAACAAGAGGATGGATAAGCCCAGGTCTTGATGGATTTGATGAGCATGACTTAAAGATATATAAAAGAGAGATAATAAGGCTTAAATTTAGCCTTGAAGAAGCTAAGAAATTAAGGGCTGACAAAATTATTGTTGCACTTCACTATCCACCGTCAAATGAAAGTAGTAGCAGGTCAGAACTGATTGAGGTTATGAAAGATTACGGCGTAGATTACTGTTTGTACGGTCACCTCCATGGTATGCATGTTTACCCAAAAGGTATTAAGGGTAATTATGACAAAATAGAGTATAAACTGGTTTCACTTGATTATTTAAAAGCAAAACCGTTTCTTATATATGATTCAATAGGAGGGTTTAATTATGAAAGTAACAATAATAGTCTTAGATAGTTTAGGTATAGGCGAATTACCGGATGCTGAAAAGTTTGGAGATAAAGGTGCTGACACTTTAGGGCACATAACTGAGAATTACAAAATTATGGATATTCCCAATATGCAAAAGCTTGGATTTGGCAATGTAGATGGGGCTGCTAATGGAGAGTATATTGTTGAGAATCCAATTGGAGGCTACGGGAAACTTGCAGAGGTATCTCAAGGTAAAGATACGATAACAGGGCACTGGGAAATGGCAGGGATAGTAACTGAAATACCTTTTAAAACTTATCCCGAGGGATTCCCTAAGAAGTTTATGGACAAATTTGAAAAAGCGATAGGAGTTAAAACCATCGGAAATTATCCTGCGTCGGGCACTGAAATAATTGAAGATTTAGGCCCTGAGCATGAAAAGACGGGAAAACCTATTGTATATACATCAGCTGACAGCGTGCTACAGATTGCAGCACACACAGATGTGATACCTCTTAAGAGGCTTTATGAGATGTGCAGCATTGCAAGGGAAATGCTTGTAGGAGAGTTTGCTTGTGGAAGAGTAATTGCACGTCCTTATATAACTGAAAATGGGAAGAGAGTCAGAACTTCTGACAGGCATGATTATGCAGTAAATCCGCCTAAGGATACTGTTTTAGACGACATTAAAAACTCAGGTAAAATTGTATATGGCGTAGGCAAGATAAGTGATATATTTAATGGCACTGGAATTTCGGAGTCCGTTCATACTGTATCAAATATGGACGGTGTTGATAAAACTATAGAAGCTATGGAGATGGATTTTCAAGGATTGATTTTCACTAACCTTGTGGATTTCGATGCTAAGTACGGACATAGAAGAGACCCTGAGGGATATGGAAAAGCTATTGAAGAATTTGATAAAAGACTGCCACAGATTATAGAGGCTATGGGAGATAATGATGTTCTTATGCTTACGGCTGATCATGGAAATGATCCTACCGCCAGGGGCACTGATCATACAAGAGAGTATGTTCCTATTGTCGTTTACTCAAAAAAGATGAAAGAATCGGTTAATCTTGGAACTAGAAAAAGCTTTGCAGATATAGGTGCTACAGTATCTGATTTACTAGGAATAAAACTTCCAGAAAATGGGGAGAGTTTCAAAGATTTATTGGCACTTTAGAGGAAGAATAGCTATGAATATGAATGATATTATATACAAAAAAAGAGAAGGAAACAGTCTAGCTAAAGAAGAAATCGAGTATTTCATCAACGGCTACGTTAAAGATGAAATTCCCGACTATCAGGCCTCAGCGCTTCTTATGGCCATTTATTTCATGCAAATGGACAAGCGAGAAACCTTTGAGCTTACTAATGCAATGAGATATAGCGGTGACACCATAGATTTATCAGGGATTTCAGGTATAAAAGTAGATAAGCATTCTACTGGAGGCGTTGGTGATAAGACTACTTTAATAGTAGCTCCTATAGCTTCTGCTTGCGGTGTACCTATAGCTAAGATGAGCGGAAGGGGGCTAGGATTTACTGGAGGTACTGTTGACAAGCTTGAATCTATACCAGGATTTAGAACTTCGCTTGAACCTGAAGAATTTTTAGGTCAGGTCAACGATATAGGCATTTCTGTAATTGGGCAGACTGCACATATTACGCCTGCTGATAAAAAACTATACGCTCTTAGAGATGTTACATCTACAGTTGATAATTTTAGTTTAATAGCTTCTAGCATAATGAGTAAAAAACTAGCAGCAGGCTCTGATGCTATAGTCTTAGATGTTAAGTGTGGTAACGGAGCTTTTATGGAGAATCTTTCTGATGCTACTGTTTTGGGGAACATAATGACTGAGATAGGAGAATCTGCAGGGAGAAAGACAGTAGCGGTAATTACCGATATGAGTCAACCTCTAGGAAAAGCCATAGGTAACAGTTTAGAGGTAATAGAATCTATAGAAACACTTAAAGGAAAAGGACCTAGCGATATAACTGAATTGGCGATATATCTTTCTGCTGTCATGATCTATATAGGTGGTAAGGCTGATTCTTTAGAAGAAGGCAGATTAAAAGCTGAAAAAGTTTTAGAATCTGGAGAGGCTCTAGAAAAATTTAGGGAGATGATCGTTGCGCAAGGAGGCCAAGGAGAAGTAATTGATGATTATAGCTTGTTTCCAAGACATAGCGTCCAAAAAAAAATATTAGCTAAAGACAGCGGATATGTTTCAGAAATAAAAGCAAGAAATATAGGTCTAGCTTCTCAACATACGGGAGCCGGAAGAGCCACTAAAGAAGATGATATTGATCTTTCTGCAGGTATTTACTTATATAAAAAGGTTGGAGATAGAGTTGTTAGTGGCGATGTATTAGCAACTTTTTATGGCAATGATAAACTAAAAGTAGCGAATGCAGTTAAAGAGGCAGAGAAGGCATTTATAATAACTACCAAAGAAGTTGAATGCCCGTTATTAATAAAAAAAATGATAGGAATGAGCGATGAACAAAAGGAATAGCATCATGATTTTCATAACAGTAATTGCTTTAATCGTTATTGCGTATACTGTCTTTAAGCCTGAGGTAGTTATTGAGGCTGAGCAAGGGTATGTCTCATCTAATATTAATGCAGTAAAAGCATTTGATGAAGATGAAAAGAGCGTTGATATATTTAGAGGTACTAAAGTCAATTACTATAAAGAAAAAAATAAAACTATAGATGAAACTGAGCTAATAGAGATTGATATTAAAGATAAGATTTATTATATTCAAATCGATAATATCTGCACTTCAAAAGAGGATATAGTAAAGGAAAAAGAAATATATACAAGAACCCCAAGCTCATTAACTAAGGAAGATGATTCTATAGTAGGCTTTACTGATAAGGGATCTAAACTAGAAGTAGTAACATATAAAGGTTTAGATAAAGAGGGAAATGTTTTAGAATACTTAGTTAAAAGTGGCGACATAAAAGGCTATATCAAGGGAGAATATGTTGTTTTAACGGAAAAAGAAAGCCAAAAGCGATTTGAGCCTGAAACATATGATTCTATGCATCTTAAAGCTGAGAACAAGTATGGCGGCGGAGATGCAATGAAGCTTGACTATTACCCAAAGATTAAGCCATCTTTTAAAGATAATCCTATGCCAAAGCACTGCTATTCACTGTATCTAAGCGCGACAGCTATTAACCCGGAATCTATTAAGCCTTTCATTGCTTTTGCAAAGGATACGTTAATAAACACCTTCGTCATAGATATTAAGGATAATTTTATCATTGGATACCCAGCTAAAGCTATGGAAAAATATTCTCCGTCAGCTGCTAAAGCGGCATATAACTCATATGACGAATATAAGGAAGCTGTTAAAATGCTTAAAGACGAAGGATTTTATGTGGTAGGCAGGATTACTGTTTTTAAAGACGACAGATATGTATCAGATCATCCTGAAGATGCAATAGTAGATAAGGATACACATAAACCGTATAAGCATGAAGGATCTTACTGGCCTACTGGATATTCTAGGAATGTTTGGGAATACAATGTGGCATTGGCGAAGGAATCCGTTACGGAAATCGGATTTAACGAAATCAACTTTGACTATTGCCGTTTTCCCGATAGAATTATAAATGACGAAAAGAATTTAAATATGAGAAATGAATATGGTGAAGATAAAGCGCAAGCTATACAAAGATTCCTTATTTATGCAGCGGATAGTATTCATAAGTTAAACGCTTATGTTTCAGTGGATGTGTTTGGCGAGACATCAAACGGTACTTACACATCACCTTATGGGCAGTACTGGCCGGCTATGAGTAATGTGGTAGATGTTATCTCAGCGATGCCATACCCAGATCACTTTGGCGCGGGAAGTTACGGAATTTCTAAACCATGGAATGAGCCTTATGCTCTTATGAACTCGTGGGGAAAATTTGCCGCAAAAAGACAAAAAGAATGCCCCACGCCTGCTAAAGTGCGCACTTGGATACAAGCATACAACGTGCTTCCTTGGGTTGATACAGATGGAATTAGATACAATGCAGAGGAACTTGAAGAAGAGATAAGGGGCCTTTATGATGCGGGCATAGGAGATGGATACATTACTTGGCACGGTGGACCTAGCTTAGAGAAATATAATTTACAAAAAGCAGCTTTTCAGATAGATTACGTTAAGGAGTAAGCGATGAAATATTCATTTATAATTAACCCAGTGGCGGGCCAAGGCAAAGGGATTGAAAGTCTAATCGATCGTATCAATCATGTGGCTACGGATAAGAAAGTAGAATATTCAATTCATGTAACTCGTGGAGTAGGAGACGCAAAACTGATTGCTCAAATGCTAGCAGGTGAGAATAAAGATCTCCGAATAATAGTATGCGGGGGAGACGGAACCTTTAATGAAGCGGTTAACGGAGTTATAGGGTATGATGTGCCCGTAGGTATTATCCCTATTGGAACTGGCAATGATTTTGTCAGAAACTTTGAAAATGAAGAATATTTTTTAGATGTTGAAAAGCAGTTTGATTTAGAACCCGTAGATGTTGATTTACTTAGATATAGATACGTTGCTGATGGTAAAATAATAGATAAGTATTGCACGAATGTATTTAACGTTGGTTTTGATGGAAATGTAGCTATACTTGCAAGCAAGCTAAAAGAACTTCCTCTTGTAGCAGGTTCTTTTGCCTACTTATCATCGATAATTTTCAATCTAGTAGCAAAAAAAGGTCAGACACTGATGGTTACTGCTGATGGAGAGGATTTCTATAAAGGGAAGCTTCTTCTTTGCTCAGTTGCAAATGGCCACTACTGTGGAGGCGGCATTTGTAGTAGTCCTAAGGCCTCTACAAATGATGGGCTTATGGATTTACAGATAGTTAAAGAACTAAGCAGAACTAAGATTTTAAAGTTTCTTCCTATTTATATGAAAGGTGAGGTATTAAGCAAACCTGAACTGTCTGATGTGATCAAATATAAACAAGTTAAAAAAGTTGAAATATCACCTCAAGATAAAACAATGGAATACTGCGTAGATGGAGAACCTGTTACAACGGGAAAGATTGAAATTGAAGTAATAGAAAAAGGCTTTAAATTTCTTGGTAAAAGTTGTTGACATCAACAAAAACATGTGTTAAAATTCGTTTATACAACTTAATAATAAAACCGTTGAGAAGGAGATAACGTCTTAAGCGCATGTACAGAAAATTGGGGATGATGAGAACCCAGTCAGAAGCGGAATGGCAAATGGACCTTCGAGGGCTATGAGGAAAGCAGTTTTGCAAGTATGTGTAGACGGGGGTGCCCGTGATAGCACGGATATGTGTTGGCATATCGATAAGAGGGGTGTTCATTCATCCAAGCAAGGTGGTACCGCAGGAGTTATAACTCTTGTCCCTGCAAATTATTGTAGGAGCAGGAGTTTTTTTAATTGAAACTTAGCCCTGTTCCGGAAGTGACCATTTACAGAGAGAGGTATAAATTATGAAAACTATTCCATACAAATTAATGTTAGAAGAAAACGAGATGCCAAAAGCGTATCTGAATATGAAAGCCTTTATGAAAGAAAAACCAGAACCGATGCTAAACCCTGGGACTTTAAAGCCATGCACAGCTGAGGATTTGGAACCAATTTTTCCTAAAGAGTGTGTTTCCCAGGAACTAAATGACACGGATAAGTATATAACGATACCAGAAGGTATTCAGCAGTTTTATAAGATGTATAGACCATCTACATTATTCAGAGCATACAGATTGGAAGAAGCCCTAGGAACTCCAGCACATATTTACTACAAGTTCGAAGGTACAAACACTTCAGGGAGCCATAAACTTAATTCTGCTATTGCTCAGGCATATTATGCTAAGCAGCAAGGTCTAACTCATCTGACTACTGAAACTGGAGCTGGCCAATGGGGCACAGCTTTAGCTATGGCTTGTTCATATATGAATATGGAACTTCTTATATATATGGTTAAATGTAGCGCTATGCAAAAGCCATATAGAAAGATTGTAATGGAAACTTATGGCAAAGAGGTTCATGCTTCTCCTTCAAACACAACAAATGTGGGAAGAAAAATACTGGCAAAGGATCCTGATAATACTGGAAGTCTTGGAACTGCTATTTCAGAAGCGGTAGAGGCATCGACTACTTTTGATGACTGCAGATATGCTCTTGGCTCAGTATTAGACCAAGTACTGCTACATCAATCTATTATTGGACTTGAAACTAAAACAGCATTAGAAAAATATGATGTAGAGCCAGATATAATGATTGGATGCGTAGGAGGAGGTTCTAGCTTTGGAGGATTTGTTGCTCCATATATGGCAGATAAATTAGAGGGCAAGAAAGCACCTAAGTTTATTGCAGTTGAACCTGAATCATGCCCTACAATGACAAGAGGAAAATTTGCATATGATTTTTGCGATGTAGGTCAAGTAACACCTCTTGCAAAGATGTATACTTTGGGTTCTGGCTTTATTCCATCTCCAGATCATGCGGGCGGACTTAGATATCATGGGATGAGCCCGATTTTATCAAAGCTATATAATAATGGGGATATTGATGAAGTAAGAGCAGTAAAACAAAGTGAAGTGTTTAAAGCGGCTACCGATTTTTGCAAGATAGAAGGAATTCTCCCAGCTCCAGAATCAGCCCACGGGATTAAGGTTGCGGTTGATGAAGCGATTAAGTGCAAAGAGACAGGGGAAAAGAAAAATATTGTATTTTGCTTAACTGGTACAGGCTATTTTGATATGGCAGCTTACAAAGCATATAACGATGGCATAATGGTAGACAAAAAGCCTACCTCAGAAGACTTAGAAAAAGGGTTTGCATATATACCAAAACTTGATGGAATTCAATAGAAAAACGGAGAGCTTAGCTCTCCATTTTTCTTGTAATAAAAGTTTCTTTGTGTTACAATTACTTGACAAATTTAATAGATGGAGACGTATCGAAGTGGTCATAACGAGGTGCACTCGAAATGCATTTGCCGGTTTATCCCGGCGCGTGGGTTCGAATCCCACCGTCTCCGCCAAAAAACCCTGCAAATAATTTGCAGGGTTTTATTTAAGGAAAGACATTCCTACCGTAGAAGCAATGTTATAGAACCTATTATGATAGAAAACAGGATAAATTATCCTTTTTCTAGCTATTCGATTAGATGTTAGTTTAGTAAATCTTCTATTGGAGTATACTCTAAAGAAAGTGCTTCAGCAACTCCTTGATAAGTTACTTTACCTTCTGCAACGTTAGCACCTTTTGCTAAAGCTGGTTCATCTTTAAGGGCTTTTTTCCATCCTTTATTAGCTATTCTAATTGCATATCCTAAGGTTACGTTTGTTAATGCTAATGTTGAAGTTTGTGGAACTGATCCTGGAATATTAGGAACTGCACAATGAATTACATCATGTAAAACAAATGTTGGCTCAGCATGACATGTTGGACATGTTATAGTTTCAACACTACCACCTTGATCTATAGCAACGTCGATAACAACGGTACCTGGTCTCATAGCTTTAATGATTTCTTTAGTGATTATTTTAGGAGCTTTTTTACCAGGGATCAAAACAGCACCAATTACTAGGTCAGCAGTTTTACATGCTTGGTTAAGATTGTAGTTGTTTGAATAAAGAGTCTCAATTTTTCCCATAAATACTTCGTTTAAATAACGAAGTCTGTTTGTATTAACATCAAGAACAGTAACTCTAGCACCAAGACCAACTGCTCTTCTAATAGCACTAGTACCTACAATTCCGGCACCTACTACTACTACATGTGCTGGAGCAACTCCTGTAACTCCATCAATTAACATACCTTTTCCGCCACAAGTTTTTTCTAGAAAAATGGAACCTTGTTGTACTGCCATACGACCAGCAACTTCACTCATAGGTTGAAGTAATGGAAGACATCTATCTGCATTTTGAACTGTTTCATAAGCTATGCCTATAGCTCCTGATTTAATCAATGCTTCTGTCAATTCTTTTGCAGCAGCCAAGTGTAAATAAGTAAATATGATTAAGTCTTTTTTGAAATATTTGTACTCTGATTCTAGAGGCTCTTTAACTTTTATAATCATTTCAGCTTGTTTCCAAATATCAGCTGCATTAGCTACCATTTCTGCACCGTAATTAATATATTCAGCATCTTGGAAACCTGAACCTAATCCTGCTCCAACTTCTACTAAAACTTTATGTCCAGCTCTAACAAGTCCGTCTGCTCCTCCTGGTGTTAGAGCCACCCTGTCCTCAGCTTGTTTAATTTCCTTTGGTACTCCCACTATCATTTTAAATCCTCCTTTGTTGAAATATATTATTATATCTATTATATCACTATAAAAAGATAAATGTATTAAAACACGTATAGTTCATATTAAATATGAATAAATCATTAAAAATATGCAATAATAATTAAAATAGGATGAAATTACTTAATATTATCCTATTTATTGCACGATTTAACGGAGAAACTGTGCTGAGAAAAGTTTTTAGATAGAGCTGGAACTGCTTTTGCAAAGCTTTAAGCATAAATTATGCACTCGGGTTCGCCTTTTAGAGAAAATAGAGCAAGAACCAATTTACCCGTTTAGTTATTTTGGTGAATATTTTATTCTTCTTTTGATATTGACGTAGAGTTATAATTTATCATTAAGGTATAGAAGATGACGACATGTGTTTAACATTAACTGCATACTCTCACATTTATTTGTTTTACGAGAAGCGGCAAACAACAGTGGAGTAGGTTAAGGTGATACGGGATATTACGTTGTAGGATTATTTAATTGTATGAAAGTAATTATAACAACTAACTCCTAAATGGCTTAATATAGTAACAATTATATATGCTATAATGAAATTGTTTGTAATTATATTATATTGAGGGGGTGACAAATATGAGAATCATTATTTCACCTGCAAAAAAGAGGAAAATAGATAATGATGCGTTCTTACATAAACAAATGCCGATATTTATTGAAGAGGCTCAAAGATTATCAGATTATTTACAGAGGTTAAGTTATGAAGAGCTAAAGTCTATTTGGAAATGTAGTGATAACCTTGCAAAACAAAATTTTGATATAATTAAAAAAATGGATTTATACAATAATTTAACACCTGCAATTTTATCTTATGAAGGATTACAATATCAATATATGGGACCTGGAATATTTACAAATAATGAACTAGATTATATTGAGAAACATTTACGTATTTTATCAGGATTTTATGGTATATTGAGACCTTTTGATGGAATTGTACCTTATAGATTAGAGATGCAAGCTAAATTATTTGATCACAAGCAAAAATCATTATATGAGTTTTGGAATGATAAAATTGCTAAAAATATCTTTTCAGAAAGCCAGTGTATTATTAATCTAGCATCAAAGGAATACAGTAAATGTATTTCTAGATATTTGACTGGAAATATACAATTAATAAATTGCGTTTTTGGTGAGTTGATTGGCGAAAAAGTAGTTGAAAAAGGAACTTTAGCAAAGATGGCAAGGGGAGAAATGGTACGCTTTATGGCGGAAAACAATGTTGAGCATGCAGAGGACATCAAAAGATTCAATAGATTATATTATGTCTATAAAGAGGAACTCTCAGATGATAATAATTATGTTTTTATTAAGACAAAAAAATAAAAGGTGGGTAAAAATATCGCTGCAATGTAAACCCTATTGATTTCAAGAGGAGTTGTCTTTTTTTAAAATTAGTTCAAGTTGAAATTTATGTTGTGAAATGAGCCTTTTAGAAATAATAAAAAGCTGGGTAATTTACACATTTAGTTATTTTAGATAAAATCATAAAAAAGAAGCAAATATAATTTCATGAAGAGTATGGACCGGTGCGGCTCTATTATCAAACTATGGCAATATTTCATATTCTCATACCAAAGACAAGAGAATAGAAATCAAACATTAAATCTACTATGTAGATATATATTGTGAAATAGAGGAAGAGTTTTGTGAAATTTCATAAGAAAAAATTACAGAGGAAGAGAAATACCTATACATATAATAATTGGTGAGACAGGATATGCACAGAGGACATTTCTCTTGACTTAAATAAATTAGTAGCTGCTGTTATGACAGATAGAGGAGATGATGAAAAAGGATGTTTACATGTAAGTGAAAATATCAGAAAATTTAGTTAGAATATAAGCAGCACGTCATTCTGATACAGTTAACTTGTCATATTTTGTGGCACAAGAGAATATTATCATATGAGGGTCATATATTTTTAAAAACTCAGAGCGTATAGACTTGACTAAACTTTCGTGCATAGTATAATTAGAGCATTACAATTATTTGATAAGAAAAGAGGAATACTTATGGAAAATTCTGGCACAAAATCCACTTTGAGTGAAGATAGAGAACACCTTAGACAGCTTCAAGAATGGGCAGCAGGCAGTGATAATCAATATGTACCTGAATTGCTTATAGCGTCATCTTCTTATTCAGGCTTATTTGATGATTACTTAATAAACCAATTGCTAGAAAGGCTTTATCAGGTGGAAAATCAACCTCGTATTTGGTTGCAATATGCACATTCTATATTGCCTGTGTATAAAAAAGCTAAAAATGATAGATATAAAATAAAATTTTTATCTTATATCTATCATTTTAACGAAAAAATTCAAATAAGCTGGCAAACAAATTGTAATCCAGTAATAAAAGGGACGGGGTTATTTTTCAGGGAAAACCTACCTCTTGAAATCGAAAAGCTGTGCAGGGAGGAGTAATGTTCTTATATTTACCTTTAATAATGGCCTTTCGGATTACTCTCTCAAATTAATTTGTCTCACGAGAAGAGATATAAGTTATGAATTTACATGGATTTTGACCACAGAGAAAGTAGCTGTAGTAAACAGTTAGGATTTGTAGTATACTAACTGGAATTAGTATATCTGATCAAAATATTAGTTGCATATAAATAGTATAATATTCAACAATTAAAGAGTTTTGGGAGGTCAAGCAAATGGGAGACAGAGGTTCAGTAGAATCAAATAAAAAGGTATCAATTATTTCTTATGGGGTGTCACTAATCATATTCTTAATAATTGCTATATGGGGAAAATTCTTTTTAAAAGGCGGAGATGAAATGGGATATGCATTAATGAATTTTTATCTTATTATGCCATTAGTATCCTTAGTGTTTGGAATAATTTTGGGGTCTAAAGATGCTTATTTAAAATGGGCATATCCAATAGTATTTGGAATATTAGGGATTATAATTCCATCTTTTATATTTATTGGATCATTGGATTGGATTTCTGTATTCTTTTCTTTGATACCTGCATTATTAGGTTTGGCAATTGGTATTTTAATAAATAAAAGTAGAAACAAAAAACTCGTATAATTTGACAAATGAAATTAAATATTGATAGTATTAAACCCCTTGATATCAAGGGGTTTAATTTTTTACATGCTTAACTATATTTCCATTCTCTTTTATTGGCTTTGGGGTAGCTGTTTAGTTTTATTTAGCTGTCTGATTTCATGCCATAACCATATACCTGTCAATAAAAAGGATGAGATGTCAGACAAGGGAGCTGACCACCATGCGCCTTCTAAGCCCCAGAAATAGGGGAGAATTAACAAAATTGGTATAAAGATAATAACTTGCCTAGAAAGGCCTAAAAGAGTGGCCTGTTTTGGTTTACCTACAGCCTGAAAATAAGTGGTACTAATCATTTGCAAGCCTACTAAAGGTATAAATTTAAAAAAGATTTCCATAGCATGGATTCCCTGTGCGATCAATTCTGGATTTTTATTAAAAAGTCCTATTAATTGAGCAGGCCAAATCTTAGAAACGATAAAGCCAATAGCTATTATAGAAGTAGCAGATACAATTTATAATTTTAAAGCATCTTTAACTCGTCCGAATTGTTTAGCGCCATAATTATATCCTATTATTGGTTGAGCGCCTTGACTAATTCCCATAGCTGGCATTACTAGAAAAGTAGTAATGCTCATTATTATTCCTATAGTAGCTAGTGACAGATCTCCTCCATAGAAAGCTAATTTACGGTTTAGGATTAAACGATAACTTTTTACATCCATTCTAATTATATCTTTATTTAAAATCGCGTATCCAGTGCTGTATGACCAAGAAATTCAGTGCAACTTTCAAAGTTTTGTTAGTAATAATGACTAAATATGTTTTGCCTACAACTGGAGAAACAGCAAGAATTAAATTGTACAATCCTTTTATATCCTTTACATCACCTCCAATAATAAGTATATCATTCTCGTTAGTTAAACCTGATATCTATGGAAAAATAATTTCCATTATTTATGTAATTCATTTTACCACTCAAAGTGGCAAAACGAAAAGAAAAGTAAAAAAATAAGAGGTTTTAGAACTAAAGATGTCGCAGTAGTAAGACTTGTCAGAGTATTATCTTTAGCCTAGAAATAAATGAGTTCATAATTTATATGGTACATAGTGTCTTGGATAGAGCTATTGGTTTAAGTGTAGAAGCCTTTGACTAAAGTTTTTTAATAAAAGGGACAAAATTTTAAAGAATATTTACTTAATGCAGTTGTATCAAAAAAGCTATGGGTTATGGGTAATTGAAAATCACAATTACCTTAATCCATAGCATCTCTGTTTCTACTAAATGTATTTTAGTCGTCGAAAGCTTCGCTTACGTTCCATTCTTTCCATACATTTCCAACAAGCCCGATTCCTGGCTTTAATGTCTTTTTGCCTGGTTGCCATCCTGATGGTGTAACTTCACCACCTTTGGTTTTTCTTACTAATTGGAAAGCTTTAATTTGTCTTATTGCCTCAGATACATTTCTTCCTACAGGTGGAGTTAATACTTCAAAAGCTTGAACTACTCCATCTGGGTCGATAATAAATCTGCCCCTAGTGTTTACTCCGCCTTCTTCATCGTATACTCCATAAATGCTACCAACTTTACCGCCTTGATCTGATAACATTGGATATGGAATGTCCTTGTTGATTATCTTAGATAATTCTTGATCATTCCAAATTTTGTGTACAAATGTTGAATCTACACTCATTGATAAAACTTCTACTCCTAGTTCTTTAAAGGCATCATATTTTTCAGCAACTGCTGAAACTTCAGTCCCTCAAACGAAAGTAAAGTCTCCTGGATAGAAGCATAATAATACCCACTTACCCTTGTAGTCTTCTAAATTAACGTTTGTAAAATTACCCTTGTGATAAGCTGGCGCTGTAAATGTTGGTGCCGGTTTTCCTACTTTAATCATGTTTTTCTTATCCTCCTTTAAGTATTCTTTTGTAATTATTTTATTAGCTTCTTCTGCTTCATTTATAGAAGCACTAGGTTTGCTACAACCTATATTCATGTTTTCGCTCAAATAAATACACCTCCTTAAAAAAATAGTAGTATGCATATATACTATGTATATGCCACCATCACATATATAGCATAACAAATATTTCTCAAATAAGCAACCAACAAATGATAGTGTCAATATAGCGGGGTTTTGACACTTGGGCAATGTTAAAAAACGCTAAAGCCTTTGAAAAGGCTTTGTTTTATTTGCCAATTTTTTTTATTAGTATAAATTTACAAATTGCAATAACAAAGACAATAATATAATAGTAGTTTTGTTGATGGTCTCGATGTTTTATTAGTACGTATTGTTTTTTTCTTTTTCATGATCTGCATGCCAGACCTGGCTTATAAAAGGATTTGTCTTAGCTATTTCATCATAGTTCCATTTAGGTGCAGAGCATACATTACACCAGTGGCCTGCCTTTAAGACGAGTAGAGGACTTGCCTCAAATTTATGTCCGTATGCACATCTCCACTTAAGCTTTGTGGTCAAATCACCTGTAATCATTGTTTTAGATAAACACTTCCCGCCTCTAAATATAGCTGCCTTATTCATCTCATGAATATCTAAGGATTCATCTGATTTGGTTTCGTCATAGCCGTGATTTAATATGATGTAATTAGTATCATCAATTAGTTTAAATTTATCCCAGCCAGGTATATTTTCCCATTTTTCTCTTGATCCGAAAAAAGCGTTTATTTTATTCTCTATATTATTTTCAATCCAGTAAAGAGGACCGTTTTTGCTCATAGCAGTTTTCTTCATTACTTTTTCTTTAACATAGTTTAAAGGCATGTACTTTAATAACTTCATAGAAAATGGGATAGCTTTTTCAAGCTGCACTAAAAAATCTTCAAAACTTTCACTTCTAAAATGGGTAATATCATCAAGCCTATCAGAGTCCAAATACCAGTGACCGTGAAAATTCCTCGTAGCATACCAATTGGGATCAGCTAGCTGTTCATATTCAACACCTAGCATTTGATAAAGTGTTTTTGTGAATTCGTAGGATCGCAGCCTGCATGTAGAGCCTCCGCCTATGTTATATACGTTGCGCCAAAAATCTTGTGGCAAGTCATCAGAGCAGCAAGCAACCATTAGTTTGCCTGAGTCATGAGCTGTGACCCACTCCAAGTGATTATTTATTGGTTGATGATAACTGATTCCGTCATCTACTCCTAAAATATCCAAGTGCAGGATACCAGTTTGGCGTAGGGAAACCCAGTTTTTAAGAGCTGATTCTATTACTAGGCGTTCTGCAGCAATCTTGGATACTGCGTAGTAGTCATATAAAC
>LFRM01244537.1_pt1 | contig 20120 bp, 17 predicted proteins | sample 618341 | NCBI WGS metagenome assembly LFRM01 (sample SAMN03654438, study PRJNA283298) | anaerobic digester metagenome | isolation source: pool of bioreactors CSTR01a, CSTR02a, and CSTR03a thermophilic anaerobic... | place: Denmark: Kgs. Lyngby | collected 2014-05-21 | reverse complement strand
TCCAATCGTAAATCAAACTGGTCAGCTGCTCTCCCAAGGTTTTTAAATCCAATCTTTCTTCTCCTGCCTGCTTCCGGTACGGGATACCAAAACCACCACCAAAATCAATAAACTCTAAATCCTTAAAATTTTCTGCGATGGAGAGAAGCGATTTTGCAGCTTCAATGTATGGTTTTGATTCCATGAACAAAGATCCTATATGCTGGTTGATGCCTATTAGCTTCAGGTTATATTTATGCAGTATATGCTTGACCTCGGGTATGGAATCAGGATGAACGGCAAATTTGGTGTTGTTTCCGGCTGTAATAACTTTTTCGTTGTGACCGGCGCCTGTACCCGGATTGAAACGAACGGCAACTCTGCCGCCTGGGTTAATCTTCCCATACTGAATAAGTTGGGATATTGAATCAACGCTTATCGTAATGCCTTTATTGATTACAAATTCCATTTCCTCTCCCGATATATTATTGCTTGTGAAAAGTATTTCCTGGGGTTTGAATCCCGCCTTTTCAAGAATATATATTTCACCGGATGATACCGCATCTGCATTAAGTCCTTCCTGGTGAATAATTTTAAGCAGGTGAAGGTTTGAATTGGCTTTTGCCGAGTAGTTGACCCTGTATTTCGAATAGGAAACCATATTGAGAATTTCTTTGCAGCGTTCTCTCAGTATCCTTTCGTTATATACATACAACGGGCTGCCGTACCTGTTGAGAAGCTCCCGTGGGTTTGTGCTTCCGAAAAAGCTGGTTTCTTGCGTGAAATAAGACTTCATTTTTTCCGCCTCCGTTACTGAAACAGGATGAATTATTATAATGTATGTGGAATTAATATACAAAAAAATAAGGGCTGTGTCAACTTGTTTAACCAAATAGAATCGGATATAATCAAAATATATGGATGAGGGCAGGGGTATAATATATGAAAAAAGGGTATAGGGAAATATTCAACGATATAAAGAAAAAACAGTTCGACAGGCTTTACTTATTTTACGGTGAAGAAGAGTATGTAAAAGAACAAGCCATGCTTCAGCTGACACAAGCGATAGTTACCCGGGATATGGCTGCGCTGAATCATCAGGTGTTGGACGGAGACAGCGTGACTGCAGATGATATTATATATGCATGTGAAACTTTGCCATTTATGGCTGAGAAGCGGCTGGTAGTGGTAAAGGATTTACCGGTTTTGATGGGCACGCGAACTTCTTTTGATGAAGACAGGCTGAAAGCTTATCTGTCCCGCCTGCCCGACACTACCTGTCTGGTTTTTTATTGTATGGGCAAGATAAATAAGCGTAAATCATTGTACAATGCTATTCAGAAGCTGGGTCAGGTGGTTGAATTTCAGCTGTTGAAGCAAAATGAAATAGCCAAATGGATTGTGAGCAACCTTAAACGCAGGAATAAGAAGATCTCGTCTGCTGCCCTTCAGCACTTTATTGATGTTGCGGGGAACAGACTTGAAAAGATATATAAGGAGCTCAATAAGCTGGTTGATTACATAGGAGACAATGTATACATCACAGAAGAAGATATAGACACGGTAGTTACTCCATCCGCTGAATATACCATTTTTCAACTGATTGAGACCGTCGGAACCAGAAATGTCGGGCAAGCCATGTATTTTCTTGATAGACTATTGTCCGAAGGGGAGAATATTTTTTCCATACTGGTCATGATTTCCAGACATATTAGCACCATATTTCAATGCAAGTGTTTAAGTGAAAAAGGGTTAACGGCAGATGCCATATCCCGTGCCATCGATGTCCATCCCTATACCATAAAAAAATGCCTGCAGCAAAGCCGATATTTTACAGCAAGTAATTTGAAAACGGCAATGGAGGAGTGCCTGAAGACAGACTACGGTATAAAGAGTGGTAGAATACAGGCTCGTATAGGGGTTGAAATGCTTATTATGAAAATGTGTAATATATAAAAATCAAAAAGCTTCCCGCAATACGGAAGCTTTTACATTGTTATTGTTGTGAAGATACGGCTTTATTCAAACGAATGGCTAATCTTGATTTTTTTCGATTGGCTGTATTCTTATGAATGGTTCCCTTGGATGCTGCCATATCAATTCTTTTCACAACCAGCGGAAACAGATTTTTCGCCTCGTCTATGTTACCATTCGCCAACAGATTTTCAAATTTCTTTATCATGGTTCTCATGTTGGATCTGATCATTTTGTTTCTGAGAGTCTTGGCTTTTATGGTTCTTGCCCTTTTAATAGACGATCTGATGACTGCCAAGGCTATCACCTCCTTATATGCAATTCAACGCTAAATATTCTACCATGAATATATGGGTAATGCAAGAACAAAAAATAAAAGGTTCTAAGCCTTTTCTCAAGGTGTTTTTCCTTATATTCTTCATGTATGACCAAAATAGTATTCTTCAGGTTAAATAAGAAGTAACAATAAAATCTGGCTTATGTTAGGAAAGTAAGAATAAAATAAAAGGTGTAAGGTCACCCTAAATAACAAGACTGTAACTGTTATGTTTTGAAAGGACGGTGGATATATGAGAAACATACGCACGGATCTGGCTTTGGAGGCAAGGGAGGTGCTTCAGGAGCAAAATCAGTATCACATACCGGGGGTAAAGGTGGATGAAGATGAGAAGGATGGTGTTAAGATTTCACGGGTTCATATTCTATCGCCTCTGGGTGAAGAAAATCTTGGAAAGCCTCAGGGAAATTATATAACGCTGGAAGCCATGGATATAAGGAACAGGGATCCGGAGTATCAAGAGACGGTCAGTAAGCTGTTGGCTCAGGAACTGGGCACGCTTATGAACCTTAACAAGAACAGCGTTATTCTGGTGGTGGGATTGGGAAACTGGAACATAACACCCGATTCATTGGGACCAAAAGTTGTGGACAGGATATTGGTAACCAGGCACATCTTTGAATATATACCCGATCAGGTGGATGAGCGAATAAGATCGGTCTGTGCTGTGGCCCCCGGCGTTTTAGGTATTACTGGCATCGAAACGGGGGAAATAATTATGGGGATTGTGCAAAGGATAAAACCCGATTATGTAATAGCCATCGATGCGTTGGCGTCGCGAAAGACCGACAGAATAGGAACTACAATACAGATTGCTGATACCGGCATAAATCCCGGTTCCGGAATAGGAAATAAGCGGATTGGCCTTAACAGGGATACTCTTGGAGTACCTACGATTGCCATAGGTGTTCCGACCGTAGTCTATGCCCATACTATTGGACGGGATTGTTTACAGCTTATGATAGATGAATTTACCGATCAGGCCGGGCCGGAAACTACTTTTTACCAGACACTCAAGCGGATGGATGAGACACAACTGGACACAGTGGTACAGCAGGTGGTGTCCAGGGAGTTGGGGGATATGGTGGTAACTCCAAAGGAAATAGATCTCATGATCAATTATATAGCTGATGTCCTGGCAGATGGCCTGGATCTTGCCTTACATGAAGATATGACCCTGGAAGATATAAAACATTTTTTGAATTGAGATTTATACCGGCGTTCTATTGGGGTTTTTATTTGAATATGTTATAGAGATGGTGAAGGAAGGGAATGTGGGGGATGGTACATATCAAAGTTTTCCGGCTGAGAAGTGTGTTGTACTACATATTTATAATACTGCTCCTGGCTTCGATATTGATTATGGGCTACCAACTGATAAGCAAAATACATATGAGGAATTTCAGGGAATCTCAGGACGGGAGCGATCAAAATGGAAATGGACATCAGATTTACCTGCGTGTATTTAACAAAATCGGCGATCCCCGAAATATCTTGGCTTATCAAATGCCCTTTCTAAGCGGAATTTCGAACAACATATCGATAGAAACCAGCGCTTCTCGAGGAGATTCGGAAGAGCGGCTTGTTGATGCTCCGGAAATATTTCTAAAGCATGAACCCGATATGTCAGAGGAAATAAAAATTGAAATATCCGGTATCAGGGATGATCTCGGGACCATTGCATTAACGGGAGAAGGTCCTCAGATACTGATATACCATACTCATTCCAGAGAGGCATACAAACCTGATCCCGATAATCCCTATAAAGCAGTTGAAGCATTTCGATGTGATGATTTGAACTATACGGTGGTTAAGGTGGGGGAAGTACTGGCAAAGCATTTGGAAGCCAGAGGCATTCCCGTTTTACACGATCGTACCGAGCATGAACAGGGAGATCATGCAACGGCGTATGTGAGATCCCTGAAAACCATACAAAAACGCATGAACGAGTATAAATCCTTGAAGATCTTTATAGATTTGCACCGAAATGCTTACAGGGAAGGAGCAAAGAGTCCCGATGATGAAGTAGTGTATATCAACGGAGAGAGGGTTGCCAAGCTGTTTGTGGTTATCGGTACGGGCCAGGGGTATGTAGGAGGTTTTTCCGAAAGGCCCAATTGGAAGGAGAATTATAAGTTTGCTCTGAGGCTGACCAATAAAGTCAATGAATTATATCCAGGGTTGGCTAAACCAGTCTATGTCAAACCCTCACGATATAATCAGCATGTATCAACAAAAGCTATATTGATAGAGGTGGGCAGCAATTTGACTACCCTTAAGGAAGCCGAGAGGGCTGCTAACTACCTGGCCGAGGCCATAAGCCAGATAGTTGATTAGGAGCGTGGGAACTATATGTATTCCCGCTCCACATGAATACCAACCAGCAGTGGATTGATATTGTCCAATATGACTTCATCTCCCACCTTTGCGTCGGTATCCGTCAGATCTACGACAATATTGTTGATGTTTATTCTGCCCAGTATACTAACGTGTTTACCGTTGACTATAACCCAATCCTTTTTTCTAAGCAGCCTTACATCTCTCCATATATAGCTTAGTATATCGCTGAGTCTGAAGGAATCCCGCCTTTTCACCAGCCCAAATCCATCTGCGTAGCCGATAGGTATGATACCGATTCTGATCGGCTTTTTGGTTCTGTACGTATTGGCATAACCGATATTGTGATTCTTTGGAAGCTCCTTTGTCTCAATAATCCGAGACTTTAAATAGCCAATTCTTTCAAGGACATAGGTGTTTTTCACAAGAATTCTGCCCAAAAAGGCAGAACCAATTCTTACGGCGTCCAGATGCATTTCCGGGAACAACAAAAAAGCTGATGAATTGCATATATGCCGTAACCCAGGCTCCAAGCCGTTTTGCCGCATTTGTTCGATGGTGTCCATGAAGGTATTGTACTGGGCATAGGCGGTTTTGGATTTTTTTGAAAACGAATAGGAAAAATGGGAATAGGTCCCGGTAATCTGGATGTTGTCCAATGATTTTATAAAAGAGCATACATCGGGAATCTCCTGTGGCAAAAAGCCAAATCTGCCAAAGCCGGTATCGATCTTCAAATGGAAAGAGGCGGTTTTGCTTAGTGAAGAAGCAGCGTTGTTCAGGACGAGAGCCGATGTCCTGGAACCGACAGTTGCAATTATTCCGTTCTGAATTATAAGCCTGGCTTCTTCAGGCAGGTTGGTGGGGGTAAGAACAATTATTTGCCCCGAAATACCATTTTCTCTCAGCTTTAGAGCATCCTTTATATCGGTTACGGCAAAAAAATCTATGCCATTTTGTTGGAGAATATTTGCAAATTCAATTAAACCCAGGCCATAAGCGTTTGCTTTAAGTACGGCAATTATTTTTGACCGGGAATACTTCTTTATTATTTCAATATTCTTTAATAGTTTATTTCTTTCAATTAGTAGTTTGTTCATTGCAAGTGTTTTACCTCCGACCAATTCTATTTTTGATTATGAATAACCTTCTGCGCAATTTTCGATATATAGCTTCGGATTTTTCAACCAGGACGTAGATGAAAGGGTTAAACACATAATCCAATTCTCCAACAAATTCGGTAAATTTACCTCCGAAACCCTTCTTAAACCGATATAAGCCGTAAAGGGGATGGTTTTCGTCAAGATTTCCGGATACACCTCTGAAATCGTATATATCACAGTTTTTTTCCAGTGCCCATTTTATCATCTCCCATTGAAGGAGATAATTGGGCATTACATTTCTGTGCTGATTGCTGCTTGCTCCGTAGAGGTACCAGCATTTATTGCCGTATAATATGGCAATTGTGCCGGCCAGCATTTTTCCCTGATAATAAGCCAAATATAGCCTTATATTATCGGGTCCCAGGCAGTCAAGCATTTTTTCAAAATAGGAAGCATCCCTTACGACAAAATTGTCTCTTAAGCCGGTTTCAACCATTATTTTGTGAAATTCAGGAATATCTTCCTTTGTGCCTATTTTGATTTCAACTCCCTTTCTCATTGCCAGACGAATGTTGTATCTTACTTTATGGTGGAATGCCGCCATCAATTCTTCTTCCGTTTTACCCCTGAGATCAAGGCGGAAGACGAACCGGGGCTGTGCCCCTTCAAAATCCTTTGCATCGCTCTTAATTTTCATATTCAGCCTTTTTGCAATCCTGACAAACTCGGTGTCATCTTTTTCTATGTCGGGATCCAGTTTCAGGACAAAGCTTTTATGCTTGCGGGCTATTTCCTTGGCTTTATCGATCAATTCTTTTATGGTGTCTTGATCGTGAATATCGCACACCGGCCCGCGAGGGCAGTACATAATGGTATAATTAATGAAAGGGAGTTTTCTTATCAACAAGCTCATCGAGCCCTTGATATTCCCCATCCGGTCTTCCACAGTAATTATTTCATTGAGCCAGTTTGATTTAACTCTTGCCCACTTCAAGGATTGCATGAAGTGCCCTTTGGGATGTGACTGCACAAATTTTTCATACTTCTCTCTATCAACGTTTTCCAATTGTTTGTTCCTCCTACGCAATAAATTTTCCACCATTGGGTTCAACATACTTCAAAAGTATATTATAGCTTCGCTGTAATTCAATTATAGCTTAAGAAAAAACGTACTTTATTACAATATACCTTCATTATTATATATACCTACGATAAATGGAAAAAGTTTTTGTTTTCATAATTTTTTGTTAAGTTTGCATGATTTAGATTTTAGCATTTTTTGCTGCTACTTTCAAGGTAATTAAAAAAATATGGTTATATAGTATAATTATAGCAATACGGTTTAACAGACGATTATTTCGCCTTCTTTAATAAGGCACTCCGGAGCATGGCCGGCAATATAGCAGACAGACTGGCAATAATAAATTAAGTTGCTTTTTTTTATATCATTTATTATTATAATTAGGAAGCTGAAATAATGTCATTTAATATTTAAGGAGGAAAAAAACGGAGTATGCCCAAATTGAGACAGCAAAGGATAAGGAATTTCTGCATCATAGCCCATATTGACCATGGGAAGTCCACCCTTGCTGATCGCTTGCTGGAGATGACCGGAACGTTAAGTGAAAGGGAGATGGATGCCCAGGTACTGGATACCATGGAGTTGGAGCGGGAGCGCGGAATTACCATAAAGGCAAAGGCCGTGCGCCTGGTTTATAAATATGAGGATGGAGAGGAATATATATTGAATCTTATCGATACGCCGGGGCACGTAGATTTCACCTACGAAGTATCGAGAAGTCTGGCTGCATGCGAGGGAGCCCTGCTTGTGGTGGACGCTTCCCAGGGGATTCAGGCACAGACCCTTGCCAATCTCTATCTGGCCATAGAGCATAATTTGGAAATTATCCCGGTTATAAATAAGATCGATCTGCCGGGTGCCCGTCCTGATTGGGTTAAGAAACAGATTGAGGAGGTTATAGGGCTAGATGCTGAAGATGCCCCTCTTATATCGGCAAAAAACGGTATAGGCATAGAGGCGGTTTTGAGGAGTATTATTGAGAGGATTCCACCTCCTGCGGGCAGCGATGAAGCCCCGCTAAGGGCTTTGATATTCGATTCCTTCTATGACAATTACAGGGGTGTTATCCCATATATCCGGGTAAAGGAAGGGACAATCAAGCCGGGAGATCGGATTATGATAATGTCCAACGGCAAGGAATTTGAGGTTACCGATGTAGGGGTATTCCGCCCGTTTTTAACTCCTGTTGAGGAGCTCAGGGCAGGTGATGTAGGATATATTGCAGCAGGCATTAAAAGCGTCAGGGACACCCGTGTGGGGGATACAATAACATATGCAGGCAAGCCGGCCTCTGAGGCCTTGCCGGGGTATAAAAATCTGCAGCCCATGGTATATTGTGGTATATATCCTGCCGAGGGGGCTAAGTATGAAGATTTGAGAGAGGCATTGGAGAAGTTGCAGCTCAACGATGCATCCCTGGTGTTTGAGCCCGAGACATCGGTAGCCCTCGGCTTCGGGTTTCGCTGCGGATTTTTGGGCTTGCTGCACATGGAAATTGTTCAGGAGCGCCTAGAGAGGGAATATGGTCTGGATCTGGTTACCACCGCTCCCAGCGTTATATACAGGGTAATGAAATCAAATGGGGAAATGGTGGAGGTTTCCAATCCTACCAATCTGCCTCCGCCGGTTGAAATGGAGTATATCGAGGAGCCCAGGGTCAATGTCCAGATTATATCGCCCAATGAGTATGTTGGGGCGATTATGGAGTTGTGCCAGGAACGGCGGGGCGAATATAAGCATATGGAGTATATTGAAAGCACCAGGGTTCTCATTACCTATGAGATGCCGCTAAACGAAATTATCTATGATTTTTTCGATGCATTGAAATCAAGAACCAGAGGATATGCTTCCTTTGATTATGAATATATCGGGTATAAGAAAGCCGATCTAGTAAAGCTTGATATACTTTTGAACGGAGAAGTGGTGGATGCTCTTTCCACCATTGTTCACAGGGAGAAGGCCTATGCCAAGGGGAGGGCAATAGCGCAGAAACTGAAGGAAGTTATACCGAGACAGCTGTTTGAAATTCCCATACAGGCGGCCATCGGAAATAAGATAATAGCCAGGGAGACTGTCAAGGCTTTGCGTAAGGATGTTCTTGCAAAATGTTACGGCGGTGATGTTACCAGAAAGAAGAAACTGCTTGAGAAGCAAAAGGAAGGCAAAAAGAGAATGCGTCAGATTGGTTCAGTGGAGGTACCCCAGGAGGCCTTTATGGCAGTACTCAAGATCAATTAGGGAGGGTTTTTTTGTGCGAGATATAGGCCTCTATATACATTTTCCCTTCTGCCTTCGAAAATGCAATTATTGTGATTTTTTTTCATATCAGGGAATGGAAGAGTGGATATCTCCCTATGTGGATGCACTGTGTAAGGAATTGCGGGAATGGAAAGAAAAACTCGTCGATTATAGGGTGAAAACCATTTATATCGGTGGGGGCACGCCCACGCTGGTTCCGGCTGAATTAACCGCCCGGGTGTTGGATTTATGCAGAATCATTTTTTATGTTAAAGATGACGCCGAGATTACCATAGAGGCCAATCCCGGAACCATAAGCAGGGAGAAGTTATCGGTGTTGAAAAGTTCGGGAATCAACCGGTTGAGCATGGGTTTACAGGCCTGGCAGGAAAGGCATTTGAAAACCCTGGGAAGGCTCCACCGAAGTGAGGATTTTATACGCAGCGTGGATTCTGCCAGAGACGCGGGAATTGACAATATTAATGCTGATGTTATGTTCGGCCTTCCCGGCCAAACTATTGATGAGTGGCTGGAAACGCTGTACCGGGTGTGTATGCTGGGTATGGAGCATATATCCATGTACAGCCTGAAGGTGGAGGAAGGTACGCTGTTTTACACCTGGCTCAGACAAGGGAAGATCAACCTGCCGACACAGGAGGAAGACCGGCTGATGTACTATAAAGGCAGGAATTTTTTGCATCAGCACGGTTTGGAGCAATACGAGATTTCCAATTTTGCCGTATCCGGAAGGGAGTGTATTCATAATCTTATATATTGGAATAATGAAGAATACATTGGATGCGGAAGTGGAGCCCATTCTTACTTTAATAAGGAGAGATTTTCAAACCACAGGGACATAAAATCCTATGTTGAGGCGGTTATGACGGGAACATCAAGAATTGAATACCGTGAGCTCGTTGACGAAACAAATGAGCGTTTTGAAACTATTATGCTGGGTTTGCGATTGGTCAGGGGCATAGATAAAGAGGGTTTTGTCAGGCGCTTTGGCAGGGATATATATCATTATTACGGAGATGCTGTAGAAAAGCTTATAGGAAAAGAACTGCTTGTGGATGATGGTCGATATATACGATTAACCAACAGGGGAATGGATGTTCAAAACAGCGTACTGCTTGAATTTTTGGATTGATTTCGGCCTTTTTGTTGCTTCAAAAACCTATTGACAAAGTTGTTTAGAAGTGATAATTTAGATTATAGATTAGCACTCATGAAGGGAGAGTGCTAACAGAAAGAGAGGGGGTGATATCTGTGCAATTAGGGAAGCGCAAATTGCAGATTTTGCATGCCGTAATCAATGATTATATATCTACCGGTGAACCCGTGGGTTCGAGAACCATTGCAAAAAAATATGACATGGGTATCAGCCCTGCAACCATTAGGAACGAGATGTCAGATCTGGAAGAGATGGGTTATTTGCAGCAGCCCCATACCTCGGCGGGGCGTATTCCGTCCGATAAAGCTTATAGGTTTTATGTTGACAAGTTGATGAAGACCAGAAAGCCCACAGCTGAGGAAGCTGAGCGGATAGAGAGAATATACCAGCAAAAAACTGCAGAAATTGAAAAGATCATTGAACAGGTTGCCAACATACTATCAGATATCACCAGCTATACATCCGTTGTATTGGGTCCACGACTCAATAAGGTATTAATTCGCCGTATTGAGTTAATTCCTATAGATGGCCAATATGCCTTGCTCCTGGTGGTAACAAGTGCCGGAATAATAAAAGATACTCTCATCCGCATACCCGACAACATTGATGCCGGCTACCTGGAGCGGATGTCGAACATGCTTACAAAGTATTACCGCAATAAAACTTTTGCTGAAGTTAATATAAAACAGGCTGCCGATATACAGATGGAAATGAAGAAGCGAAAGGAATTTATCAGCAGTGTTTTAGATGCTTTTGCCAACAACATTGCCAGCAAGAACCAAAGCGATATATATTTGGGGGGAACTGCCAACATATTCAATTTCCCCGAATACCAGAACATTATAAAAGCCAGGGAATTCCTAAATTTGATCGAAAATAGGGATATTCTTTACAAGCTGTTAAACCAATACGAAACAGAGGAAGATATCATGATCGTCATCGGGACCGAGAACATATACAATGAGATGCAGGACTGCAGTGTAGTCATAGGAACATATAGTATTGGCGATAAGGTTTTGGGAACCATGGGGCTGATTGGTCCTACCAGGATGGAATACTCCAAAGCCGTTTCAATTATGCGCTATGTAGGAGAGAGCGTAAGCAGATATCTGACACTGCTGTTCAAAGAATAGAATTAAGGATGGTGAAAATTTTATGGGACAGGATACGTATAATAAGTGGGAGCAGTCGTGTGATAATCAAACTGAGCAAGCTGATGGATTGTGTGAAGGGGAAGACCAGGTGGATATACAGAAGGACGATGAAACGGGAAACGAAAAGCAGTGTAAATATGAAGAGGAACACAAATGTTCCTGCGAGAATGAAGGGCTGCCTACTGTGGAAGAATTGCAGGAACAGTTGAATAAGGTCATAAGCGAAAAAAACGAGTATCTTTCACTGGCTCAAAGGCTTCAAGCCGATTTTGACAATTATAGAAAGAGGAACAAAAGCGCTTTGGCGGAAGCCTACGAATCCGCTACAGTGGATACCATAAGTGCTTTTCTTCCTGTTTTGGACAATTTGGAAAGGGCTCTTGAGTCGGCCTCAAGCAGCTCTTCGGATGACTCCATAGTTAAGGGTATTGAAATGGTGACAAGGCAGTTTGTTGATGTCCTGAAAAAACTGGGGGTGGAAGAGATAGAAGCCCTGGGTAAGACTTTTGACCCCCAGTTACATAATGCCGTGATGAAGACCGAGCTAGAGGATGGCATGGAGGAAAACACCGTTGTCGAGGTTATCCAGAAGGGATACAAATATAAGGACAGGGTAATCCGCTACAGCATGGTTAAGGTAGCTGTCAGCCAATAAACTGCGGTATCAGATAAAACAAATTGTAGAATAAGGAGGAACCATATATGGGAAAGGTTATAGGTATTGATTTAGGAACAACCAATTCTTGCGTTGCTGTTATTGAAGGTGGTGAACCTGTTGTTATTCCAAATGCCGAAGGGGCAAGGGTCACTCCATCCGTGGTAGCCTTTTCAAAGACCGGTGAACGGTTGGTTGGCCAGGTAGCAAAGCGACAGGCCATCACCAATCCGGAACGTACAATCATATCAATAAAAAGAGATATGGGCACCGACCGCAGAATAAAGATAGATGATAAGGAATATACGCCTCAGGAGATATCTGCCATGATATTGATGAAGCTGAAACAGGATGCGGAGGCCTACCTGGGCGAGACAATCACCCAAGCGGTTATCACTGTACCGGCGTATTTTAGCGACAGCCAGCGTCAGGCAACCAAGGACGCGGGCAGAATAGCGGGCTTGGAAGTCCTGCGCATCATAAATGAACCTACTGCTGCTTCCCTTGCTTATGGTTTGGATAAGGAGACAAACCAGAAAATTCTGGTATATGATCTTGGCGGCGGAACCTTCGATGTCTCCATTCTGGAAATAGGCGACGGAGTGTTTGAGGTGTTGGCCACCAGCGGAAATAACCGATTGGGCGGAGATGATTTTGACAGGAGGATTGTAGATTATCTTGCTGATGAGTTCAAAAAAGAACACGGGATAGATCTGAGGAATGACAGGATGGCTCTGCAAAGGCTGCAGGAAGCCGCAGAAAAAGCCAAGATTGAGCTTTCAAGCGTACTTACAACAAATATAAATCTTCCTTTTATAACGGCTGATGCATCGGGACCCAAACACCTGGATATGACGCTGACAAGGGCAAAATTTGAAGAGCTGACAGCCGATTTGGTTGAAAAGACAATGGGGCCGTTGAGAACGGCTTTGAATGATGCGGGGCTTACTTCCGAACAGATAGACAGGGTGATTTTGGTAGGTGGTTCCACCAGAATTCCGGCTGTACAGGCAGCTGTTAAAAGGGTGACCGGTAAGGAACCCTACAAAGGAATAAATCCCGACGAATGTGTTGCCATTGGGGCGGCTATTCAGGCAGGTGTCCTGGCCGGTGAGGTAAAGGATGTATTGCTGCTTGACGTAACTCCGCTGTCTCTCGGTATAGAAACCCTTGGCGGTGTGTTTACAAAATTGATCGAGAGGAATACCACCATTCCCACCAAGAAGAGCCAGATCTTCAGCACTGCCGCTGACGGGCAGACCAGCGTGGAGATCCATGTGCTCCAGGGCGAGCGGGAGATGGCCGCATATAATAAAACACTGGGACGCTTTATTTTGGACGGTATCCCGCCGGCGCCCAGAGGGGTTCCTCAAATTGAGGTAACCTTCGACATTGATGCCAACGGTATTGTGAATGTATCTGCCAAGGACCTCGGCACCGGGAAGGAACAGAAGATCACCATTACGGCTTCCACAAATCTAACTGAAGAGGAGATCCAAAAAGCGATAAAGGATGCTGAAAAGTATGCTGAAGAGGACAAAAAGCGGAAGGAAGAGGTAGAGGCTAAGAATAATGCCGACTCACTTATTTATAATACCGAGAAGACCGTCAAGGAGTTGGGCGATAAGCTCAGTCAGGCGGATAAGGACAGGATAAATGCGGAAATTGAAGCCACCAAAAAGGCGATAGAGAGCAATGATGTGTCAAAGATAAAGGCGGCTACGGAAAAACTGGCCCAGGTGTCATATGAGGTGTTCGGCCGGGTTTATCAGCAAGGGGCACAAGCCGGCTCATCACCTAACCAAGGAGCAACGGATAGTGGTAATGCACAAAGGAATGAAAATGTTGTAGATGCCGATTACGAGGTGGTAGACGAGGATGAGTAGAGAACATATAAAAAAGCACTAGACGGACACAGGCTGGGAAAGGCCAGATCCCATCGGGTTATGGCTTTTCCCAGAATTCTTTTTAACAATGCTTTATTCTGGCTATAACCGCAGCAGAAAGGTGGTGAGGTGTATTGGCTAAAAGGGATTATTATGAAGTTTTAGGCATAGATCGAAATGCCAGCGAGGACGAAATAAAGAGGGCATACAGAAGGCTGGCAAAGAAGTATCATCCCGATTTAAATCCGGGAGATGCCGAAGCTGAAGCTAAGTTTAAGGAAATAAACGAAGCTTATAACGTATTGATCAATCCCGAAACCCGGGCGCAATACGATCGGTATGGGCACGAAGGGCCCACCGGCCAGGGGTTTGGTGGTTTTGATTTTAGCGGTATAGATGATATATTCGATATGTTCTTTGGGGGTGCTGGTTTTGGCACCGGAAGCAGGTATAGAAGAAATGCACCTGTCAGAGGAGCGGATATTCGCTATGATTTGGATATCTCTTTTGAAGAAGCTGCTTTTGGAACAAAGAAGGAGATAGAGGTCGTTCGTATGGAACCGTGTCCCGACTGTGAGGGAACGGGGGCCAAGAGCGGTACTCAACCTGTAACCTGTCCGGTATGTAATGGCGAAGGCGAGATATCCTATTCTCAGAATACCGCATTCGGGAGATTTGTAAATGTTAGGACATGCGATAGGTGCAATGGTGAAGGTACGATAATTGAAGAGCCGTGCAGGCGATGCCATGGAAGAAAGAAAGTGCGGAGAGCGAGAAGGATAAGCATCAATATTCCTGCCGGAATTGACAACGGTCAGGCCATAACCCTGCGGGGTGAGGGAGAACCGGGGGAGCGGGGAGGTTCCCCGGGGGATCTGTACGTTTATGTAAGCGTACGGCCGCATAAGATTTTTAAACGGCGGGGATATGATATATACTGTGATATTCCCATTACCTTCGGTCAGGCAGCATTGGGTGCCGAGCTTCAGATTCCTACTCTTGAAGGCAATGTTAAATACAGTATTCCGGAAGGTACCCAGACCGGTACGGTTTTTCGATTGCGAAACAAGGGAATTCCTCACCTTAGGAGCAACCAGAGGGGAGACCTTTATGTAAAGGTCAACATTCAGGTACCTAAACGGCTTAATGAGAAACAAAAGGAATTGATAAGACAGTTTGAGGAGGCAACCAAGGATCTGCAATACGGCGATGAGAAAAAATCTTTTTTTGATAAAATGAAGGACGCATTCGGAGTTTAACATAGCTTACGAGTAAATCTATGAGGGCGGGGTGAACTATTGTATGGAATGGATCGAGGTCGGTATAAAAACGGTGAATGAAGGTGTAGATGTGATAGCCCAGGTGCTCTATGAAGTAGGTGTTCAGGGGGTTGTTGTCCAGGATCCTGCTGATATTTCCGCCTTCATAGAAAATGCGATATGGGAACAGGTAGATGAATCCCTGCTGAACATAACGGATGAGGGGGTAACTGTAAAGGGATATCTGCCCAACGATGTTTTTTTTCATGATAAGCTTCAGTATATAAGGGAAAAGGTGAAATGGCTGTTAAATCAGGATTTTGGCCTTAATTTGGGAACCGGCCGGATAACTTTGACCAGCGTGCATGAAGAGGATTGGGCTAACAATTGGAAGAAATACTTTAAGCCCGTGAAGATTGGGCAACGGATTGTGGTTAAACCTACCTGGGAAGAGTATAAGCCGGAAGAGGGAGAGATCATACTGGAGTTGGATCCGGGGATGGCCTTCGGTACCGGTACACATCAAACGACCATTCTGTGTATACAGACTTTGGAGAGGTTGGTCAAACCCCATCATCGAATATTGGATGTAGGATGCGGTACCGGGATTCTGGCCATTGCTGCTTTGCTTCTTGGAGCCCGGCATGCGGTGGCTGTGGATATAGATCCGGATGCTGTAAGGATTGCACGGGAGAATGGAATAAAAAATGACGTCCTGTCCCGCATGGATATTGTCCAGGGCAATTTGCTGGATAATGTTGAAGGAAAATTTGATCTGATTATTGCCAATATTATAGCCGATGCCATAATTGAGCTGGCTTCTTCGGTGAAGAATTATCTGAACAATGACGGTTATTTTATTGCTTCGGGAATTATAATTGACAGGCTTAATGATGTGTTGGAAGTCTTAAAAGAGCAGAACTTCAGGGATACGGAACATCACATACTGGATGAGTGGGCGGTAGTGGTGGTAAGAAATGCATAGATTTTTTGTGGATCGGATATGTTCGGTGGATGAAACCGTCAGAATTACCGGTGAGGATTCGCGGCATATTTCCAAAGTCCTGCGCCTTCGTGAAGGTGATACCATAGAGCTGTGTGACGGGCTGGGCAGGGATTATGAGGGAGTTATCAGGAGGATAAACAGAAACAGCGTGGAGGTTGTAATCAGAAGAAGCTATCCCAGCATGGGCGAGCCGCAGACGAAGGTAATTCTGTATCAGGCCATTCCAAAGGGAACAAAGATGGATATAATCATACAAAAATGTGTTGAAATCGGGGTACATCGGATAGTTCCCGTCATTACAGCAAGGACCATAGTGAAACTGGATTCGGAAGAGGAAGGAACTAAAAAGGTGGCCCGGTGGCAGCGAATAGCCAGGGAGGCAGCCAAGCAGAGCAGAAGGGGGATTGTACCGCAAATATCCATGCCACTATTCTTCGAGGATGCCGTACAGAGCTGTGCCAACATGTTTTGCATATTCCCCTGGGAAAACGAAAGGGCGTTGGGTATAAGGGAATGTCTTGAAACGGGCAAAGACCGCCGATGCATAGCCGTTATGATAGGTCCCGAGGGTGGATGGGAAGAGGATGAGGTTATGCAGGCAAAAAAGTATGGTTGGAATACCGTTTCCCTGGGTCCCAGAATTCTAAGAACTGAAACCGTGGGTATGGCCTTGCTGGCAGCAATTATGTTTTACAACGGGGAAATGGAGCACCCGATCGGTTAGAATACATGATCCGGTCTGTTTATAACGCCGGCTCTGGTGTTGGTAAGGCTGTCTTTATTTTTTTCTTGTATTTATTGTAAATTCAATATATACTTAACATTGATGATATTTATATGTATATGTGTACCAACGTGCAGAATTAAGATTTAGATTGGGGGGCATGGTTTATGGATTTTAAGGTAGGTTTACAGGTATATTCGGTAAGAGATTTTGCTGAAAAGGATCTAAGGGGCACGCTGGAAAAGATTAAGGAAATGGGATACGATGGGGTCGAGTTTGCCGGGCTTTACGGCAATGAGGCAGGCCAGGTCAAGAACATGGTTCAGGATATAGGCTTAATACCGGTTTCTGCCCACGTTCCGCTGGAAGAAATGCTTTCCAATCCCGACAAGGTGATAGGTGACTATGCAGAGATTGGATGTAGGTACATAGCCATTCCCTATCTTGTAGAAGAGAGAAGGCCTGGACGGGAAGGTTTTGAAAGAACAATCAGGGATATTGGGATGGTTGCAGAGGTAGCCAAGAAATTTGACATTCAGCTGCTCTATCACAACCATGACTTTGAATTTGTCAGGGTGAACGGAGAATACGGGCTTGATATTATCTATAAATCAATTTCTGAGGAACTGCTTAAAACCGAAATTGATACCTGCTGGGTCAATGTGGCGGGTGAAGACCCGGCCGATTATATAAGAAAGTACTCCGGAAGGGCTCCCGTGGTTCATCTAAAGGATTTTGTCATGAAAGGCAAGGAAAAGCCCAAACAGCTCTATGAACTTATCGGTATTGAATCGGAAAAGCAGGATGAGGCCGATGAAGCTTTTGGTTTCAGACCGGTGGGATATGGGGTTCAGGACTTTTCTGCAATAATAAAGGCGTCTGAGGAAGCCGGAGCAGAATGGCTTATTGTTGAACAGGACAGGCCAGCTTTGGGCAAAACCTCACTGGAATGCGCCGCTATGAGCCGGGAGTATCTCAAGAAGTTGGGTATCTGAAAAACTGAGAATGAAAACCATTGATATGTTTTCCGTCCGGATGATATAACTCCATATGCGCTTTATATAATTATGTATGTAAAGGGTAGAACAATACTAAATATGCGTTCTGCCCTTTGTTGTTAAGCCATAGCCATATTGATTACAGCGGGCGTATTCCGTCTTTGGTCTCGGAGAGCAATGCCGGCGTTGTATTTTGGTTATAATTATGTTATCATCGTTGTAGATTTTGAGGAGGTAGATAATGAGGGACAACACAGTGAACTGCTCTGATAGTGGTATTGGTGATGAGAATGGGATGGGCACAGCCGGAGGGAATAAAACGGTAGCTTTTTATACATTGGGGTGTAAGGTCAACCAGTATGATACCCAGGCTATTATGGAGCAATTTACAGGTCGGGGGTACAGCGTGGTGGATTTTGACCAAAAGGCCGATATTTATGTGATTAACACCTGCACTGTAACCAATCTTGCTGACAGGAAATCCAGGCAGATGATACGAAAGGCTCACCGCACCAACCCGGATTCGGTTATCGTTGTAGTGGGCTGTTTTGCCCAAAGGGCTGCAGATCAGGCGATTCAAATCCCCGGAGTTAAACTTGTTTTGGGTACGCAGAACCGAAGGGAAATCGTAGATTTGGTGGAATTGGTGCAGAAAACGGGACAACACATAATAAAGGTTAATGATATAATGCGCACAAAAGAATTTGAAGATACTCCTATCAGCGCTTATCAGGGAAGGACCAGGGCTATACTTAAGATACAGGAAGGTTGTAACCAGTTTTGTTCCTATTGTATAATTCCCTATACCCGGGGTCCCATAAGAAGCAGGCATCCCCGGGACGTGATTGATGAGGCTAACCGCCTTGTGGAGGCCGGATTTAAAGAGATAGTTTTAACCGGCATACATCTTGCGTCCTATGGTACTGACCTTAAGGGGACCAGCCTTGTCCGACTTCTGGATGATATTAATGCCATTCCGGGATTGGTAAGGATTCGCCTGGGCTCTCTTGAGCCTAATTTTATAGGTGATGATTTTATTAATGGTATTAAGGATCTTGCAAAGGTTTGCAGTCATTTTCATATACCCTTGCAGAGCGGCAGCGATAGGGTTCTTAAAAGAATGAATCGAAGGTATACCACTCTGGAATATGCTGAAACGATTGACAGGATACGCCGAATTTATCCTGATGCGGCAATTACCACCGATGTTATGGTGGGCTTTCCGGGTGAAACGGAGGATGAATTTAAAGAGAGTGCAGAATTTATAAAGAAAATAGGGTTTAGCAGACTGCATGTTTTTCAGTATTCTCCAAGGGAGGGAACTCCGGCTGCCAAGCTATCGCCTCAAGTGCCCGCCATCGATAAGGAGGAACGCAGCCGGCAATTGATTGAGATCGGGCATCAGCTTGCACAACAATATATGGAGCGCTTTAAAGACAGGGTTGAGAAGGTGTATTTCGAACAGAGATGCGCAGGTTTTTCTGACTTTTATGAAGGGTATACCCAGCATTATGTGAAAGTTGTGGTAGACAGTCCAAATGACATAAGAGGTTCAATACTTGATGTCCGCCTGGAAAAGGTGAAAGAGGATTATATGACGGGATGGCTGGTGAATTAGCCGATGATGTGTCCATAATGGGATAGGCGGATTGCCATCAAATATAAAACTATAAATATGGAAAAAGGAGGTGAAAAGGATGGGAGACTGCATATTTTGCAGGATTGTTGAAAAGCAGATCCCTTCAAAGATAGTATATGAAGATGACAGCATACTGGCATTTCACGATATTGATGCGAAAGCGCCGGTGCACATACTTATAATACCCAAGGAGCATATCCCGTCTATAAATGATGTTAAGCCGCAAAACTGCGATGTTATTGCCCGTATTTTTTCCGTCATCCCTCAGATTGTTGAGAATTTGGGAGTAAAGAATTCGGGTTATAGGGTTGTGGCTAACAGCGGAAGCGATGCGGGGCAATCGGTGAATCATCTGCATTTTCATGTACTGGGTGGCAGGACTTTATCATGGCCGCCGGGTTGATAGCTTAAATTTGTCGGATTATTATTAGCTAACGGAGCTGTTTTTGGATCCATCTTAGTTTATTTGAAGAATATTATGGAAATCACCTTATTATACTGTGCGGCCTGCTGCTCACGGCAAAAGCATGAATGAATATATTACCATGGAATAAATTACAGATAAACAAAAGGAGC
>LFRM01153898.1_pt5 | contig 20122 bp, 15 predicted proteins | sample 618341 | NCBI WGS metagenome assembly LFRM01 (sample SAMN03654438, study PRJNA283298) | anaerobic digester metagenome | isolation source: pool of bioreactors CSTR01a, CSTR02a, and CSTR03a thermophilic anaerobic... | place: Denmark: Kgs. Lyngby | collected 2014-05-21 | reverse complement strand
GATTGATTTTATTAAAGGTAATATCCATTGTACGGATGCTTTTTATGGTAAAGTTAATATTAATAAATTAATTAAAAAATATCATTGTTTAGGTGTTGAAATGGAATCTTTTGCTTTATTTCATATGGCTAAAATATTTAATAAAAATGCTGCTTGCCTTTTGACTGTATCTGATAGTCTGGTAACTAATGAGGCCTTATCTGGTGAAGAAAGAGAAAAAACATTTAATCAAATGATAGAATTAGCATTAGAAACAATAATTAGTTTATAAATATAAAAGCTACATATAATAATGGAGGGTGAGAATATGAACTATAAGAAAATAGAAACGGATCATTATAACATTCATTTAATAAAAACCGAACGTTTTAAAACAATCACAATAACAACTACTTTTATGAATAAAATAAAAAAAGATGAAATAACTAAACGTAATTTATTAGTTGATATGTTAGTTTATTCATGCAAAAAATATCCTTCTAGAAGAGATATGGTTATTAAACTACAAGATTTATATGCAGCTCAAATAAGCTCATCTTGTGAAAGAATAGGTAATTATAACTGCATTAAAATTAATATGACTACCCTTAATAATAAATATACTAATAAAAGAAACCTTAAAGAAGCTTTTAAATTTTTAAAAGAAATAATTTTTAATCCCCATATTGACAATGGTCAATTTAATGAAGAAAGTTTTAAAATAAATTATAACAAAATTGAATCTCAAATACAAACAATTAAAGAAAACCCACAGAAATATAGTTTAATTAGAATGGTTGAATCTATGGATAAGAAAAAAGCTTATTCTTATCATGGCTTTGGAAATCTAAAAGATTTATTACAAATTACTCCTCATAATTTATATAATTTTTATAAGAAATTTATTAGAACTAGTATTGTTGATATTTATATAATTGGAAATATTGATTTTGATGAAAGTGAGCAGTTAATTAAAAACACTTTTAAAAATAAATTTAATAAATCTCAAATAGAAGATTTAACAATTGAAAATGAACAACCGATAAAAATAAAAGTAATTAAAGAAAAAGAAAAAGGATTAAATCAATCTAAATTATCCATGGGATTAAAAACTATTGGTTTAAATGAATTTGAGAAAAAATATGTTGTTACTTTATATAATACTATTTTAGGTGGAAGTTTTGATTCTAAATTTTTTCAAAATATTAGGGAAAAGAATTCTTTAGCTTATTACATTAATTCTAGAGTTGATAAATATGATAATTTAATTACTATTGTTTCTGGAATTTCAGCGGATAATTTTACTAAAATAGTAGAATTAATCAAAAAGGAAATAAATAATATGATTGATGGTAATATTACTGATGAAGAAATAACTATTGCCAAAAACTTTTATATTACTTTATTGCAAGAATTATATGATAGCCCAATTGCCTTAATAGATAGTTATTTTTCAATGCATATTTTAGGAACTGATGATATTAATACTAGAATGAAAAAGATCCAGGAAGTATCTAAAGACGATATTGTTAATTTAAGTAAAAAGATATATTTAGATACAGTTTTTCTATTAGAAGGTGACCAAAATGAAGAAAATTAAATTAAAAAAGTTAGACCAGAATGTTTTTTATGAAAAGTTAAGCAGTGGATTAAAAGTATATTTGATTCCATATACTAAAAAAAATAATTATTCTGCTTCTTTATTTACTAACTATGGATCCATTAATAATGATTTTATTCCAATTGGAGAAAAAGAATTAACCTCTTTTCCAGCAGGAATAGCGCATTTTTTAGAACACAAAATGTTTGAAATGGAAAATGGTCTTGACCCATTTAGTTTTTATGCTAAAACTGGAACTAATGCGAATGCTTCAACTAGTTTTAAAGTAACCAATTATATTATATGGGGAAATAATAATATTTCAGAAAATATCAAATATCTTTTAGAATATGTTTATAGTCCTTATTTTACAGATTTAAATGTCGAAAAAGAAAAAGGTATTATTATAGAAGAAATCCAAATGTATAACGATTTACCAGAATGGGTTTTAAATGATAAAGTAAAAGAGAATCTTTTTGTAAATCATTCAATTAGAATTCCTATAGCTGGAAGTGTATCTAGTGTTTCTAAAATTACTAAAGAAGATTTATACAAATGTTATAATACTTTTTATCAACCTAGTAATATGAGTTTAATTGTTGCAGGGAAATTTGATCAAGAAGAAGTTATGAAAGATATTAAAGCACAAATGAAAAATAAACAATTTAATCAACGACCAATTACTAATAAAGATTATAACGAACCTCAAAAAGTATTTAAAACTTATGAAAAAATCAAAATGAATGTAGAAATGCCTAAATTAGGATATGCTTTTAAAATAAATGTTTCTCATATTAAATTAAATCCCTTTATTCGTGATTTATATTTTCAAATGTTTAATACTTTACTTTTTGGTAACGCTAGTCTCTTTAAAGAAGATGTAAGACAAAAAGATTTAGCGGTTTCTTTTTATACATCTATAAATGATGTTGATAATTATAAAACTTTAGAGTTTTTTGCTAAAACAAAAAAAGCTCAAGAATTTATTGAACGAATTGATCAAGAATTAAAAAATATAAGCATTTTAGAAGAAGATTTTAATCGTATAAAAAAAGTATGGATAGCAGCTGAAGTTGCTATTGTGGATAATTATGAGTTAAATCTAGATAATATATCAGATGATATTCAAAAGTATGGTGATCTTATACCAAATAAAATTGATATAATTAAATCCTTAAATAAAAAACAATTAGATGAAATGATTAATAGTCTTAATTTTAATAATCGAACAACAGTAATTATTGATAGGTAAAAAGTAAATGAAAATTTACTTTTTTTTTGTAAAAAACCTTTACAAATTTAATTAGTTTGATATAATATATTTATACAGTGGTACAAAGTGGGAGAAAGTGGGGCAATAAAATGTTTAAGGGTGAGTATCGTCATAATATTGATGAAAAAGGTCGTTTAATTATTCCTGCTAAATTTCGTCATGAATTAGGTGAATCTTTTATTATAACAAGAGGGCTGGATGGGTGTTTATTTGCTTATACCAATAATGAGTGGTCAATGATTGTTAATAAATTAAAGGAATTACCATTTACAAAAAAAGATGCTCGAAGTTTTATGCGTTTTTTCTTAGCTGGTGCTACTGATGTTGAATTCGATAAACAGGGTCGAATTAATATTACCTCTCCATTGGTTGATTACGCCGATTTAAAAAAAGAATGTATTGTTATCGGCGTAAATGACCGTTTAGAAATATGGAACAAAGAAAAATGGGATTCTTTCGTAAATACTAACAATGAGGAGTTTTCAAATATTGCTGAAAACTTGTTTGAAGGTAATATAACTTTTTAGGAGAATTATGCATTATAGTGTTTTATTAAAAGAAAGTATTACAGCCTTGAATATTAAAGAAAATGGTATTTATGTAGATGCTACTTTAGGATATGCTGGTCACAGTCAAGAAATATTAAAAAGAATAAAAAAAGGTTGGTTATATGCCTTTGATCAGGATCAAGATGCTATTGATTATAGTAAAAATAAATTAAGTTTTATAGCTTCTAATTACACTGTTATTAAAAATAATTTTGTTAATTTAAAGGAAGAATTAATGAAATTAGATGTTAAAAAAATTGATGGGATTATTTTTGATTTAGGTGTTTCTAGCCCACAATTAGATAATGCTAATAGAGGGTTTAGCTATCATAAAGAAGCTCCATTAGATATGAGAATGGATCAAACTAAATTATTAAGTGCTTATCAAGTTGTTAATGAATATAGTGACACACAATTAATTAAAATTTTATTTGATTATGGAGAAGAAAAATATGCTCGTAGTATAGTCCGTAACATTATTAACTTCAGAAATTTACAACCTATTAAAACAACTTTACAATTAGCCGAAATCGTTTCACAAAGCGTGCCTATGAAATATAAAAGAGATAAACATCCGGCTAAGAAAACTTTTCAAGCTATAAGGATCGAAGTTAATCAGGAATTAGAAATATTAGAGAAATCTTTAAGACAAGCTTTAGAAATATTAAATATTGATGGGTGTATGAGTGTTATAACTTTTCACTCTTTAGAAGATCGGATGGTAAAAAATCTGTTTAAAGAATTAACAGAAATAAACTCTTTAGTTAAAGGTCTACCTAATATTCCAAAAGAATACTTACCTAAATATCAATTAATAACAAGAGCCATTAAACCAAGTAAAGAGGAATTAAATATTAATAAAAGGTCTCATTCAGCTATATTGAGAACGATTAAAAGAATTAGTTAGGGAGGATTAACATGGTTAAGAAAAAGAAAAAAGTATTAAAAATATCAAAATTTGAGCGTTTATTATATACCTTTACTTTTATGTTGTTATTTACATCCCCTTTATTATTAATCTTTACAAAAGGAACATTATCTAAAATTAATTATGAAGTAGAAAAAGTAAAAGAAAATATAGTTAATCAAACTAAAAAGAATGATAGTTTAACTATGAAAATAGATGAGTTAGTATCCTTAAATAATATTCAAATAGTTGCTTCAAATGAAGGTTTAAGTTATAATAATAATAACATTAAATCTATATCAGAATAGGTAGTGATTAAAATGAAAAAAATAGCAAAAAATAGTATAAAAATTAATAATTTTTTTATAGTGTTCGCGCTTTTTTTATTTGTTTTAATTATAGTTCGTTTATTTTATTTGGGATTGTGTACTAAAATAGACGGTATTAATATTCAACAGTTTGCTGCCGAAAGAACGACAGAAAAACGAATTTTAACAGCCAATAGAGGTACTATTTATGATAAAAATGGTCAAGTTTTAGCACAAAATGTTTTTTCCTATACCTTAATTGCATATTTAGATGAATCTAGAACTATAAAAGAAAATAACCCCCGTCATGTGATTGATAAAGAGAAAACAGCCGAAGAATTATCTAAAGTAATTAGTATGCCAAAAGAAGAAATTTTAAGCTTACTAAATCAAAAAGATTTATATCAAACAGAATTTGGAAAAGCTGGTAATGGTTTAACAGAAATTATTAAAGATCAAATAGTTGATTTAAATTTACCAGGAATTGATTTTATAGAATCAGTTAAAAGATATTATCCTTATGGGGACTTTTTATCTTATACTTTAGGTTATGTCAAAATAAATGATGGTATTATGGTTGGCGAAATGGGTGTTGAAAAATATTTTAATAAAGAATTAAGTGGTACGAATGGTTCAGTTACATATCAAAAGGATTTAAAAGGTTATCAAATTCCTGGTTCAGATGCTATTAAAATAAATGCAATCAATGGGCATGATATATATTTGAGTATAGATGCGAATATTCAATTATTTGTAGAACAAGCTTTAAAAAACATTGCTAGTAATTATCAATTTGATTGGGCTACAGTTTTAGTAGCTGATGCTAAAACAGGAGCAATTTTAGCAAGTAGTTCTAATCCTAGTTTTGATCCTAATTTATTAAATATTACTAATTATTTAGATCCTAATATATCATTTACTATTGAACCTGGTTCTATTATGAAAACGTATACTTATATGGCTGCTTTAGAAACAGGTAAATATAATGGTAATAATACTTTTTTATCTGGTTCTTATATTACTAAAGATGGAACTAAAATTCGAGATTGGGATAATAATGGATGGGGAGAAATATCTTATGATTATGGCTATGCTTTATCTTCTAATGTAGGAATTATTTCTATTATAAATGAATATTTAAGTAAAGATATTTTAAAAAAATATTTTAAGACTATGGGATTTGGACAAAAAACAGGTATAACATTACCAAATGAAGCTGTTGGTAAAATAGAATTTGAATACGAAACAGAAATATTAAATAGTGGTTTTGGGCAAGGAATTACAACAACTCCTATTCAACATATTCAAGGATTAACTGCAATTTGCAACGATGGATCTTTATTAAAACCATTTATAGTTAATAAAATAGTCAATGATCAAGGTGAAATAACTAAGGAAAATAAAAAAACTGTAGTAGCTAAAGTAGCTAGTAAAGAAACAACTGATTATATGAAAAACCTAATGGAAGATTCGATTACTAAGGGCGTAGGAACAGATTATGCTATTGAAAATGTTAATCTTATTGGTAAAACTGGAACGAGCCAAATAGCTGGTGAAAATGGTTACTTATTAGGTGATGTTAATAGTATTCGTTCTTTTACTGGAATTTTTCCAAAAGAAGATCCTCAAATTATTTTATACATATCAATTAAAAGACCAGAGGATGGTTCTAGTATGGTTATTAAAACTCCAGCTAGAGAAATAATTAAAAATATTGCTGGTTATTTAAATATTAAGACAGAAATACCAGAGAATACTGTATCAAATATTAAATTAGATTATAATTTTATTAATAAATCTACTGTTGAGGTAACAGAATATTTAACAAATAAAAAGTTAAATTATATTCTTTTGGGGGATGGTAATAAAATAATTAATCAATATCCTCTTAAAGATAGTTTGGTAACTATTTATGATAAAATCTTTTTATTAACTAATGATGCTAATGTATTTATGCCTAATATTATAGGGTGGTCAAGTAGCGATGTAATTAATTTAGTTAATATATTAGATATACCTTTTACTTATTCTGGATACGGTTTTGTTACCAGTCAAAGTATTTCAAAAAACACAAAAATTAATCAAGAAAACAAATTAGAGGTGGTTTTTTCACCTAAATATGGCTTAGAATAACAAGGCTTAATAGTCTTGTTATTGTTTTAAAAAAATATCTTTGCTATAATATAAATATAGTAGAGGTAGTTATGAAAAAGTGTTTTGATAATAATAAATATATTAAACTTCAATCAGCGGAAATTTTAAAAAGAGTGAAAATATTTGATAATAAACTATATCTAGAGCTAGGTGGTAAATTATTTGATGATATGCATGCCGCAAGAGTTTTACCAGGATTTAAATCTAATGCTAAAATAGAAGTTTTAAAGACCCTAAGAAAAAAATTAGAGATTATTTTCTGTATTAATGCTGAAGATATTGCGTCGAATAAAATTAATTCTAATGTTAATTTAACTTATGATATTGATCTTTTAAGATTAATAGATGAATTGCGTAATTTAGGATTTAAAGTAGATAATGTTGTTATTACCTTGTTTACAGGGCAGCCTGCTGCTATTTTGTTTAGAAAAAAATTAGCTAGAAGGAATATTAAAACATATATTCATACATATACTAAAGGATATCCAACTGATGTTGACACTATTGTTAGTGATGAAGGTTATGGTGCTAATGATTATATAGAAACAACTGAACCAATAGTTCTAATCGCATCTCCTGGTCCAGGAAGTGGTAAATTAGCAACAGCTTTATCACAATTATATCATGAATATAAAAGAGGAATTAAAGCTGGATATGCAAAATATGAAACTTTTCCAGTTTGGAATTTACCTCTAAAACATCCTCTTAATATAGCTTACGAAACTGCCACTGCTGATTTAAAGGACATTAATATGATAGATTCTTTTCATTTGGAAGAATATGGTGTTAAGGCTATTAATTATAATCGTGATTTAAAAATATTTCCTATTTTAAATAAGATCCTTTATAAGATAACAGGCGAACAAATATATAAATCTCCCACAGATATGGGAGTTAATATGGTAGGATATTGTATAACAGATAATGAAGAGGCTATTTTAGCAGCTAATCAAGAAATGGTTAGAAGATATTACCGTAGCTTAGCTGATTATAAAAAAGGAATAGTCGATGAGGAAACTCCTCAAAGAATTAAAATTTTATTAGATGAAGCCAATGTAGATATTAATATTAGAAAAGTGGTTTCACATGCTTATAATAAAACAAAAAAAGAAAAGGTACCTGTTATTGCTATGCAAATTAATAGCCACAAAATCATTACAGGTAAAAATACAATTATTATGACAGCGGCTTCTTCGTTGATTTTAAATGCTTTAAAGGAATTTGCTCATATTAATGATGATATTAATTTATTATCTCCCTCTGTTTTAGAACCTATGTTAAAATTAAAAAAAGAAATTTATGGTAATGATAAAAGTATGCTTAGTCTCCAAGAGGTTTTATATGGTTTAAGCATTTGCAGTTCAAATAATACCTTATGTGAAAAGGCTCTTTCTAAATTAGATAAACTTAAAAATTTGGAGGCTCATGCAAGCTTCTTTATTCCAATTGGTGATGAGAAACTTCTATCTAATTTAGGAATAAACTTAACAACCGAGCCGGAATTCTATTCTAAAAACCTATTTTGGGAATAAAAAGAAAATTGAAATTTTCTTTTTTTTTTGGAATATACTTTATTGGTGATAATAATGTTTCACGGAAAAATAAATGAACGAATAAGGTTACTTTTTTTCATTATGATTATTTTATTTATTTTTATTTTTTTAAGAGTTAGTTATATAGAATTGGTTGATTATCAAAAATTAAAAGATTTAGCTGAAGATTTATGGAGTAGAAACCTTCCTATAACAGCAGATCGAGGTTTAATTTTAGATCGAAATGGAGTAGTGTTAGCTGATAATATTACAACGACGTCTTTAGTATTAATTCCCAATCAAATAAAAGATAAAGAATTAGTTAGTATTTCTTTATCTAAAATATTAAAAGTTACCAAAGAAGAGATGGATAAACATGTTTATAAAAAGACTTCAATTGAAAGAGTTCACCCAGAAGGTCGTGGTTTACCATATGACATTGCTAATCAGATAGAAAGTTTAAAATTCGATGGAGTTTATTTAGTAAAAGAATCAAAAAGATATTATCCTTATAATAATTTATTGTCACATGTTTTAGGTTACGTAGGAATTGATAATCAAGGATTAAGTGGTGTTGAATTATTGTATGATAATTACTTAATGGGCGAGGATGGTGCTATTAAATATTTTTCTGATGCAAAAGGTAAAAAAGTAGCGTTATCAGAAGTTTATAAAGCTCCTTTATCAGGTATGAATATATTATTAACTATTGATTATAATATTCAAAAATCTTTAGAAAGAGAGCTTAATAATATAGTATCTATGTTTAATCCTGATATGGCTTTAGCTATTGTTATGGATCCTAATAATGGTGAAATATTAGCAATGAGTTCACGACCAGATTATGATCCTAATTATTATTTGGATTATAGTATGGAAAAGTTAAGCCGTAATTTACCTATATGGGCTTCATTTGAACCAGGATCTACTTTTAAAATTATAACAACAGCAGCTAGTGTTGAGGAGAAAATAGTAGATTTAGAAACTGATACTTTTTATGATGCTGGATCAGTTATAGTAGATGGTAGAAGAATAGGTTGTTGGAAAGCTGGGGGTCATGGTCATCAAACCTTTTTACAAGTAATGGAAAACTCTTGTAATCCAGGATTTGTAAAATTAGGGTTAACGTTAGGTAAAGAAAGATTATTTTCATATTTAGATTTATTTGGTTTTGGTGAAAAAACTGGTATTGATCTTAATGGAGAAGCAACTGGTATTATTTTTCCTTTAGAAAAAGTAAAAAATTTAGAATTGGCAACAACATCTTTTGGTCAGGGAGTTAGTGTTACACCTATACAACAAATAACAGCAGTAAGTGCGGTTGTAAATGGTGGTAACCTTTATAAACCTTTTTTAGTAAAGGGTATTGCAGAAGGTCAAACTAATTCAATTATAAAACAATTTCAAAAAGAATTAGTTCGTCAAACAATTAGTCCTGATACTAGTGCTACTATGCGTTATGCTTTAGAAAGTGTAGTTGCAAGAGGTGGAGGAAGATATGCCTATATAGAAGATTATCGTGTTGGAGGAAAGACAGGTACAGCTCAAAAAGTCCAAGATGGTAGATATTTAATTAATAATTATATAATGAGCTTTTTAGCCGTAGTACCTGCTAACAAACCTGAAGCAGTTTTATTNNTTTATTATCAAGTTATACAACAGCTCCTATAGCAAGACGTATTTTGTTAGATATTATTGAAGCTTTAAATATTGAAAAACAACCTAACGCTATAGAAAGAGTTATGCAATGGGATAGTGAAAAATATGCTGTTGTACCTAATGTTATAAATAAAAGCGTTAAAGAAGCTAATAAAGAACTATTTAATTTTGAAGTTGTATATACTGGTAGTGGTAATAGGGTTATAGAACAATCACCAAAAGCTGGAACAAAATTAATAGAAGGTTCTATAGTAAGATTATTGTTAGCAGATTGATGTAAACTTTTGTATAATTTATCTTAATTATTAATATTTCTATTATGATATGTAGTATAATTTTATATACAGATATGGGAGTGATAAAATGTTATTATTAACTAAAGCAACATTTGCTGTTATGATTGGTTTTCTATTATCAGCATCTTTGGGTCTATTTTTAGTTCCTTATTTAAGGAAAATTAAATTAGGACAAAGAATAAGTGTTTTTGTTAATGAAAATCATAAGAAAAAAGAAGGAACTCCAACAATGGGAGGGCTATTATTTATTGTTCCTACTTTTATAGCTACTTTAATTTTAGTATTAACTAATAAAATCATATTTAGTGAAAACTTAGCTATTGTTTTAATTGTTTTTTTAGGTTATGCAATTATTGGATTTTTTGATGATTTATTAAGTATCCGTAAACACGATAATGAAGGTTTATCGACTATTCAAAAATTAATAGCTCAAATTATTATTGCAATAGGATTCTTTTATATTTATGTTAAAAATGGTGGAGAAACAGCCTTTATAGTTTCGACTTTAGGTATAAATATTGAAATGGGCTGGTTATATGGTGTTTTTATTTTATTTGTTTTAGTAGGTTGCTCTAACGCAGTTAATATAACAGATGGTTTAGACGGATTAGCAGGAGGACTATCTGCAATAGCTTTTGTTGCTTTTGGATTGGTTTCGATAATGGCTGGTTATCAAGATATGGGTATTTTTACTTTTATACTAGTAGGTAGTTTATTAGGATTTTTAATATATAATACTCATCCAGCTAAAGTTTTTATGGGTGATACTGGTTCTTTAGCTTTAGGAGGTATTATGGCCGCTATGGCTATTTTAACAAGAAGAGAATTAACATTATTGGTTGTGGCCGGTGTATTTGTAATTGAGACATTATCGGTTATTATACAAACGATATCAGTAGTATTTTTTAATAAAAAGATATTTCTAATGACCCCTTTGCATCATCATTTTGAAAAATTAGGGTGGAGTGAAACTGATATTGTTAAGTTATTTATGGTTTTTGGATTATTATTAGCTATGGCCGGTATATTCTTTGGGGTTTGGTTATAGAATTTATAAAGGTGATTAAATATGAAAAAAAGATATGATTTACTTCTTTTCATTGCTGTAACACTTTTAATAGCATTTGGACTCTTAATGATTTATTCATCTTCATATATTTGGGCTGATTATAAATTTAATGATCCTTTTAAATATGTTAAGATGCAATCATTATTTATTTTAACAGGTTTTATATTAATGAATATAATAAGAAAAATAGATTATCGAATCTATTACAAGAAGGCAGGAATCATTTTTGGTATCTGTCTTTTATTTTTAATTTTGGTTTTAATTCCTGGAATTGGATCAATTCGTAATGGATCACGAAGTTGGTTTGGTATAGGATCTTTTGGTATTCAACCAAGTGAGGCCGCTAAGTTGGGGATAATTATATTTACTAGTCGTTATTTAATTATCAAACAAAAAAAAATAAAAGATATTAAAAAGGGTCTATTACCAATATTGCTGGTAACGTTATTAGTTTTTGGATTAATTATGCTACAACCAGATTTTGGAACAGGAATGATTTTAGTAATAAGTACAATTATTTTATTATTTATAGCTGGTGTTAAAATGAAATTCTTTTTTATATTAGGAGCATTGGGAGCGCTTGGAATTGTTATTATTATTTTAATAGCGCCTTATCGAATAGATCGTATTATATCTTTTATTGATCCGTGGAGCGATCCATTAGGTACTGGTTTTCAAATAATTCAATCATTATATGCGATAGGTCCTGGAGGATTATTAGGAATGGGATTGTTTAATTCTAGACAAAAACATTTTTATTTACCAGAACCTCAAACAGATTTTATTTTTTCTATTATAAGTGAAGAACTAGGTATTGTGGGAGTTTTATTAATCATCTTATTATTTGGTTTAATTTTATATAGCGGTATTAAAATAGCTTTGAATCAAAAGGATTTATTTGCTAAATATTTAGCTTTTGGAATTACTTTTCAGATTATAATTCAAGCAATAATGAATTTAATGGTAGTCATAGGGTTAATACCTGTAACAGGAGTTACTTTACCATTTTTATCTTATGGAGGTTCTTCATTATTAATAAGTATGATTAGTGTTGGTATTCTTTTAAGTATAAGTAAATATCAAGAATAATAAAATTATGAAAATCTTTAAAATTAGATATTATTAATAAATAAAAGAAAGCATTTTATTAAATGTTTTTTTTTATTAAAAAAAGTGTTTTGCGAAATCATAAAAATGTAAAATGTTAAAAAAAGACAAAAAAAACATTGCTATTTTAAAATTACATAGTATAATTAAATTAATATAGGAGGCGTAAAATGAATTTAGAAATATTTAATGATTTAATAGTCGTCAAAAGAAGCGGTCAAAGAGTAAATTTTAACGGACCTAAAATAGCAATTGCGATAAAACATGCCTTTGATAGTATTCATGATATTTATAATGAACAAAATGTTAATCAAGTATATCAAGCAGTTTTAGAATATATTAAAATTAATTATAAAGATAGAAAAACCATTAATGTTGAAGATATTCAAGACATTATCGAAAATGTTTTACAACAAAAAAAATATACTAATGTTTATTTATCTTTTAATAATTATCGATTAAAAAGGGCGGCTTCTAGGGAAGCTTTTAATGTAAAACAACAACATAAATTTGTTAAAGCTATTGAAAAAATAGGTTTAAAAGTCAAAAGTGATAGTAATCAAACTCCAATGGAAAAAATTTTAGATTTTGGCAAAATCATATCAAATGAATTTTCCAAAGCTTATTTATTAGAATCAAAATATATAAGAGCTCATGAAGAAGGAAGTATATTTATTCACGATATTAATTATTATACTTTGGGTATAACCTCCGCTAGTGTTTTAGATTTTAGTAATTATGACCTTAATGACAATAATGAAATGATAGATGAAATAATAGAAACTATTAAAAACATTAAAAAAGAGCAATATGGAGAACACATTATACCTAATTTAGATTTGGTTTTACAAAAAAGAGTTTTAAATAATTTTAAAAACTTATATAAAACTAAATTAATTAATTATTTAACAATTAAAGGATTTGTTGAATATATTAATGTTAATTTTTTAGAAAAATGTATTGATAAGCTAGGTGAAATTAATTTTGATAAAAATATTTTAAATAGTTTTATAAAATCTACTGAGGTGCAAGAACTTTTTAATAAAGCGTATGATGATGCTTATGAAGATTTAAAAAAAGGTTTAAATAAAAATATTTATAAAATGTTGACTAAATTAAATCAATTAGATAACATGATTAATAATAATCAAACAATTATTATGCTGGGAAATAATACTAGTATAGAAGGACAACTCATTATAGAAAGTTATTTAAATAATTTAAGTTTATTGCCTTCTTTAGATAATGTAAAAACAATTTTTAAAATAGATTCAAATAACAAATATTTAATTTCTGTTTTAAAATTAATTAAATTAAATAAAAATATAGAATTTATTATAGATGATCATAACTATTTTAATAATAAATACTTAGGTAAAATAGTTTTGTCGACAACAACAATTAATTTAGCTAGATTAGGTTTAAAATATAATCTAAAAGAATTAAATAGTTTTTATCAAGAATTATCTGATGTAATGGAATTAACTAAAAATCAATTATTACAAAGATATGAATTACAAGCTAATAAATATAATGAAAATTTTAAATATTTATTTAAAAATAATTTATTAATTGATGCTGAAAAATTAGAAGATAATCAAAAAATAAGAAAAGTTCTACGCCATGGAATATTAAGAATAGGGTTTGTAGGATTACTTGAGTGTGTAAAATCGATTTTAGAAGAAACAAAAGAATCTTCTTCTAAACAAATATATGATTTAAGTTTAGATATACTTATGTTTATGAATAATAAAATAAAGGATTTTCAAAATGATAATAAACTTGATTTTGAATTAGAAGAAACAAATAATTATCACATCAAAAAAGAATTAAAAGCTTTAGATAAATCTATTTATGGAACTAAAATAATAAATAAAAAGGAAATTTATGAACAACTTAATACTATATATAAAGGTTTATCTTTAAAAGAAATATTAAAAATTACCAATCTTGTTAATGATAAAATAATTATTCCTAAAACAGATATTACTCAACAAAAAATTATTGATTTATATAACAATATGATTAAAGAAAATATTAAATATGGGTTAATTAAAATAGAGTGATAAGATGATTATAGATGGATTTGAACCAGTTACTTTGGTTAATTATCCTGGCCAAGTAGCGTGCATTATTTTTACAAGAGGTTGCAATTTTAGATGTTCTTATTGTCAAAATGGAACCTTATTAACAAATAATCAGGATAAAGGAATAATTAGTGAACAAACAATATTAGAATATTTAGATAAAAGAAAAAATGTTTTAGACGGTATTTGTATTAGTGGTGGAGAACCTTTATTGCAAAAAGATATATATATATTTATTCAAAAAATAAAAGAAAGAGGTTTAAAAGTTAAATTAGATACGAATGGAAGTAATCCTAAACTACTTCAAAAATTAATTGATGATCAATTATTAGATTATGTTGCAATGGATATCAAAAACATTTCTGCTAAGTATAATAAAACAATAAATATAAAAAAATTTGAATTTTCTTTAATAAAAGAAAGTATCAACATTTTAAAAAATAGTAATATAGAACATGAATTTAGAACTACAATTGTCAAAGGAATGCATACGATTGAAGATATAAAAGAAATTTGTACTTATATTGGCAAAAAAAGTCCTTATTATTTACAAAACTTTGTAGATAGTGAAAACGTCTTAGAAAAAGGCTTACAAGGTTTTGAAATAGAAGAAATAAATAATATGGTGAAACAACTGGGGAAAGGTTGTAAAAATATAAAAATTAGATAAAACTTTATAAAGAGGAGGTAATAAAATGTATAAAGTAAGAAAAAGAGAAGGAAAAATAGTTAATTTTGATTTAATAAAAATAACTGAGGCAATGAAAAAAGCGTTTGAAGCAGAGAAGGTTAATTATACGGATGAAATAATTGATTTTCTAGCTTTAAAAGTAACTGCTGATTTTGAACCAAAAGTAGTAGACAATATTATAAAAGTTGAAGATATTCAAGACAGTGTTGAAATAGTCTTATCAAAAGCAGGATATATAGAAGTCGCTAAGGCTTATATTTTATATCGTAAATTACATGAAAAAATGCGTAATATGCAATCAACAATTTTAGATTATAAGGATGTAGTTAATAGTTATGTTAATGTTACAGATTGGCGAGTAAAAGAAAATTCAACTGTTACTTATTCGGTAGGTGGTCTAATTTTAAGTAATTCAGGAGCAATTACAGCAAATTATTGGTTAAGTGAAGTATATGATGAAAATATTGCCAATGCTCATCGTGGTGCAGATATTCATATACATGATTTATCAATGTTAACCGGTTATTGTGCTGGTTGGTCTTTAAAACAATTAATAATGGAAGGTTTAGGTGGAATTCCTGGTAAAATAACATCATCTCCAGCTAAGCACTTAGCAACTTTATGTAATCAAATGGTTAATTTTTTAGGTATTATGCAAAATGAATGGGCAGGAGCTCAAGCCTTTTCTTCATTTGATACTTATTTAGCGCCTTTCATAAAGGTAGATAATTTAAGTTATAAAGAAACTAAGCAGTGTTTACAATCATTTATTTATGGAGTTAATACTCCTAGTAGATGGGGTACTCAAGCACCATTTACTAATATAACTTTGGATTGGGTAGTTCCTAATGATTTATCTGAACTTAACGCCTTAGTTGGTGGCAAGGAAATGAATTTTAAATATAAAGATTGTCAAAAAGAAATGGACATGATTAACAAAGCTTTTATTGAAATTATGATAGAAGGGGATGCTAATGGAAGAGGTTTTCAATATCCTATTCCTACATATTCAATTACTAATGATTTTGATTGGAGTGCAACTGAAAATAATAAATTATTATTTGAAATGACAGCTAAATATGGTACTCCATACTTTTCTAATTATATTAACAGTGATATGGAACCTAGTGATGTAAGAAGTATGTGCTGTCGTTTACGTCTTGATTTAAGGGAATTAAGAAAGAAATCAGGAGGGTATTTTGGAAGTGGAGAAAGTACTGGTTCAATAGGTGTTGTAACTATTAATTTACCGAGAATTGCTTATTTAGCAAAAGATGAAAAAGATTTTTATAATAAATTAGAATATATGATGGATCTTTCAGCGAGAAGCTTAAAAATCAAAAGGAATGTTATTACTAAACTTTTAGAAGAAGGATTATATCCTTATACTAAACGTTATTTAGGTACTTTTGAAAATCATTTTTCAACTATAGGAATTGTAGGAATGAATGAGGCTTGTTTAAATGCTAATTGGATAAAAGAAGATTTAGTTAATCCAAAAGCTCAAGTTTTTACGAAAAATGTTTTAAATTATATGCGTGGTAAATTATCTGATTATCAGGAAGAATATGGAGATTTATATAATTTAGAAGCTACACCAGCTGAATCGACTGCTTATCGTTTAGCAAAACATGATAAAAAGAAATATCCAGATATTATTACTGCTAGTGAAAAAGATGCTACTCCATATTATACTAATAGTTCTCATTTACCAGTATCATACACAAGTGATATTTTTCAGGCTTTAGATATTCAAGATGAATTGCAAACATTATATACTTCTGGTACTGTTTTTCATGCTTTTCTAGGAGAAAGATTAAATGATTGGACCGCAGCGGCTAAGCTTGTTAAAAAAATAGCTGATAATTATAAATTACCATATTACACACTATCTCCAACTTATTCTGTTTGTAAAGTGCATGGCTATATTAATGGAGAACATTTTAAATGTCCAACTTGTGGAGAAAAAGCTGAAGTATATAGTCGTATTACAGGTTATTATCGACCAGTTCAAAATTGGAATGATGGTAAAACAGAAGAATACAAGCATCGTAAATTATATGATATAGATAATTCTTGTTTAGCTAATAAAAATAATGATAAATACGGTGAGGATAAAATAATCTTGTTTACGACTAAAACATGTCCTAATTGTAAAATAGCGACAGAATTATTAGAGAAAACAAAAATAAAATATGAATATGTTGATGCTGAAGCAGATGCAAATTTAACTAAAGAATTTGGAATTAAACAAGTCCCAACATTAGTAGTTATTAAAGATGGTCAAATGATGAAAATGATTAATTTATCTAATATTAAAAAATATACTAATGAGAAAAGAAATTTTCAAAATGTATGATGTAATTATTATAGGATGTGGTCCTGCTGGAATGACAGCAGCTATATATGCCTTAAGAGCTTGTAAAAAAGTTTTAATTCTAGAAAAAGAAACAATAGGTGGTTTAATTACAGTTACTCCCTTAGTTGAAAACTATCCTGGATTTAAACAAATTAGTGGTATGGATTTAGGTAATAATTTATATGAACAGGTAATTTCTTTAGGTGGACAAGTTAAAATAGAAGAGGTGCTTACTATAAAAAGCGGCGATCTTAAAACAATTGTAACTGAGGATAACGAATATAAAACTAAAACTGTTATTATTGCAACTGGTTCTAAACCTAAAGCTTTAGGAATAGCTGAGGAAGAACGTTTTATAGGCAATGGAATTTCCTTTTGTGTATCTTGTGATGGCCCTTTGTATAAAAACAGTGATGTAGCAGTAGTAGGTGGCGGGAACAGTGCTATTATAACCGCACTATCATTAGCTGAAATTTGCCATAAAGTAAAAATTATTCAAAATTTATCATATTTAACAGCAGAAGTCTCGTTAATTAATCGTTTAAAAAGATATAATAATATTGAGATTATCTATAATAATAAAGTAACAGAATTATTTGGTGATGAAGATTTAAACAAAATTACTATTATTGATAATAACGGTAATTTTAAACAACTCGAAATAAGTGGGATGTTTGTTGCTGTTGGACAAGAATCTCAAAATAAATTTCTAAAAGATTTAATTACATTAGATAAAGATAATTATATTATTTCTGATAATTCTTGTTTAACTAATCAACCTGGCATATTTGTAGCTGGAGACTGTCGACAAAAAGAAGTTCGTCAATTAACAACGGCTGTTAGTGATGGTACAGTTGCAGCTTTGTCAGCTATAAATTATATAAATAATAAAGAGCAATTTTAAATTGTTCTTTTATTATACGTGATATAATATATTTATAAGGAGAATATATGAAAAAAAATATTTATATCATTATTAGTTTAGTTCTTTTTTTATTTTTAGCTTTTTTAGTTAAGTTTAATTATTTTTATAATATAGATATATATGTATATGGTTTTATTAAATCTATTATTAATGTTAAAATAACGCCTTTTATAATCCTAATTACTAATTTAATTACTATTTTAACTTACATCATAGCTATAGGATCTTTAATATTATTTTTAAAACATAAAAAAGAAACTCACTTTAAGAATATTACAACTAATATTATTTTATCAATTATAATTTATCAATTATTAAAGCTATCTTTAAAAATCCCTCGACCTAAAATTATGTGGTTAATTGATGCTAAAGGTCATAGTTTTCCAAGTGGTCATTCTTATATGTCAATGTTTATTTATTCTTTAATTATTTTATATAATTCTAAATATTTAAAAGGAAATATTAAAATAATAGTTAATTGTATATTAGTATCATTAATTATATTAACAGGATTTTCCAGAATATATTTAGGAGTTCACTATTTTTCAGATGTTTTAGCTGGTTTTATACTAGGTATTACTCACATAATAATTGTAAAAAATGATTTAATAAAATAATAGTTACAAGTATTTTTTAATACTATATAAATGACAAAAGGTTGTTACTGTAATACTTGCAATGATAGATAATAAAAGGCCTACAATACCAGTTAAATATGAAAAGATGGTTAATATAATTAATTTAGAACTTATAGCCCAAATGGTATGGTACATTATAATTTTAGCTTTATTAATTCCTTGTAAAACAACAGATAAAGGAGCTTCTATATAATAAAGTAAAAAGAATGGTGCTAAAAAACGAATATAATTAGTACCTTGGTTAGTGTTATAAATAAATTTTAGAAAGAAATTAGGAAAAATCATTAAAATAATTGTAACTGGAACACCAATAGCTAAAGAAATCAAAATAGCTTGTTTTAATTTCTTTTTAATATATTTTTTCTTGTGAATGTTTTTACTAACACTAGCTTTAGAAATTACTGGTAATAATGCACTAGAAATTGCATTAGTAAAAAAACTGGGCATTAATAATAAAGGCATAACATAACCTTGAATAATACCATATTCGTTGACAATATAGTTATTGGAATAACCTGCTATTAATAAAATGGTAGTTAAAATAATTGGTTCAAAAAAATAACCAATTAAACCTATAATTCGATCAGTAACAGTCGGTAAAGAAATATGAAGAATGTTTTTAACATAATGTGGATTTGGTTTAATATCTTGTTTAGTAATTTTAAAATTTTTAGGTAAAAAGAATAATAATATTACTATTTGTAATAATTCAGAAACAATATTAACTAAAACTAAACCAGCAACAGCAAAATAAATTCCTTTTTCTAATAAAAGAGGAGTTATAAAGATCATTAGAATAATACGGATAATTTGTTCGAAAATATTAGAAGTAACATGTGGTATCATTTTTTGTTTTCCATAAAAATAGCCATTTAAAATACTAGATAGACTTACAAAAGGTAAAACTAATCCAATTGATAAAAGAGGATAATAACAACGACTATCGTTTAATAAATTATTTGCTAAAAAAGGTGCAGTTAAAAAAAGAAT
>LFRM01201162.1_pt2 | contig 20125 bp, 16 predicted proteins | sample 618341 | NCBI WGS metagenome assembly LFRM01 (sample SAMN03654438, study PRJNA283298) | anaerobic digester metagenome | isolation source: pool of bioreactors CSTR01a, CSTR02a, and CSTR03a thermophilic anaerobic... | place: Denmark: Kgs. Lyngby | collected 2014-05-21 | reverse complement strand
ACAGAGGGGAATTATCCAAACCCTTTTTATCGTTGAAAAAAGTTCAACAAATTCCCCTCTGTGGAGGGGTGGCAGGCGAAGCCTGACGGGGTGGTTTTGAATAAACCCAATACGTCCCTCGCAGCGCCGGGGTAGTGATCCCACGCCAGAGCATGGGAACGAGATCAAAGTCCAGGAAAAGCCTTCTACTCTCCGCACTTCTGAAAAAACCGCTCGTCACGGCTTGTTGCCTGACTCACAAAACTGCCTGGGGCCACATCATGCGTTAACCAGACATTGCCGCCAATCGTGGCGCCCTTCCCAATCGTTACACGACCGAGAATAGTCGCCCCCGCATAAATCACCACATCATCCTCAACAATCGGATGCCTTGCCAAACCCTTATGCAACGACCCGTCCTCATTCACCGGAAAGCTTTTTGCGCCCAACGTTACCGCCTGGTAAACCCGTACCCGCTCGCCAATAATCGTTGTCTCGCCAATCACCACACCCGTGCCATGATCAATAAAAAACCCCTCACCAATCTGCGCACCCGGATGAATATCAATGCCCGTCTGGCTATGCGCCAGCTCGGCAATAATACGCGCCACCAGTTTCGCATCCAGCTTATAAAACTCATGTGCAACCCGATGGTAGATCATGGCCAGAATACCCGGATAACACAACAGCACCTCATCAACACTGCCTGCCGCCGGGTCGCCCACATAAGCCGCATTCACATCCGTATCCAGCTGGCTGCGAATCCTTGGCAATGCAATCGAAAACGCCTTCATAATCTCAACAGCACGATCCTCGAGCGCCTCGGCACTTAAACGATCATTGCGATACTGATACCTGACCTCAAGGCGAACCTGGGCCAACAACACATTCAGCGCCACCCCAATGGTATAACCCACATAATAATCCTCGGTTTCCTGCAGCAAATCATTAGGCCCCAAACGCATCGGGAACAGCGCACTGATCAACGAATCCAGCGCATCACTGATCGCACTGGGCGAAGGCAAATGCCGTCCCCCGATCTCGTGCTGGCGATTTTGCGATACCCGCCACTTATGGCGCGCCTCACGCAGCCCACAGACAATATCGTCTAAAGGAAAAATCTGGGGATTGTCACTTTTGGAATCACACTTGAAAATCGGCATATAACACCCGTAAAAAAGGGTAAAAACTAAATATTACAGTTTTAACACAAGCGGGGAAAACACCGCAATCAAACCACATCAAGACTATGGTGTTAACGGCTCGCTCCAGCCACCGCCCAACGCCTTGATCAAATCAACCGTTGTATTAAGCCGCTGATTCTCCAATTGCAACGCCGTGCGTTCGGCCGCATAGGCCGACGCTTCAACCTGCACCACACTTAAATAATCACTCAGGCCTGCCGCAAACTGATTGCGGGTAATCTGCAAAGACTCGCGGGAAGCCGCCAATGCCTGCAGCTGAACCTTAAGCTCACGATTGAGCACACTTAAGGTACTGATCGCATTCTCCACTTCCTGCAAGGCTGTCAGGACCGTTTGCCGATACCCGGCCACCTCGGCCTGATAAGACGCTTTTGCATAATTGATACTGGCCGCACGTGCGCCACCGTCCAGCAGGGTCATGGCCAGGGTCGGGCCCAATGACCAGAAATTAAGTGGTGAAGAAATCCAGTCTGAAAACGTGGCGGCTTGCAATCCCCCTGACAAACCCAGATTCAGATCAGGAAACCAGGCAGACTGGGCCACCCCGATATCGGCATTGGCCTGCGCCACCCTGCGCTCGGCAGACGCCACATCAGGCCGCCTTTGCAACAAGGTTGCCGGCACACTGACTGGAATCGCGGGCACTTTCACCTCGAAAGCCACAGGTGCTATATTCATGCCGGAAGGCAACTGCCCTGTCAGCACCGCGATCGCATTTTCCGTACGGGCACGCTCTGCCTCAATATCAATGGCCTGCGCGCGTGCATTATTCACCTGCGCCATGGCGGCCACCACATCACCCCGTGCCGACACTCCTTGCGCATAACGGTTCCGGTTCATCTGCAAAGAACGTTCATAAGCCTGCAAGGTACGTTCCAGCAGGCGTTTTTGCTCATCTATCATGCGCAAGGTAAAGTAATTTTGGGCCAGCTCCGACTGCATGCTCAGCCTGACATTGGCCAAATCAGCCGCACTGGCCTGCTGTGCCGCCTGTTGGCCTTGCACCTGCCGACGGACTTTTCCCCACAGGTCAAGCTCCCAATTCAGTGAGCCGCTTAAATCATATTGCGAAGTCCCTGAACGGTTGCTGCCGCCTGAACGGTCATAGCCGGCACCGGCACCCAATACCGGGAAAAATCCCGAACGTGTCTGCGCCGTCAAGGCCCTGGCAGCGTCATAACGGGCCACCGCCTGGGCAATATTCTGATTGGATGCATTAAGTTGTGCCATCAAACCATTCAATACCGGCTCATTAAAGCGCTCCCACCAGTTGCCTTTGGACAAATCATCGCCAGGCCTGGCCTGCACCCAACCATCCACCTTTTCCGCCTTGTAGGAAAGCCCAAGCTCTTGCGCGGGACGTACATAATCGGGCCCTACCGTGCAAGCACTTAGCAGGGCCAGCGCCAGCATGGCCGCGACCCAACTGAAATGCCTGCCCGTGACACGGGAATCATTGCTTGATGCTTCACTCATTCTTCAACCTTTAACTTTCAGTACCCGAAACCACGTCCCCGATACGTTTATGCTTTCTGGAAAAACGCCAGCGCAATTTATCCAGATACAAATAAACCACCGGTGTCGTATAAAGGGTCAGCACCTGGCTCAGGAACAGGCCGCCCACAATGGCCACACCTAGCGGCTGACGCATTTCAACCCCCGCTCCGGTTGCCAGCACCAGCGGCAAGGCACCAAACATGGCTGCCAACGTTGTCATCATGATGGGCCTGAAGCGGACAATACAGGCCTCATAAATGGCCTGTTCAGGCAGGTATCCTTCCTGACGTTCTTTTTGCAAGGCAAAATCCACCATAATAATGGCGTTTTTCTTCACAATACCAATTAGCAAGAACACCCCGATCAGGGCAATCAGCGTAAACTCCATGCCCACCATCATCAACGCCAGCAAAGCCCCCACACCCGCCGATGGCAAGGTGGACAAAATAGTCAGGGGATGCATGTAACTTTCATACAGAATGCCCAGCACGATATACATCACCACTAACGCGGCCAGAATCAACAAAGGCTGCTGACTGGTGGTTTGCTGAAACATCTGCGCATTGCCCTCGAAGCCGGCCTGGATTTCATTGGTTGGCAAGTTCAGCCGCTCTACGGCATTTTCAATGGCATTGCTGGCCTGTTCCAAGGTAACCCCGGGCGCCAGGTTAAAAGCAATCGAATCGGAGGCCAGCAAACCCTGATGCTGCACACTCAGCGGTGCATTGGCCGTTTCAAAAGTGGCAAAGGCGGACAAGGGCACCCGATTGCCATCGGCCGTCATCAATTCTATCGAATCCAATACCTGGGCATCCTGGGCATACTGCTGCTCAACACCCATCACCACATGGTATTGATTAAGCGCACTGTAAATAACAGACACCTGGCGCTGGCTGAACAGATTATTCAGGGAGCCCGCAATCAGGCTCATGTCCACGCCCAGCCGGGTCGCCATTTCACGGTCAATCACCAATTCAATCCGGCGCCCCCTGTCTTCCACGGCGGCAGTCACCTCGGTAATTTCAGGCAGGGCAGCCATTGCCCTTTGCACTTTAGGCACCCACTCCCTAAGCAGCTCCAGATCGCCGGACATTAAGGTGTAATCATAAGAACCCGTCGAACCACCACCGGGCCCACCCATACGGATATCCTGCTGCGGCACCAATGAAAGCTGGGCCCCCGGAATAACCGGGAACTTGCGACGCAGATTGTCAATCACTTCGTTGGCCGACAATTGCCTTTGTTCAAAAGGCTTAAGCTGGATCATCAGAAAGCTGGAATTGCTGCCACCGCGCCCGCCGGCATAGCCCATGACGGTATCCACATTCGGATCTCTCAGGATTTCCTGGCGGTAAATTTCCAGTTTGGGCACCATGGCCTGAAAAGACGTGCCCTGGTCCACCCGGAAAAAACCAAGAATCATGCCGGTATCCTGCTGCGGAAAAAAGCCTTTGGGCACAATCACGTACAGGTAAACATTCAGGCCAATCGTCAGCAACAGCATGAGCAATGTCAGAAACCTGAAACGCAGGGCCCAGGCCAGGGTTTTCTTGTAGCCACCCAGCATCGCATCAAAAAAACGGTTCCATTGCCGGGTCAGCCAGCGTTCCTTGCGTATGGCCGGTTTGTTTTTCAGCCATTGCCCGCACATCATGGGTGTCAGGGTAAGGGAAACCAGCAGGGACATGAGAATGGCCACCGACAGGGTGACCGCAAACTCCCGGAACAGACGCCCCGGCAAACCACCCATCAGGAACAGGGGAATAAACACCGCGATCAGGGAAACGCTCATGGTCAGCACGGTAAAACCAACTTCCCTGGCCCCCTGCAAGGCGGCCGTGAAAGGACGCACTCCCCGTTCAAGATGACGGGTAATGTTTTCCAGTACAACAATGGAGTCATCCACCACAAACCCGGTTGCCACAATCAGGGCCATCAGGGAAATGGTGTTCAGCGAATACTCCAGAAAATACATGACGATGAAAGTGCCCAGCAGGGAAAGAGGCACCGAAATGGCGGGGATCAGGGTGGCCCGCACATTCTGCAAAAACACCAACACCACCAGGGTCACCAGCACCACCGACAGAATCAGGGTAAATTCGGCCTCTGCCAGGGTTGCCCGAATACTGGGAGTGCGATCCTGGACAATATCCAGATCCACCTGTGATGGCAGAAGCAGGCTCAGGGCTGGCAATTCAGCCTTGACCAGTTCTACCGTTTTAATGATATTGGCCGATTCCTGCCTGCGCAGCAGCATGATAATGGCCTTTTCATCGTTGTAAAAGCCACTGTTGAAGACACTTTCGATGGAATCGTAAACCTTGGCCACGTCTTTCAGGCGTACAGCCGCCCCATCCTGCCAACGTATCACCAGGTTCTCAAAATCCTTTGCCTTGCTCAATTGTCCGTTGGTGCCAATCTGCCAGCGGTATTCGGCATTTTCCAGAAAACCATTGGGCTTGACCGTATTGGCCGATGTAATGGCCGAACGGACTTCATCAAGGGCGATGCCGTATGAAGACAGGATATAGGGATTCAGATCCACCCGCACGGCGGGCAGGGAGCTTCCGCCAATTGTCACCTCGCCAATCCCTTCCACCTGGGCCAGCTTTTGCGCCAGAATGGTTGAGGCCAAGTCATAAAGCTGGCCCTGGCCCAGGGTCTCGGAAGTTAAGGCCAGTGCCATAATCGGCGAAGAGGACGGATTCACCTTGCGATAAGTGGGTGGTGTACGCATGCTGCTGGGCAACAGGGGTTGGGCGGCATTGATGGCGGCCTGCACTTCCCGCGCGGCATCATCAACATTCTTGTCCATGTCAAACTGCAGGAAGATTCGCGTGCTCCCCTCGGTATTGCGCGAACTCATCGACATCAAGCCGGAAATGTTGCCTAGCGAGCGCTCCAGGGGAGTTGCCACGCTGGAGGCCATGTTCTCGGGACTGGCGCCCGACAACGAGGCCTGGACCGAAATCATGGGAAAAGACACTTGCGGCAAAGGAGCTACCGCCAGAAAATAATAAGCGATCGCCCCCATCACGGCAACAGCCAATGCCAGCAAAGAGGTCGCAACAGGACGGGCGATGAAGGGACTAGACAGGCTCACTGCTTTCATCCCTTGCGGTTGCCGCAGACCGGTTGCCCAGACGGTCAAACATCAGGTAAATAACCGGCGTGGTAAACAACGTTAAGACCTGACTGCAGATCAGTCCGCCCACCATGGCCAGGCCTAGTGGCTGACGCAGTTCAGCTCCTGTACCAGAAGACAGCATCAGTGGAATCGCACCAAAAAGGGCCGCCAGGGTTGTCATGAGAATTGGCCTAAAGCGCAGCAGCGCCGCCTGATGAATCGCGTCCTGGGGGCTCAGGCCCTGATGCCTTTCCGCCTCAAGAGCAAAATCGATCATCATGATGGCGTTCTTCTTGACAATACCAATAAGCAAAATAATGCCGATAATCCCAATCATGTCCAAGTCCCTGCCAGTCATGATTAAGGCCAGCAGTGCCCCTACCGCTGCCGATGGCAAGGTGGACAAAATGGTAATGGGATGAATGTAACTTTCATACAGCACACCCAGTACAATATACATGGTAAACACCGCTGCCAGCATCAGCCAGAGCGTGCTGGACAGGGACGATTCAAAAGCCTGGGCAGCCCCTTGCAAGCGCATCTCCACCGAAAGCGGCATGCCAATCTGCGCCCTGACCTGGTTAACCACATTGACCGCATCAGACAGGGACACCCCTTCGGCCAGATTGAAAGATACCAGCGCGGCCGGGAACTGATCAATCCGCATGACTTCAAGCAGGGTTTGCGAGTCATCAATACGGGCAATCTGGGTAAGCTGCACCGGCGTGCCGTTGCTGGAAGCCACATAAACATTGGACAGGTCGGCCGGTGACTGTCCATATTCGGGATTCACCTCAAGGACTACCCGGTATTGGGCCGACTGGGTGAAAATAGTGGAAATCTGGCGCTGCCCGAACGCATTGTAAAGGGCTTCATCCACCTGGGACATGGCAACCCCGTAACGCGCGGCAGCATCCCTGTCCACCATCACATTGGTTTGCAAACCGCCTGCCTGATAGTTGTCGGTAACACCGGTTAACAGCGGGCTTTGCCTGAGCTGGTCCACAAATTCGGGTACCCATTGCTTCAAAAGGGCGCCATCTATGCTTGACAGGCTGATTTGGTATTGCGTGCGGGCAACCTGGGTATCAATCGTCAGGTCCTGGGCCGGCTGCAGATAAACCTTGATGCCGCTTAACGGGGCAAGGCGCTCTTCAAGGCGTTGCATGATTGCCGCGATACTGGCACGGCTTTCATTGGCCTTGAGCGAAATTTGCAAACGGCCGGTATTCAAGGTGGTATTGCTGCCATCAATACCCACAAAAGACGACACGGACGCCACATCCGGATCTTGCAGGACAAGCTCAACCACTTCTTGCTGACGCGCGGAAATTTGCTGGAAAGAAGACGATTGCGGCGCCTCGGTAATAACCTGGATAAGGCCCGTATCCTGCTGCGGAAAAAAACCTTTGGGAATCCACCAGTATAAAAACAGGGTCAGCAACAGGGTTGCCAACGCCACCACCAGAGTGGTGCCCTGATACCTGAGTACAATCCTGAGCAGGCGATCATAATAGTGGATAAGGCCGTCAATGGCCTTGCCCATTCTGGCGTGGAAAGCGTTGTCCTTATACTCGCTCTCGGGCTTGAGCATACGGGCACACATCATGGGGGTCAGGGTTAAGGAAATGACCAGGGAAATCAGAATGGCCACCGCCAGGGTAATGGCAAACTCACTGAACAACCGGCCAATCACGTCTCCCATAAACAACAGGGGAATCAGCACGGCAATCAGTGAGACGGTTAAGGAAATCAGGGTAAAACCGATTTCTTTCGCCCCTTTGAGGGCCGCCTGCATGACCGTTTCGCCTTTTTCAATATGACGGGCAATGTTTTCGATCATGACAATGGCATCGTCCACCACAAAACCCGTGGCAATGGTAAGTGCCATTAAAGACAGGTTATTCAGGCTGAAGCCAAGCAGGTACATCACGGCAAAGGTACCCACAATGGACAGGGGCACGACAATGGAAGGAATAATCGTGGCACTTAGACTGCGCAGGAATACATAAGTCACCAGCACAACCAGGCCAATGGCCATCAGCATCTCGGACTGGACGTGCGAAATTGACTGGCGAATGGTTTCGGTCCGGTCAGCAGCGATATCCACCGTGATAGAGGCCGGCAATGCCGCTTGCAATTGAGGCAACAATGCCTTGATATTGTCAACCACCTCTATCACATTGGCCCCGGGCTGGCGCTGGATATTCAGCAAAATGGCCTGTTCGGTGCCAATCCATGCCGCCTGCCGGGTATTTTCCGCATCATTCACCACCCGGGCCACATCGCTTAAACGTAAAGGTGCTCCATCGCGGTAAGCCAGAATAAGCGCCTCATATTCTTCAGGGGTTTTCAACTGGCTATTGGTGTAAATCGTGGTTGCCCGACGTGGGCCATCCAGGTTGCCGGTGGGCTGGTTGATATTGGCCCCGGTCACGCCACTTCTGACGTCTCCCAGGGTCATGCCATTGGCCGCCAGTGCCGTTGGATTGACTTGTATGCGCACGGCAGGGCGTTGCCCACCGGCAATGCTGACCAACCCCACGCCGGAAATTTGAGACAGTTTTTGTGCCATCCGGGTTTCAACCAAATCGCGCGCCTCGTACAAGGGCAAGGTGGGCGACGTGACCGCCAGGGTCACAACAGGTGAATCAGCCGGGTTTACCTTGTTATACACCGGCGGCATGGGCATGTCAGAGGGCAACAGATTGGAGGCGGCATTAATCGCGGCCTGTACTTCCTGCTCGGCCACGCTCATGTCCAGTGACAGGGAAAACTGCAAGGTAATGACCGAAGCGCCCCCCGAGCTTGAGGAGCTCATTTGAATCAGGCCGGGCATTTGCCCGAACTGGCGTTCAAGCGGTGAAGTTACCAGCGATGCCATGGCATCGGGCCCTGCCCCCGGATACAGGGAAACCACCTGGATGGTTGGGTAATCCACTTCGGGCAAAGCGGAAATGGCCAGTTGACGGTAAGCGGCTATCCCGGTCAGGAAAAGGGCCACCATCAGCAAGGTGGTGGCTACCGGACGAAGAATGAAAGCGCGCGAGATATTCACTGGATAATCTCTATTTTGGAACCGTTGCGTAAACGGTCAACACCTTCAGTGATGATCTGCTCACCCAGAGCCACCCCCTCCAGGACCTGTGTATAGATGCCATCGGTCACACCCAGTTTGACCGGCACCATTTCGGCAGTGTTGTCTTTGCCCACCCTGAACAGAAACGGCCCGTTTGAGCTGTTCTGGATCGCATCGGTGGAAATGGCCATGGCTTGCGGAACCTGACGGATTTTCAGCCGGGTATTGACAAACTGGTTGGGAAACAGCCGCTCGTCTTCATTGGAAAAATTGGCTTTAAGCCTGATGGTGCCAGTACTGACATCCACCAGGTTATCCATGGAGGCCAGTTCCCCGGTTGCCAGCTCCTGCCGGTTATAGCGGTCCATCAGGGTGACTTCCAGCCTTGCTCCCTGGGCATATTGCGTTGCCACCTCGGCAAGATGGATTTCGGGCATGGAAAACACCACTGAAATAGGCTTGACCTGGGTAATGGTAACCAGCGCGTCAGCTGAATTGGCCGTGACCAGATTGCCAACATCGACATTTCGCAATCCCAGGCGACCGTCAATGGGCGCCAGCACCCTGGTATACGCAAGATTCAGTCTGGCTTCATCTACCGCCGCTTTATCACTATAAGCCTGGGCTTCCAGCCGTTTTACCAACGCAGCCTGCGTATCAACCTGCTGGCGGGCGATAGAGTCCTGCTTGAAAAGTGTCTGGTAACGCTTCAGATCCTGGCGCGCATTGGCCAGTTCCGCAGCATTCCGGGCCTGTTGCCCCTGGGCCTGCTGAAGCTGGATCTGGAAAGGACGCGGATCAATTTCAAACAGCAAATCTCCCTGTTTGACTTCCTGCCCTTCGGTAAAGGCAATCTGTACAACAGGACCGCTTACCTGGCTTCTGACTCCTACTGTGTTGAATGCGGTTACCGTACCCAGGCCGGGTACCCTGACTTCCATATCTTTTTGCTGAACGGTTTCAACCCTGACAGGGGTGACCATTGCAAAACGCCCTCTTGCTCCTGCACCAGGACCGTTACCGGATGAGGGTGGGCCACCGGCACTTTGTGGCTGTGCGGCAATGTTATTGCCGGTTGAGGAATTTAAAAAATATTGCCACCCGTAGTAGCCACCAATCACAATCAACACAAATATTGCCAGCTGAAGGCGTTTAGACGGTTTTTTTACATTTTCTTGTGTTTGATTGGCCATTGCTCAACAATTCGTAATTAAAAAATTAAATAACCGACATTGTGGACCATCTATATGACGTCTGGCTACCTTGCCCCCGCAGTTTGAAATAAATTGCAATATCTAAAATAACGATGGCTATGGGCTCAAACGTTGCAAAGCGCAATTTTAAACGCAATTGGACGGGTGACCAATTCTGTTTTCTGTTCGGGAGAGAACTGATGAAAACGAATCCAGATAACATATTTGTTGGCACTGATTTCGGGGTAGGTACGAATATGTTCGGGCACCCACACCCGAATTAACTGATAAATCTTGCCCCCCAGCATTTCCTGGTAAACACCCCCTTCCTGGGTGGTTGCATCAACCGAGTGGCCCGATTCACGCAACATTTTCAGCACCTGGGCCACGCCGTCATACAAAGGCATGAAAGGCCTGATCCAGTTCATCAGGGAAGCCTTGCGTTTTTCTTCAGGAAACAGTTGCCAGGCGGAATAAGACGGCATGTCCATTTGGGAGGTTCCGCCCGGAATGGCGAACCGGTTTTTCAGGCTCATCAGCCATTCATTTTCGCGGGTTGACTGACCAATACGCCCGGTACCAGAAAGGGCGGCTGAAACACGCTCAAGATCGCCAATGGCCTGGTTCAGGGCCACAATATCGACATCGGGATAATGGCGATACGCCTCGAGATTGGTTTTCTGTTTGTCGATATCCTGCAAAATTCCTGTACGGACTTCGGCACGGTCACAAGAGTCCATGATTTCAAACAAAACCGATAAAGCGACGTGCTGTTGCATGGGATCGGACGCCCCGGCAAAGGCAAACAATCGTTTGAACAGATACTCCAGTCGCATGACGGAGCGGATTCGCTCGTTAAATGGATACTCGTATAAAATCAATCTGACTCCTTCCTGCACTCAGTTCGCATTGGAAAGCTTGCGCGCCAACAACAACCATTTTTGATGCAATGCCAAAGCGCGTTCCTGTAGTTGCTCATGGGTAACTCCACTGCCATTAAATATCACTTCGTTGGCCACTGCAAGTCTTTGTTCACGGCTGGCCTGCGCCCTGATAATGTTCATGATCGCCTCGACCGACAAGCCGCTTCTGTTTTTCACCCGCAAGATCTGTTCGGATTCTTCGCAATCAACCACACAAATAACGTTCAGGAAGTCCTTGTATTTATGAATGGACTCCACCAGCAGGGGTATATCGTAAATCACGTATTCGCCCGTGGCACTGGCGGTTTTGCTGGCCATTTCCTGGCTGATGAGGGGATGGATAATGGCTTGCAATTGATGACGCGCACCGGCATCTTCGAAAGCCCGCTGCCGCATATAAGCCCTGTCCATGGCGCCTTGGGCATTGATGGCCTGGTTGCCAAATGCATCCCGGATGGCTGCAACAGCCTTGCCACCGGGCCCGGTCAGTTCATGAGACAGGGCATCCGCATCAATAATAGTGACATTCCATTGCGCAAACAAACGGCAAACGGTAGATTTTCCTGACCCGATCCCACCGGTTATGCCTACCTTGAATTTTTCCATGATGCATTACATTTTAAAAACAGATAAACGGATTTGCCCTGTTACAGGCTGGCAGGCCATAAAAATGCCCCCTTCACGCAAGATGCCGGCGTGAAACCGGAAACAAAAAACCCGGCCTGCGTACAATGTACACCAAACCGGGTTGACACGCCATAAACACTTTGGACTTACCGATTTGCCTTAAGCAAGGCGTGACTGAATCGGTCAGAGCGACTCAAGGGTTGTACACCCATAGAGCAGATGAACCAGATTCCTTACCTTCATTTTCCGAAAAATATGTGCCCGATGGGCTTCTATGGTTCTTTCGGTTACCCCAAGCATGGCTGCCACGACCTTGTTGGGCAGTCCTTTGCCAAGCAGCTTAAGCACTTCTTTTTCTCGTGGAGTCAGTAGTGCCATTTTTTGCATCATTGTTGGATTTGAGTTGATCATATAACCTCCTTAACTCTTATATAAGACTCAAAAAGATTATATGAACCCTGCGTACTTTTGACACCTACCCTTTCATGTAGGTACAGGACAATTACAGCTCAATTTCCAGATTATCAATCAGGCGGGTTACACCCAGCTTGGCCGCTGCCAATACAACCAAAGGCGTTTTATTGGCAATTTCCCCGGCGGTTGGCACATGCAGGTCAAGCTGCTTCCTGACAGAGACGTAATCAACTTCCCATCCACGCTGGGCCAGTGTGTTTCGGGCAAACTCATCAAGGGCGGCCGGTTCGGTTTCACCGGCCAGCAAGCGGTCTTTGACCTGGTTAAGCGTGGCATACAGGACAGGGGCTTCGGCACGCTCGGTATCGCTTAAGTAACGGTTGCGCGAAGACAGGGCCAGCCCGCTGGGTTCACGTACCGTTTCATGCGCGTAAATGGTCACGGGCAACTGGAACTGCCGGCACATGTTACGCACAATCATGAGTTGCTGGTAGTCTTTTTTCCCGAACACCGCCACTTTGGGCTGCACACAGGAAAACAGCTTCAGCACCACGGTTGTCACGCCTTCAAAAAAGCCGGGACGGAATTCACCCTCAAGGACATTGCCCAGGTCGGACGGGGTTTGCACGCGATAGCTTTGCGGCTCGGGGTACATTTCCTTGACGGAAGGCGCAAACAGCACGTAAACATCGCGCCGCTCTTCCAGTTTGGCGATATCCGCCTCAAGGGTACGCGGATATTTGTCAAAATCCTCGTTAGGGCCAAACTGCAACGGATTCACGAAAATACTGGCAACGACCGGGTCTCCGTGCTGCCGGGCAAGACGCATCAAGGACAAATGCCCTTCGTGCAGGTTTCCCATAGTGGGCACAAAGGAAGCCCGTAGCTGGCCACGCAGCTGATCCCTTAATTCCTCAATGGTGTGAACTACTTTCAATTGTCTTCCTTTCTTATTTATACAAGGTCAATTTATTCAACGGCAATTGTATAGGCAAGCCGTACATAGATGGGCGCATATGGCTCGGCCTGGGTGATTTCCAACAGCGATTCGCGGGCCAGTTCCAGCATCGCGATAAAATGCACCACAATGACGGCGGCCGGTTCGCCTTCATTGACCCTTTCCATGAACAGGTCGGTAAACTCCATGAAGCGGGTATCCGACAATCTGCGCAGAATATGCGTCATGTGGTCACGGACCGACAGCTGCTCCCGGGTAATCTGATGATGGGCATTCAGTTTGGCCCGTTTCATGATATCTTGCCAGGCCAGCCTGAGATCATCGGCGCTGACCTCGGGCAGCATGCGCTCTACGCTTAAATCCATCTGCGCATTGGCACGCTCGAAATCACGTCCCAGCTGTGGCAGGGCATCCAGTTTTTGGGCGGCAAGTTTCATTTGCTCATATTCAAGCAAGCGCCGCACCAGCTCGGCACGGGGATCTTCCACTTCTTCGCCATTGTCCGACTTGCGAACCGGCAACAGCATTCTGGACTTGATCTCGATCAGCATGGCTGCCATCAATAAATACTCGCCAGCCAGCTCCAGATTCTGGTTACGGATCTGGTCAACATAGCTCAGGTACTGACGGGTGACCTCGGCCATGGGAATGTCAAGCACATTGAAGTTTTGCTTGCGGATCAGGTACAGCAGAAGATCCAGTGGCCCCTCAAAAGCCTCCAGGAACACCTCAAGGGCATCGGGAGGAATGTACAGGTCTTGCGGGATATTGAATAAAGGCTCACCGTACAGGCGAGCCAACGCGACAGTATCCACCACATTAGGGGTACTGTCTATCTTGGGGTCCACCAGTATATCAAGTGCCTCTGGGGCCACTGCCATGGGAATGGCTTAGTTGGTTTGATAAACGTAGGGCTTCTGGGGAACACGGGCGGCCTTGAATTGCTCGAGCTGCTCGGTATCCTGCTGCTTGTCCCACAAACGCGCACGCCCTTCAAGCTGACGCTTTTCGGTATCAGGGTGACTGGTTTTGTACGCTTTAATAAATTGGGTAATAGCCGATTCGTAATGTTGTGCCATGATCATTTACACAAAAATAAACTGAAAGTGAAAGTTTACTGCACTTCTTGGGCAGAAACCCGGTTTCAGGCTGTTTTTTCATTTTACGCAAAGAAAACAGGCACCCCGAAAAACCCGGCCTGCCTGAAAAGACGTTTTGAGGCAGGCAAACCGTTAGTGCAAAATCTGGCTTAAAAACAGTTTGGTCCGCTCGTGCACCGGATGATCAAAAAACGTATCCGGGGTATTTTCTTCCACAATTTGCCCCTCATCCATAAAAACAACCCGGTCGGCCACTTTTTTGGCAAAACCCATTTCATGGGTCACGCACAGCATGGTCATGCCCGACTCTTCGGCCAGGGTAATCATGACATCCAGCACTTCCTTGACCATTTCAGGATCAAGCGCCGAGGTGGGTTCATCAAACAGCATGACTTTGGGGCTCATGCACAATGAACGGGCAATGGCCACCCGCTGCTGCTGCCCGCCCGACAATTGGCCGGGATATTTGTGTGCTTGTTCGGGAATCCGGACCCGCTCAAGATATTTCATGGCCACCGCCTCGGCCTGGGATTTGGGCATTTTCAAGACCCAAATGGGTCCTAGCGTCAGGTTCTCAAGCACAGTCAAGTGAGGAAACAGATTAAAGTGCTGAAACACCATACCCACATTGCGGCGTACCTGCTCGATATTTTTCAGGTTATTGCTTAACTCGACACCATCCACAACAATACGCCCCTCCTGGTGCTCTTCCAGGCGATTGATGCAACGGATCAGCGTGGATTTGCCCGAGCCCGACGGCCCGCAAATAACAATGCGTTCGCCGGCGGCCACCGACAGGTTGATATCCCTGAGCACATGGAATTTTCCGTACCACTTGTTGACATTTTCCATACGGATAATCATATCTGACACACCAGGCTCCTTTTAACGCTTGTATCCCGTATCCAGGCGAGCCTCAAGATTTTTGGCGTAGCGGGACATGGCAAAACAGAAAACAAAATAAATAAGTGAAATAAACAAATAGGCCTCGACGCTGAAGCCCTGCCAGAGCGGATCGGCCAAAGCTGCCTTGGCCGATAGCGTCAGGTCATAAATACCGATGACCACCACCAGCGAGGTATCCTTGAACAGGGCAATAAAAATACTGACCATGGGTGGGATCACGATTTTCAGGGCCTGGGGCAAAACAATTTTGTACATTTGCTGCCAGTAAGTCAGGCCCAGCGACTCGGCACCTTCAATTTGTCCCTTGGGAATGGCCTGCAGGCCACCGCGCACGGTTTCTGCGATATAGGCAGCGGTAAAGAGGATAATGGCAATTTGTGCGCGCAGCAGCTTGTCAATCGTGACTCCTTCAGGCAGGAACAGCGGCAGCATGACCGACGACATGAACAGCAGACTGATCAGGGGCACCCCCCGGATGATTTCAATATACACCACACATAAGGCCTTGATGGCAGGCATGCTTGAACGTCGCCCGAGCGCCAGCAAAACGCCTAAAGGGAAAGCCAGGCCAATGCCAAAAGTGGCCAGAATCAAGGTAAGTGGCAAACCACCCCAACGGTTGTTATCAATGGGACTCAAGCCCAGCACTCCGCCCCACATCAGGATGGCAACCGAACCCAGGCCTGCCAGCCATATCAACAACAGCCACTTATTCCAGAAAACGCGGATGGCGCTGCAAATGATGATCGCCACCAGAATCACCATGGCCAGCAAGGGACGCCACTGTTCGTCATAAGGATAGGTGCCAAACAGGATAAGCCGGTATTTTTCCCGGATAAAAGCCCAACAGGCGCCTTCGGTGCCCCGGCATTCTGTGCCACTGCCGGCCGTGAAATTTGCCTTAAGCCACACCCACTCTACAAGCAAAGGCGCCGTCATTAACAAAAACCAGAGAACCAGTGCCGTGATCAGGATACTGAGGGGAGAGGAAAAGAGATTCTTGCGCACCCAGCCAAAAACACCACTTTCATTTTTGGGCGGAAGACGCCCGCCTGGCTGGACGGGACCGGACAATGTGTGCTGACTCATCTTAACGCTCCACCAGGGCAATATGCCGGTTATACCAGTTCATGAATACCGAAATGGATAGACTGACCGTGAGATAGGCCGCCATGATGATCAACACGCCTTCAATGGCCTGTCCGGTCTGGTTCAGGGTAGTGTTAACCACCGAAACAATATCGGGATAACCAATGGCAACCGCCAGCGAACTGTTTTTGGTCAGGTTCAGGTAAGTACTGGTCAGAGGAGGAATCATGACACGCAAGGCCTGCGGCAAAATAACCAGCCTCAATACCCGGGCTTTACCCAGCCCGATAGAACTGGCGGCCTCCCACTGTCCGCTCCCGATACTTTGAATACCCGAGCGGACAATTTCCGCCACAAATGCAGACGTATAAATAACCAAACCGGCCAGCAAGGCCGACAACTCAGGAGAAATGGACAGGCCGCCGGTAAAATTGAATCCCCTGAGTTCGGGGTATTCCAGCGCCAGCGAAGCACCACCCAGAAAATAGCCAATAAAGGGAAAAACCAGCAACATGAGCAGACCAGTGCTTAAAACCGGAAACGTTTTCCCGGTTTTTTCCTGGTGCCTGCGTGACCGGTAATAAAAAACAAACGTACAGAGCGCGGCCAGAAGCAGGCCATATAATATCCAGCTCAGGGAATCCCCCTGGAGCGCGGGAAACTTGATCCCCCGATTGGACAGGAAAACGCCCTCAACCGGACGAAGGGCCTGTCGGGGACCGGGCAGGTTTTCGGTAATCAGGACATACCAGAAAAACAGCTGGATCAGCAAGGGCACATTGCGGATGACTTCAACATAAACGGTCGCCAAGCGGCCAACCAGCCAGTTCATTGACAGCCTGGCCACACCGATAATCGTACCCAGCAGAGTGGACAGGACAATCCCCAAAGCGGAGACCTGCAGGGTATTGACAATACCCACCAATATGGCGCGTTTATAGGTGTCGGCCGGTGAATAGGCGATAGAGGATTCGCCAATCGCAAAACCGGCCTCCCGGTCAAGAAAGTCAAACCCGGTTGTAATATTGCGAACGGAAAGATTATGCATGGTGTTGGTAACCAGATACCAGGCCACATACGCCACGATACCCAATACGGCAATCTGGTAAACAATGGCGCGGAATGCAGGATCATTCCATGAAATTTGTATTTTATTTGTTTTTTTGGAAGTCATAAGCATTAACTTTACAAACCAATGCGCCTTTGTAACCCAAACATCGCCTGTTTGTATAGTCTTATGACCTTATAAACTTATAGCCCTCAAGACAGAAACCGGCCTGCCATACATTCACCGACCGGTATTACCCTTTGGCAGACAGACCGGCCGTAAAGAATGCCATCATTGGTATAAAATGCAGGTATTATGTGCATTTGCATTAATGTGCCCGATTCCCTAACCTGAACCAACATGATTGAATTCAAGCACGTCTTCAAGTCCTATGGCCAGAGTGCCAATATTCTGGCTGATATCAACTTCAACATTTCACGCGGTGAATTTGTTTTTGTGTCCGGCCCGTCAGGTGCGGGCAAATCCACCCTGCTCAAATTGATAGGAGGGCTTGAGCCGCCAACCCGCGGATCCATTATGGTTAACGGACAAAGCCTTGACAGCATGCCGGCCAGGGAACGCCCTTATCTGCGCCGGGCGGTTGGCATCATTTTGCAGGACACGCACCTGCTGTATGACCGCAATGCCTTCGAAAATGTCATGTTGCCCCTGGCCGTGATGAACCTGGATTATAAAAAAGCAGCGTCAAGGGCACGCGCCGCGATTGCCAAAGTCGGCCTGTCGGGCAAAGAAAAGCTCAATCCGATTGCGCTCTCAGGCGGAGAACAGCAACGCCTGGCGATTGCACGCGCCATCGTTAACCGCCCCGCCATCCTGATTGCCGACGAACCCACCGCCAACCTGGACCAGGACAATGCCAGCCGCATTCTTGAGGTATTCCGGGATTTCAACCGGGTTGGCGTGACCACCCTGATCGCCTCCCACGACATGCCATTGCTGCAACGCCATGCCAACCGGACCCTGCTGCTGGAGCCCGGCCGTTTCAAAGACCTGGGGAAACACTGAATGAACACCTGGCTTAGACATCATCTTTACGCTATTCGCATTGCCGCACGCCGTCTGCTGGGCACGCCATTTTCATCACTCACCAATATCATCGTCATCGCCCTGGTATTGACTTTACCCCTGCTGGCAAGTGCCATGCTGGTTTCCATGCAGCCCCTTGCCCGCAATATATCCGTCAATCCGGCCATTTCACTGTTCATGAAAGATGCCACCACGATTGAACAGACCCATGCGCTAGCCACACAGCTGAAAAACGAACACAGCCAGTCTATTCTGACACTGGAAGTGATTGACAAGGCCGAGGCCCTGCAGTCACTGAAAGCCTCTGAATCCTGGTCGGACGCCCTTAAGGTTCTACCGCAAAACCCATTGCCCCACTCCATTATCATCACCCTTTCCGACGAGGCCAGTCCCACCGAAACGGCCGAACAGCTGGCAGAGATATGGAGCAAGCTGCCCGACGTGGACCTGGTGCAATTTGACAGTGCCTGGGTACAAAAACTGGAGGCCATTCTTTCTTTCATCCGGATTGTGCTGGGACTGCTGGCCGCCGGTGTGGCCCTGATTGTCATTACCACCATTTTCAATACCGTCCGCATGCAGGCACTGGTTCAACGTGACGAAATTGCGGTTGCCCGCCTGGTCGGCGCCACCGAATCCTTTGTGCGACGCCCCTTTCTGTATTTTGGTGCCATCACGGGCCTGACCGCAGGTTTGCTGGCCGTTTTACTCACCAGCATTACCCTGGGCTTTTTAAACCAGGCCATCACCCTGCTTTCCAACAGCTATGGCATCCCCTTCAACGTTACCCTGCCTTCCGCTTCATGGCTGGTACTGACCATTGCTCTGGTCATGCTCATTGCCGCCACGGCGGCCCGCTGGTCGGTAACCCGCCACTCACATTTCTAAGCACATGCAATTTGCCGATCTTATCGTTGCCTGGCAGAAAATCCATGGCAGACACCATCTGCCATGGCAGAACACGCAAGACCCTTATAAAGTATGGTTATCTGAAATCATGCTGCAACAAACCCAGGTCATTACAGTCATTCCGTACTATGCGCGTTTTCTGGCCACTTTTCCCACCATCCACGACCTGGCTGCAGCTTCGCAAGATGAGGTACTGGCGCTATGGGCCGGCCTGGGCTACTATGCCCGCGCCCGGAACCTGCATAAATGCGCCCAGGCCGTCGTGACCCAATGGCACGGAGAATTTCCCCGGCAGGCACAAGACATCATGAGCCTGCCCGGCATTGGAAAATCCACCGCCCATGCCATTGCCGCTTTTTGTTTTGGTGCAAAAACGCCCATCATGGATGGCAATGTCAAAAGGATTTTCACCCGTTACTACGGGATTGAAGGACAGACAAACAAACGGGAAATTGAAAACCGCTTATGGGAACAGGCCGAGGAAAACATTAAACAAGCGGATAAAAACCTGGATATGTCCGCCTATACCCAAGGCCAAATGGACCTGGGCGCCACCCTGTGCACCCGCAGCAAACCCAAATGCGAGGCCTGCCCGTTGCAGTCATCCTGTTATGCCTATCGTGAAAACAGGCAGGCAGAACTGCCCACTCCCAAAGCCAAAAAAACCGTTCCGGTGCGCTCGGTCAATATGCTGGTCTTGCAGCACGAGGATCGCATCCTTATTCAGCAGCGCCCCGAACAGGGCATCTGGGGAGGGCTGTGGTCATTACCCGAATTTACTGATGAACAAGCGCTGCAAAGCCTGCAAAACGATTGGCAACAGGCGCGGCAAACCGCCCTTAAAATGGCAGCTTTCGAACACGTATTCACCCATTTCAAACTGCATATACAACCGTACTGGCTTAAATGCAGCCATCTTCCATTAAGGGAAGAAAATGGCAACCCCGGCAGGCATCAGTGGCTGCCCCTGGACCAACTGGAAACCACGGCCTTGCCAGCCCCTATCCTGAAACTGCTGCAAGGC
>LFRM01164194.1_pt2 | contig 20130 bp, 14 predicted proteins | sample 618341 | NCBI WGS metagenome assembly LFRM01 (sample SAMN03654438, study PRJNA283298) | anaerobic digester metagenome | isolation source: pool of bioreactors CSTR01a, CSTR02a, and CSTR03a thermophilic anaerobic... | place: Denmark: Kgs. Lyngby | collected 2014-05-21 | reverse complement strand
GAGTTTGCTCTGACACACTGTGTCAAAGAATTTCTCTAAATCCATATCTACCACATATACATATCCATCATTAACATTCTGCCGGCATTGTTTCAGTGCATCGTGTGCACCTCTTTTGGGTCGAAAACCATAACTGTTATCCGAAAACTGTTTCTCATAAATTGGAGACAGCACTTGAGTAATTGCCTGTTGAAATACTCGGTCAACTACTGTGGGTACTCCTAGCTTTCGAATCTCGCCTTTGGTTTCTTTGGGTATTTCTACCCTACGGACTGGGTTGGGTTTGTACTTCCCATCTTTTAACTGTTGGATTAGTTGCTCTCGGTTTTCTTTGAGAAACGTTAGAAGTTCATCCACGCTCATCCCATCAACACCGCCAGCCCCTTTATTCGATTTTACCCTCTGGTATGCCTTATTCAGGTTATTCCGGTGTAAGATCTTCTCCAATAGTTCGTCCGTCTGAAAATCTGTGATGGCGTGGTTGTTTTCAGTAATCTTTGAATGAGCGGACGCTTCTGCATACTCTTTCTGTTCCGCAGATACCCTTTGCAGATAACCTTCTTTATGAAGTTGTCTGTCCTTTGATTCATTCTTAGTTCCATTCATTGACTCACACCTCCTAAAGTTCAGTCCTTCCCAACACGTCTTAAGCCGTATTGGTACTATGACCTCGGCTGACTTCTCATGATAAATCTTATTTCAACCATAACCGCAAATGTTTTATTGCNNGCTATGTCCATGAGACCTCCCCAGGTAAGAACGCAATCTTCCTCTCCATCTATCTGCCACATTTACTCTAGTTAATTCCGAGTAGTTATTGGACTTCGACTTGTTTCGCAGCCTTATCCTTAACTATAGCCTAATGTGATTTCTGTTCGTCAGACCAGAGATTTGCCTACACCTTCCTTCAGATTCCACCTCGCGATGGACACCCTTGGTGTTCAGCTATGTCTTTCCCACTACTAGGGCAGACTAGGGACTTTAACCCCTTAGATTGCGCCCATGCTGGGCGCACTAACAAAAGCAGCACCAACTATGGTGCTGCTTTTATTCATTTCACCATGTAGGCAGTAATAAGTATGGTTGGAAAATTTTATTACGGTGTACTTTTCAGAACACCAGCAAAGCAAAGAATCTAAAACCAATATAGGTCAAGGATCACAACCTCATATCGCTGGTTTGAGAATTACAAAAACTTACCATTACAAACCGGAGCTTCCTTTTTCAATCGGCCTATATCTATGATATGATTTTCTTTAATAACACAGAATCGCTGGTCTAACTTTAAAGAAAGAATTAATCTTATAATCAACCATGAAGTCTGGCTTTAATATATTTATTAGGTAGCCATTAAAAACTATAGAAAGAGGTGCTCTGATGGAGAAAAAGACATTTTCCGGAAAAAATATAATAAGAGGAATGATGTATTTAATAGGGTTTATTATTTCATTACTAATCCTTCTGGTTTTATATCTGACTCTTACTGAATACAAGCCAGATAAAGTTACTAGCCTAGTGATTGATTATGCTGATACCATTGAAGTCCCAGCCAAGTCTCCCCTTAAAATAGTCAGCTTTAATATAGGCTACGGAGGCCTAGGTGAAGAAGAGGATTTCTTTATGGATGGAGGAAAAAAAGCTTCTCCTGATAGCAAAGAAGTTGTAGAAAAAAACCTAGCAGGAATTGCTGAAACTTTAAAGGATATTAATGCTGATTTTCATTTATTACAAGAAGTTGATAAGGATTCTAAACGAAGTTTTTATATCGATCAACAGGATTATTTACAAGATCAGGTTTTAGGAAGTCCAAGCTTTTATGCTGAAAACTATAAGGTGAACTTTGTTCCCATTCCCTTTCCTCCCATGGGGAAGGTTGATTCTGGACTTATTACAAGTGCTACATACAATGTATCAGAGGCTGACCGAGTCAGCTTATATGTTCCCTTCAAGTGGCCCGTTCGGATCGCTAATCTGAAGCGTAGCTTGCTTGTTACTAGGCTGCCTGTTGAAAATAGCGACCAAGAACTGGTGCTAATTAACTTGCATTTAGAAGCCTATGATGACTCCGGTGGACGTGAAAAGCAGACCAAAGAACTTATGGAACTCATGGAAACTGAACAAGCCAAAGGTAATTATGTCATAGCTGGAGGAGACTTTAACCAGTCCTTCTTCCCCCTTGAAGATTTACCTTATGAAGCAAGTGAAGACCAATGGGAACCAGGCTTATTAGATCAGAATCTCTTCTCGGATGACTTTCATATCTTAAGGGATGAAAACATGACCCCAACCTGCCGCTCCAACCACATAGCCTACACCGCCTACGAAGGCAAAAAGTACTTTTATTATATTGATGGTTTCATTGTGTCCGATAATGTTAATGTCGAAACAATAAAAGTATATGATCAAAACTTTAAGTTCTCTGATCATAATCCTGTGGTTTTAGAGTTCTCCCTAAAGTAGAACTCAATTAATCCAGCTTAACTCAATAAAACCAACTGAAACACCATGGAACTCTGAATTAGAATTCTATGGTGTTTCTTTGTATATAACGACTCTGTCCTCAGTATGTAAAATGTTTTGAGAAACTAGATAAACCATATTTTATAGAATAAGAGTAGCAACCTTTTTATTGTTAACTACAACAAATAAAAAAATTGCTACTCTTTCATGTCTACTTTTATTTCAGAATTTTATTCGTTTTTATTAGCAGCTTGAATTAAGGATTCAAAGATTCCTAGGTTTGCAGATGCATTATTCCCAGTTGTTAAAAATTCTGGATGAAACTGAACACCAACATAAAAAGCTCTATCCGTTGCTTCAAATCCTTCAATTAAAGAGTCAGCGGATCTTGCTGTCACTTTGATATTGCTTCCAAGAGTTCTAATCCCTTGATGATGCATCGAATTTACATAGTGAGTACCTTTGCCCATGGCACTACTTAATTTGCTGTTATCATAAACCGTAATGTTATGGTAATTCCATGAATAATTCGGTCCTCTATGACTTATATAGGTATTGCGTCGTGTTCTTTGTTTGTCAATGTCTTGATACAAGGCTCCGCCTCTAACAACGTTCATAAACTGTGCTCCCCTGCATAAACCAAGCATGGGCATGTTCATACTATCTGCCATTCGAATAATATGATAATCGGATAAATCTCTTGCAGCATGGACATACTCCATATATTTCGTTGTGGGTTGGTTATAATATTTGGCGCCAATATCAGACCCGCCAGTTGGAACTACAGCATCGACTCGCGCTAATTGTGCTGCCGCTTCAATTGCATTTGAAACTTTTGAAAGATGGACCACTTCTCCACCTGCCAACTCAATTGAAGAAACTGTTTTTGTAACAAGAGAATTCGAGCGGTTTCCTGTCCAAGGAATTCCCACTTTAACCTTCTTATCTGGTGTTGGTTCAGGCGTAGTACCTTCTGATTGTGGCGTAACATACTTAGCGAAGATAAACCCTGTATCGCCATTATAGATCACTTTCGCCCAATCATTGGCACTTGAAATGAACTCAACAGGTGTTCCTTTAGGAACGATACCTTGGCTGACATAGCTCGTAGATGGTCCTGTTCTAAAATTAACAGCAACTGTTGTTATATAAGGTTCCGTCACCTCTGGCGGCTCGTTGTTTTCAGCTTTAGGTGAAATGTACTTAGCGTACATATATCCTGTCACACCATCATAAATCACTTTCGCCCAGTTATTAGAGGACGAGATGAACTCAACAGGTGTTCCTTTAGGAACAATACCTTGGCTGGCATAGCTCGTAGAGGGTCCCGTTCTAAAATTAACACCGGCCGTTGTGACATAAGGCTTCGCCACTTCTGGGGGCGCTTGGCTTTCAGTTTGTGGCGTAACATACTTAGCGTACATATATCCTGCCACGCCATTATATATTACTTTAGCCCAATTATTAGCGGATGAGATAAATTCAACTGGTGTTCCTTTGGGAACAATACCCTGGCTGGCATAGCTCGTGGATGGTCCTGTTCTAAAGTTGATATTAACCGTAGTAATATACTCTTGAGTCGAATCTCCTGCTACACTTATTGGCTTGAAGTATTTTGATGAAGCATAACCTTCTCTACCGTTAAATCGGATCTTCTCCCAATAAGAATTGTAGTGTGAAATGTGTTCTACTTGACTTCCCTTTAAGATATAGTCGATTTTATCATAACTCGTAGAAGGTCCCGATCGAAAATTCACATTTCCAGTAGCAATGTATTGATCTCCTGGAGCAGCCAATACTTCTACTCCGACTGATTGAAACAATATCGATAAGACCATTAAGAACAGCAATAAAATCGACTGTTTTTTCTTCATTATTTCCCTCCTTCGTTATTTTATTCATTTCAATTTTATTCTTTATATATTTACCTTTAATTGTACCTATTTCTTTAAAGTTTTTCAACGTCTTTGTTTTTATAAATCCACTAATGTTGTAATCATTATTCCATTTTCAATCTTTTAACAATCTACCTTTTAAGAATGGAATAAAAATCTGTTAATTTAAGTAATAAACCCAAACTAATCGTAAAACACCTCCTTTTTTCGTGTAAATTAACTTAAATAAAATTGTTCATGGACTAATTAAAACTCCTCCCAAAAGTGGCAACCACTAGGCACTATTTATGATGAAATTATCCTGTTTTATTCGCATGCAGTGCGTGTGAAAATTGTTGAGGCATACATTTTATTATAGAGTGTCACTGGTACCCTGCAGATTCCAAAGCGCTCAATACTTTTCAGGACAAAGAGCATTCCGCCGCAAGTGTTTCAGATTGGATTTCCAACTGCTAGTTCTTCAGTAGATTTTTTAGATGAGTCTTTCTCTCGACTTCTGCAAACTGTTCGACTTCATTTAAACACTCCAAGATGTTCCCCTTCAAAGCACTCATCTACTAGATCTCTTCAACGCTATTCTTTTCACTGATTGGTGCATATCCTTTCTTCTGAACTTACTGCAGCAGTTCTCTAAGCTGGTCGACTTTAGCTTAAAGTTCTTCCACCTGAATGACTTTTTTATTTCAACTGCAACCTCCAAGTACTTTTTAAAACTGCAACGTTGGAGAAACTATGCAGTTCTTTAAGACTATTAAGCGCATTTTTCGTTGTGTTCATACTGTTTCCCATCGTTCGAACATACTAAGATTTAGAACTCAAAAAAAACCTGGAGCACTGATTTTATCAGTATTCTAGGCTTTTTGTATTCAGACTCATATCACTTTTTTAGTTAAACCTTTCTTGAACCCATCCCTTGGATCACTGCTCAGACCAATCACCAACTAGTCCTATTAAACCCAAGAAATCGGCAAAATGGATTGATCTAAGTTCAGCCAGATAAACTCTTCTGACTCCAATCAATAGGCTCATTTATGGTAAAGTCAGAACCAGTATCATCCCATCGATCATCTTGATTCGATTGCGTTGACCACTGTAAAACACAAAGTTGGCATTCTCCATGTGACTAAGAGGAGTTCTTCCTAAATGATCTTTGTCAAGCCATCGGACGATTTACAGAAATCAACAATGCTAGGAATCCGATGGATCTGAGATTTCGATTTGAAACCAAAATAATTGCTAATATCTCAGCACTTTCACGACTTAATGCGCTTATTCCCTCACGATTTAAGAATTACTGTTAAACGTAACTATGAACCGCTTACTATATGTCTTTTAAATACGGCGCTTATTTGTTACAGCATTTATTTATTTGGCTGTTTCTTTTTACTATAGAGCTCGAATGGTCCAGGAGAAATTTATCCCTTCCTTTACCCGTCAACATCTACATCTTCCCATCATGCTGAAAGCAGTGAAATCTAAATCCAAGGATTTTAGATTTCACTGCTTTCTCGCTGTTAATTTAAAATAAACTCACCTTTTGTTCTTATGTTTCTTGTCCACTTTTTCTTTTTTATTATTTCTTCTTATTTTATCAAGGATTTACTGGTTCATCTGATGAGTCAGGACAAAGGTCTTTAGTTAAAGCTGCCTTCGCGAAGCGATACTTCGGTCTCCTTATCAAAAAGATGAATGTTTTCTGGTTTAAATGTAATTTGTAGATTCTTGTTGGTTTTAAGGAAGGCATCTTTATTTGAATCTACTTTAGCAACAATCTTATTGCCCTGATAATCTAAGTAAGCCAGAATCTCAGATCCCATGTGTTCCCTCACTTCAAGTGTTGTCTGCAAGGTCATTTCATCTGGAGCTGATTGAGCCTCTACAATATCCTCGGAACGGATTCCCAGCATAACCTTTTTCCCCTGATTGGTTGCCAATACCTCCTCTGGAAAAGATCCTTTCGGGAGTGAAATAGTGGTTTCCCCAATTTGGATTGCATAGCCAGTACCTTGTTTAATAACTTCGACTTCCAAAAAATTTATCTGCGGTGTGCCAATGAAACTGGCTACAAACATATTACAAGGGAGTTCATAAAGCTCTTGAGGAGCTCCAACCTGGTGAATACTTCCATCTTTCATAACGACAATGCGATCAGCCATAGTCATAGCCTCCACCTGATCATGCGTAACATAGACAAAGGTGGTCGCAAGTTTATTGTGGAGTTTATTAATTTCCGTTCGAGTGGATGCCCTTAACTTGGCATCCAAGTTTGAGAGCGGCTCATCCAAAAGAAAAGCCTGAGGATTCCGAACCATGGCTCGGCCCAAAGCAACGCGTTGTCGCTGTCCACCGGATAATGCTTTCGGTTTCCGATCCAATAGTTCACCCAGCTCCAGAAGATCAGCCGTTTCGCGAACCTTTCTGTCAATTTCATCTTTCGGTAATTTGCGCAGCGTTAACGCAAAGGCCAAATTTTTGTAAACCGTCATATGGGGGTATAAGGCATAATTTTGGAAAACCATGGCAATATCCCGTTCCTTTGGTTCTACATCATTCACCAACTTGTCACTAATGTAGAGTTCTCCGGAAGTAATTTCTTCAAGTCCTGCAATCATACGCAAGACGGTAGATTTTCCGCAACCAGACGGTCCAACCAGAACCATAAATTCCTGATCTTTGATTTCAAGGCTAAAGTCCCTAACTGCCTGGACACCACCAGGATAAACTTTATTGATGTTCTTTAAAATAATACTGCCCATAATGTGTTTCCTCGCTACATAATATATCGAACCTGATTCGTTTGTTTTAGTTTTTCTTCTGGCAGAAAATTGTCGACCAACAGCTCACCGTTGAGATAAACTTCTTTTGCTCCACTTTGTCCGCCCTGAGTATTTTCAATGGTAATTACAATCTGTTTTCCCCTGAATGTTTTCTCTATCACCACTTTGTCCCAGTCTGCAGGAATGGAAGGGGCTATCACCAATCCCTCTGGCTTGGGACGCATTCCCAGAATGCCTTCAACACAACCCACCATGACAGTAGAAGCCGTTCCGGTGAGCCAGTGAACGTGAGAGCGTCCCTCTTTTGGACTTTCCACACTTTCTGTAAACTGACCATAAACATAAGGTTCCAATTCCCGAATCTCGCCCATCTCATTTTGATGGGCTGGGGAGCTTTCTCTATAGTACTCAAAGGCTCGATTGCCTCGGCCCAGCAAGGCCTCGGCTAGAATCAGCCACCCTTGAGTTTGCAGGAAGATGCTTCCATTTTCTTTGGTGGAGCCGTTGTACACCGTGGCCAGTGCGCCATCGAAACCATGTTTATGAAAGGAAGGTGTCATTAGACGGGCTCCATAGGCCGTATTCAGCTCCTGATGGACTTTGTCCAACACTTGCATCCCCCGCTGAGAGTCAGCTAGGCCGGACAATACCGACCAACTTTGCGGATTTAACCAAAAACTGGCTTCCATATTTTCAGCCGACCCGATCTTCATTCCATCATCAGTAATCCCGCGAATGTAGCGGTCTTCTTCAAAACAATTTTCTTCCAAAGTTTTACCAAACTTTGCCTGCGTAGTTTCAAGAAAATCAAGATAGTCCCAATCCTCACATCGCCGGGCAAAATCTCTCATGATGGTCATTGCCAAATACAGCTGCATGGCTATAAAGGAAGATTCCCCTGCAGCCCCCAGCCTGAGACAATCGTTCCAATCGGCATGAAGTCCCGCTGGAAGACCATGCACACCCAAATGATTTCGGGAAAATTCGATGGCCTGTTTCAAATGATTGTAAACCGTATCTTCTCCATGGTCTGCATAAGGAATTCTTTCATGGAGGAAGTCCAAGTCTCCTGTCTCATCGATCAACTTTTTCACCGTCGGGAAAAGCCACAAAGCGTCATCGGCCCGGTAGGAAGGATGACCGGTATCGCGCACATAGGAGAAGTCATCTGGAGTGTCTTCCTGTCCTGGTGTATGCGAATACTTAACTAAAGGCAGTCCGGCACCGGATTGAACCTGAGCCGATAGCATAAAGACCAGCTGTTCCTTAGCACGGGCTGGCGCTAGGTGAATAATCCCCTGAATGTCCTGAACCGTATCCCGATAACCAAAACCATTGCGATGACCACAGTAAATCAGGGAAGCGGCCCTTGACCAGATAAAGGTTGTAAAGCACTGATAAGCATTCCAAGTGTTGATCATGGCATCAAAAGCTGGGTCCGGCGTTTGAACCTGAAAGGCAGATAATCGAGTCTTCCAATGGGCTTTTAAATCCGCCAGCTCCGTTGAAACTTTTTCTGGATCATCGTAACCGATGCGAATGGATTCTGCCAAATCTTCATCCCCTTCGCCCAAAATAAAGAGTATGGTTTTCTCTTCGCCAGGAGCCAGTTTAAGCTCTGCCTGGAGTGCACCACAACTGTTGAGATTATAATTGAGACTATCGTCACACTGGCCGACTTCGACGGCCAGTGGCTCTGAGTAGGAACGATAAGCACCAAGAAATCTCTGTTTGTCGCCCGTATATGAGGCCACCGGGGAACCGGCCATGCCAAAGAAGCGATGGTTGATGTCCTTTGAATTTTGATGAAGTGTTTGAATGATCTTATTCCTTGTATAATCAGTTTTCGAAACAAACAAGGAATACTGAAGATTTACCAGATCCTGCTCAAAGTTGGGATCGTTGGTGAATTCAGCATAGCCAAAAACTGATATGCTCCGCTCCCGATCTGAATTATTTTTAACCCGATGGCTCCATACTTCCCAAGTTTTATCCAATGGCACATAATAGATGCTCTTTGAAGCGATGCCTCGATAACTGGTGTCAAAAATGGTATAACCCAACCCATGGCGACAGATGGTTTCATAGCCTTGCTTTTTCCCAACGGGTTGCCAGGAGGCTGACCAAAAATCCCCGTCTTCATCATCGCGCAGATAGATGTAGCGGCCCGGCTTATCATCGGCATTAAAGCGATAGCGCAATAACCGTCCGCGGGCACCACTTTGCACAAAGCTGTACCCGCCTGCCTGGTTAGTGATAATGGCACCATAGTTCGGTGAACCCAAGTAGTTCGTCCAGGGGGCCGGTGTATCCGGCCGTGTAATCACATATTCTTGAAGTGTTTCGTCAAAATAACCATATTTCATAGTTTTACCCCTTTACACTGCCAACGGCAACACCTCGAACGATATATTTCGAGAGAAAGATATAAACAATTATGATGGGGATGATGGCCAGAAAAATCAGCATATAAACCTGCCCCATATCAAACTTTAGAAAATCTGCCCCGCGAAGCTGAGCAATCAGGATAGGCATTGTCTTTTTATCTGCTGAACGAATGATTAAGGCAGGAATAAAATAGTTGTTCCAAGAGCCAACAAAGGCAAAGATTGCCTGAACAGCTATGGCCGGCTTCATCATGGGCAGAACAATTTGATTAAAAGTCCTGAATTCACTGGCCCCGTCCATACGAGCAGCTTCCACAACCGCCTTGGGCAAATTGCTTTGCATATACGACAGCATAAAATAAAATACAATGGGCGCTGCAATAGCCGGTAGGAACAACGGAATCAGGGAATCCATCATATTCATTCGACCCATCCAACGAATGAACCCCAGGGCAGAAACCTGTGGGGGAACCATCATGATCATCATAATAAACGTAAAGACCAATCGTTTAAAACGGAACTCATAGGTATGAATGGCAAAAGCTGTCAATACTGAAAAGTAAGTCGACAGCAGTGCCGATAAGGCAGATACCAGCAAAGAGTTCCGAATGCCTTTAAGCACTGGCAAGTTTTCATTGGCCAACACTTTTTTCAGATTCGTGGAGAAAAAATCACCCAATGTAAAAGAAAAACCCTTTTGAATCTGAGAATGGGCCCGCGTTGAATTCACAATCAAAACATAGAAAGAAAACAGGCATAAAATCGAAAGAAAAATCAACACAACATATCGAACTAATTTATTTAATTTACGTATTGTCATTGAATGCCTCCCTTTTCAGTTTTCCGCGCTTTTTTTCTATCCTTTTGAATATTGGGTTTGGCGAGGGGGTCTCGTTCAGCAAGGTTTTTATAAACTATAAAACTTAATATTCCGGTGATAAAAAACAAAATAACAGATAGTGCTCCAGCTAATCCATAGTTTTTACTAAATAAATGTTTATTTAAAAACATAATCATAGTCATAGACGTTCGATTGGGTCCCCCACCACCATCAGTGAGAATCTGTGGTACATCAAACATTTGGATCCCACCAATCAGTGAGGTTAAAAGCACATACACCAGAATCGGGCGAATAGATGGGAGCGTTACATTCCAAAAGGTTTTCCATGAATTGGCTCCATCAATCTGAGCGGCTTCCATGATCGAATAATCGATGCCCATTACAGCTGCCATGAGCAAAATAGTTGTATTACCAAACCACATCAAGAAGTTCATCAAGGCTATCAATGAGCGGTTGCCGGTGATACTGGCGAAAAAATCAAAGGGTTCAAATCCCATAGAAACCAGCATATTATTCACCGGACCGATGTCTGAGAACAAGGTGAAAAACAGCATGGAAAAAGCTGCTGCCATAATCAGATTCGGCATATAGATGACTGTTTTAAAGAAATTAACAAATTTAAGTTTCATTCGAATATTTGTAAACCAGAGCGCCAACAACATCGAAACGATGAGTTGTGGCACAAAGCCCATCATCCAAATGAAAATTGTATTGTACGCATATTTCGGCAAATCGGAATCAAACAAGATGGCTTTATAATTGTCGAATCCTACAAAGTTGGGACCAATCTGTTCTAATCCACTCATGTAATTTTCAAAAAAACTATTGTAGAAGGTCGATGCCAATGGGATCAATGAAAAGAATACATAGGTTCCAAAGAATGGAATTAAGAAAATATATCCCCACTTGGAAAAATTAACGGCCGATTTTTTTTTGACATTTTTCAAATCACATCACCTCGGGATAAGGAAAAGGGAGTGCGGAACCCGCGCTCCCCTTGAACCTTGGTTTTATTATTCTGGTCTCTTGAGTTCAGGATATTTTTCAATAACCGCTTTATAGAAGTTATCAAGGGCATTGTCGTAATCAACACTTCCGTTAAAGTAATCTGCAAAGGCTGTCTGAATTTCTTCAGTCATTCCCTGATCATACTTGGAAATATTACTCATGTCGATTCCTTTGGCGGATTCGGCAAAGAGTTTGATATGGTTTTGGCCACCAAGGAAAGCCGAAGCAAATGTGTCATCGGCCGCAATGGCCTCCATGGCTTCAATGTTGTTGGTAAAGTCCTGGGTGTCCTTGGTGATGCTGGTCAATGTATCCTTATCGATGGTCATGGTATACATAATGTCACGAATCAGGTTTAAATTGTCGGAACCCTTAGCTGCTGCCAGCCAGCTACCGCCCCAGTAGTAGTTCTGTGGGCCTTCAACCACTGCATAGTCGCCGAAGATTCCATTGCCCTCTGTTGCTGCTTTAAAAGCTTCCGGATCACCAGTGGCAGATACACCATCTGGTAGAGGGGTATCAAGCGCATTACCTAGCAGAGTAAAGTTAATTCCCCATGTAGAGTAGAAGAATCCAAACACTTTTCCTGCTGAACCCTGGTCTGCTGCCCATTGGTCATCCCAAAGGGAAGATTTATTATTGTAGCCTTTTTCTGTGAAGGTTTTGGTTTGTTCAATCCACTTTACGATATTCTCATCAAGCATAATGTTGTTGTTTTCATCCACCCATTTGCCCTTCATGTTATTAGCGAATGTGCGGAAAGAATCGTCAAAGCCAGAGAGCATCTTATAGCCCTTATCGGCTGCTTTTGTAGCTACTTCGTTGAACTTATCCCAATCTGACAAAGCGGCCTGAACTTCGGTTGGATCATCCGTTCCAAGTACATCTTTAGCGATGGACCGTCTATATGCGAAAAGTCCCGGTGTGGCCTGCCAGGAAGTTCCCTTCAGCACGCCCTCGGAGTTGGTGACGATGTCCTGAGTATATTTGTATTGTCCTGCCAACTCTGCATCGGTTAAACCGACATCGTTCTTAATATCCAGTGTGTAATCGGAATCAACATACTTCAGTGCATAATCCGCCTCCACAAGGAACAAGTCAATTTTCTCATCTTCCGGTACGGTGTCCTGCTTCAAGAGCGCTTCATCCAAAGCATTCTGATAGGCGTTATCAGCATTTGGAACGATGGTGAATTTAACTTCGACACCATCCGGAACTTTTCCCTCACCGGCAAAGTAGGTTTCAAACAAACCCTTGAACTCTTCATTCCATCCCCAGATATTCAAAACCTTTCCCGTGTCTTTTGTTTCCTCTGGCATGGTTCCTTCTGGCATGGTTCCCTCAGTAGTAGTCGTACCCGTCGTCGTGTTCCCGGCTGTTGTGGTGTTTTCTGTTGGTGCCGAGCAGGCAGCCGTGGATAAGATTAGAGCACTTACCAGTGTTGAGGCAATCAGACTTTTTAATCTCTTCATAAAAATGCATCCTCCTTAAGTTTTAGAACTCCTTCTGAACTATGTTAAAGATCGATATTTTTAATCGAATCTCCAACCATCAAATCTCCTTTAATCCAAATTTGTTTGGGGTTAAAGGTTTTTTTATCAGTAATTTGACTGATTATCTGTTGGGCCGCTTCCCTACCTAAGGCTTCTGTATCCTGTCGATACGTCGTGAGTTTAGGACGTAAAACCTGGGATAGGTAAATGCCATCGTACCCTACTACGCTGATATCCTCAGGAATAGATAATCCCTGACGTTCGATTTCATTCATTCCACCAAGGAATGAAAAGTCATCCGGATACATGATGCAAGTTGGTGGATCCGGCAATTCAAGCAACTCTCTTGTAGTCTTTCCACTTGATTTGGGATCATGGTATCGAGCTTGTTTGATATACTCATCCTCTGTTTTAATTCCCAACTCCTTGCAAGCCTTGTGGAACCCTGCCAGTCGATTTTTTGTCACTGAAGTATTCTCACCATGAATAAAAGCAATCTTAGTATGGCCCCGCTCACCAATATGATGAACCAAATCTCGAACCCCGTTAAGGTTATCTGAAATAATTGCCGTGCTCTCATTAAATATATGATCGATGGTCACCGTTGGTATATCACTGTTAATCAGTTCAATAACAGCAGGATCATAAAAATCAACACATGCTATAACAATCCCATCGCAGTTCCGATACCTGGCATGTTCGTAGTAACTCATCGTAATGTTTCCGATATTCTGACTGATAAATGTAATATCAAAGCCTAGTCGTTCTGCTTCCACTTTCAAACTATTCAATACAGCAGAAAAGTATTCGTGCTTCAGACCACTTTGCATCTGATCTACAAATAAGACACCGATATTATTGGACCGGTTCGTTTTAAGAAGCCGTGCAGCTGCATTGGGAAAATAATTCATTTCCCTGGCAACTTTTTTAATCTTCTTCTTCGTTTCCTCGCCGATTTCTTCTGAATCATTCAATGCCTTACTGACCGTGGAAATGGAGTATCCACATTTTTTCGAAATATCTTTAATTGTTGTCATATATCACCTGACTTATCTCATTGTACTTTTCTCGAATACGTTTTCGTCAGCTCCTTGAGTTCATTATAGATTCCATTTTAATTTCTGTCAACAAACGATTACATCTCCAAGTTTGGTCTTTTATTGATTTTTCATCGGGTTTGATATAGGATTAAATCAAATACACGAAATCGATGTAGTTAAGGAGTGGTATCATGCAATACGGTTATTTTAATGACAATAAGAAAGAATACGTCATCCAAAATCCAAAAACACCCCTACCCTGGATTAATTACTTGGGTAATGAAGATTTTTTCGGACTGATTTCCAATACCCTAGGAGGTTATACGTTCTACCGAGATGCACGGCTCCAGCGCCTTACTCGTTTTCGCTACAATAATGTCCCGGCTGATACCGGAGGCCGCTATTATTATATAAAGGAGGCCGGTCAGGAAGCTTGGAATCCAGGCTTCTCGCCAACGAAAACACCCCTTGACCGCTATCTTTGCCGCCACGGCTTAGGTTACACCACGATTGAAAGTGAAAAAAATGGCCTAAAAAGCGAACTGACAGTTTTCATCCCTTTGGGCGAAACCTGCGAAATTCATCGCTTGTCCCTTACAAATACAACGCAGGAAAAGAAACAGCTCAACCTTCACAGCCTAGCGGAGTGGTGTCTTTGGGATGCGGTGGAGGACGGTCAAAACTTTCAACGCAGCTTAAACATTGCCGAGGTGGAAGAGGAAGACGGTGTCCTATATCATAAAACGGAATATCGCGAACGTAGAAATCATTTTGCCTACTACAGTGTAAACCGTCCAATCAATGGATTTGACACCGATCGAGATACTTTCCTTGGGCATTTCAGGGGCTTTGATAACCCCCAAGCCGTAGCTAGCGAAACCTCCTATCAGTCCATTGCCCATGGTTGGTACCCGATCGCCAGCCATCGCCTGGAGCTGACTTTAGAACCGGGACAAACGGAAGAACTCATTTTCGTTTTGGGCTATGCTCATAACCCTGATGATGAAAAGTGGGAAGCCCCTAATGTCATTCATAAAGCCGTGGCACGCCACGTGATTAAAAAATTTGAAACATCGGAGGCTGTCGCCTTGGCCCTACAGGAACTTAAAATGTACTGGTCCCAACTGCTATCCACCTATCAGGTGACTAGTTCCGATGAACGAATGGATCGCATGGTCAACATCTGGAATCAGTATCAATGTATGGTCACCTTCAACATCAGCCGTAGTGCCAGCTATTTTGAGAGTGGAATGGGCCGTGGCATTGGCTTCCGTGACGGAAATCAAGACCTATTGGGCTTCCTCCACCTAATACCGGAGAAGGCCAAAGAACGAATCATTGACCTTGCATCCATCCAATTTGAAGATGGTTCCACCTACCATCAGTTCCAGCCTTTAACCAAGAAAGGGAACGATGCGGCTGGTGGCGGCTTTAATGATGATCCTCTATGGCTAATTGCCAGCACCTCCGCTTATATTAAAGAAACCGGGGATGCCAGCATTCTGGATACCCCAGTCCCCTTTGACAATACAGAAGGTACCGAAGTTCCTCTCTTTGAACATCTACGTCGTAGCATCCACTTCACCATTAATCATAAGGGGCCTCATGGTTTACCACTGATCGGACGGGCCGACTGGAATGATTGCCTGAATTTAAACTGTTTCTCAACCACTCCTGGTGAAAGCTTCCAAACCACTTCAAATTACGAAAGCGGTATCGCTGAGAGTATATTCATCGCCGGTATGTTTGTGAAATATGGCAAAGAATATGTAGAATTATGCCAACGATTCGGCTCCAAGGAAGAGGCCGCCGAAATCACACATCACATCAATCAAATGAAAGACTCCATTTACACCCATGGCTGGGATGGCGAGTGGTTTCTGCGAGCCTACGACGCCTATGGCAACAAGGTGGGCAGCTCAGAGTCCGAAGAAGGAAAAATCTTTATTGAACCGCAAGGGATGTGCATCATGGCTGATATGGGTCTAGACAATGGATTGGCAGAAAAAGCTCTCGATTCCGTCCACCGTCATCTAGTCAATGATTATGGCATTGAACTGCTTACCCCCTGCTATACCCGCTACCACGTGGAGCTGGGTGAAATTACCAGTTATCCCCCAGGTTATAAGGAAAACGGCTCCATCTTTGCCCATAACAACCCCTGGGTGAGTATTGCTGAAACCAGACTAGGGCGGGGCAACGAAGCGTTCGATTTATATCGAAGGATTTCACCGGCCTATCTTCAAGAGGTGAGTGAGATTCGCAAGACCGAACCTTACGTCTATAGTCAAACCATTGCAGGACGCGCCAGCTCATCCCTAGGTGAAGCAAAAAACTCATGGCTTACCGGCACGGCCGCCTGGTCTTTTGTCAACATCAGCCAGGCCATCTTAGGGGTTCAACCCGACTTTGATGGTCTACGCATAGCCCCTTGCCTTCCAGATCACTTAAAGCAATATAAAATCCAACGAAAATTCAGAGGTTGCACCTATCATATTGAAGTAAGAAACGTTGGTCTAACGACTCCTGAAATCACTCTTGAAGGTCACATTCTCACAGATAACCTGATTCCTCTTCAGGCCGCTTCCGAATGTCATGTAATCGTCCGTGTTTAACAAAATAAGATGGTCTCTCATCTCACTTATCGTTCAACAAACGAACAGACCAATCTAGGCTCCTCACTCCACCAAGCACAATGAAAGGTCACCGCCGGCTCCCGCAGCCAGGCAGTGACCTTTCATTATAATATCATCCATTTTAACCTCTGATTTTCTCATTATAACCCGTCTTGAAGCATCTCGAGCCACTGTCCACGATTCCTGCTTATTTTGTGTACACTAACTTGAACAAAGTTATTCATTGAAAAATTAAAACTCCTTTGAACGACCTCTAACAGACAGTTCAAAGGAGTTTTACAAACAAAAGTAGGCTATTTGACAACAACACCATATGGACTTATTGATTGTGGTTTATATATTCAACAAGGTTCATTACCATAGCGGATATATTCCGCCTAGTAGTTTTGCTTATCGTATCAATTCTATCAAGACTAGTATGGTAATAAAGAATGTTTTTCCCGTTTTCGTCTTTTATATTCATGAATGTGATTGTGGAGATGTTAATTAACTCAAACATTATGTAGTCGGCAATGCCCCTGCTATTTCTTTTTAATTCGTTCCGCAGGTCCATTTGCTTTCCTATCTTATTAGCAAGCTGAGGATAGGTTTTGTTTTCCATTATCGAATTTAGATTCCAAATTTGATAGTTATTCCCCCTGCCCACCATATCGAGATTAATCACTACCTCAGTATGATTCAGATGCCGATTTTTATTACTCGCTATAAAATCTTTTTTCTGAGGCTCTTATATCACGAATACGTTCTAATAGCTCATCAAAGTAATCATCACCAATATTACGCATACCTTTAAGGCATTCATCATCCATGGTAAAGCCTTTAACTAGGTATTCGTTTAATCGCTCTGTTGCCCATCATCTAAATTGGGTGCTTCGGCTAGAGCGTACACGGTAACCAACAGCAATGATTATTTCCAGGTTATAAAAACGCACTGTTCTTTCAACCTCTCTATTTCCCTCAGTTTGAACAATTCGGTTTTCTTCAAGTTCACCTTTTTCATAAATATTTCTTATATGCTCATTAATGATATTAACGCCTTTTTGATGACGCTCAGCAATCTTCTTCTGTGTCATCCATACAGTTTCATTTTCAAGTCTTACATCTATTTTTGTTTTTCCATCTTCTGTCTGATATATAAGTAAATCATTATTATGTTCCATTGTAATTCTCCTTCTCCATATGTAGCCTCAAGTCGTCAAACATTGCCTGATCTTTTTAACTGAACTATCCGGTAATTCCGGATAGTTCAGCAATCTATGTTCCCAATTATCATTTAAGTTTTATCACATTAGATAATTAAGTGCCTTGTGTATTTGCTACGGTATCATATTGAGCCACAAATACCACTTTTTTTTTTTTAGGGTCATAGTTTATTTAATTCATCGGCAATATAGTTTTAGGCGTTAGCAGCAGCTATTGTACCAAACATCCGGTTAGGATATTACGTTGATGTTGTCTGGATATTACTACATATAGAATCTATATTGAATTTCATTTCCAAGCGTAAGATTGGTTTTAAATTCAATGTAGGCGGTATGTATATGCCCTGTTTCCCCCTTATAACTTACCTTTGCCCAGCTATTTGATATGGAAATAAACTGAACCGTTGATCTCTTGGCAACAACACCAGTACTTCCATATCTAGTAAAAGGCCTGTTCTGAAATTTAACTCCAGTCGTTGTCATGTATTCTTAAGTTGACATCGTCCCCGGGCTAACAGGTTTTAAGTGTTTTAATAAGCCCTACCCAGGAACAATTGAAATATATGATCAAGACTTTATGCAAAAGGAGAAGTAATCAGTGGCCAGATTCTTCACAACGAATAGCCAGACAGCGGAGAATCCTCTAAAAATATAAACACAATAATTTGCAGATTAATTCAAGAACCATTGGTCCTCCAAGACTGTTTAGCCTCTATTCTTGTCCTGCTTGGTTATTATAAGATTAGTTTTATATTTGATGTTTTTTTATACCATTTGACAAATGTGCTAATTTTAGTTATTCTATCCATATTGTTGACATGTCAATTGTTGATTAATCAACTAATCTTTGGAGGTTTAAAATGAAACTCAATGATCTTAGTGAAATATTGCGTAGACTTAGAGCTATTGAATACAAACTAACACAGAATTTTGAAGACAAAACTGGTTTTAGCCTTACAAGATATCAGATACTCAATTTTGTAAAAGAGCATGATGAATGTAATCAAGAAGAGATTAGGCAGTTTATACAAATTGATCGATCTGCCATTACCAGACATCTTAAAGTTCTCGAGGAAAAAGGTTACATCACGAGGAAAAGAAACAAAGATAACGCAAGAGAAATCAAGGTATCTTTAAATGATTTTGCCAAATCAGAACTTAACAAATGTACTCAGAAGCACAATGGTAATTCTTGTATCCTCCCTATAAACATAAATGGAGATCAGATTAATGCCCTTATTGAGCTTCTTGACGGAATAGAAAATGAAATACACCAGGAGATATAAAATGAGAAATAATAATTTTGAAGATGTTGTTTTTAACAGAAGATCTGTTAAAGTATTTGATGAAAATGTAAAGATAAGCCAGGAAGAAATGCTTGAAATGATAAATAAGGCGGTGACAGCTCCTTCCTCTGTGAATCTTCAGCCATGGAGATTTGTTATCGTAGAATCAAAAGAAGGCAAAGATAAACTAAGACCCCTAATTAGGTTTAATAAAAGACAGAATGACACATCGTCAGCTATGATCCTTATTTTCGGTGATATGGAGTGCTACGAAAAGGGAGATGAAATCTATGAGGAAGCTGTAAATAAAGGTCTAATGCCAGAAGACGTTAAAAATGATACATTGAATTTATTCATCCCTGCCTACGAAAATGCAAGCAGACAGAAAATGAATGATATAGTAAAGATTGACTCAAGCTTAGTTGCAGCCCAGCTTATGCTCGTTGCAAGACACTATGGTTATGACACTAATCCCATCGGTGGATTTGAGGAAAATCAACTGGCAGAAGCTTTCGGTCTAGATAAAGATCGTTATGTCCCTGTGCTAATACTAGCTATCGGCAAAAGCGATTATGAAAGCCATGAAAGTGTCAGACTAGACGCTACCGATATTACTCTCTTCAAATAGGGTTCAAATATTATTGAAGTGTTTAAGAAGAGGACTTTAACTGTAAAGTTTTACTTTCATCTGCAGTCTATCCTCTAGAAACCAGTGATGAAGTAAAATTTCATTAATTTAAACATGGCATTAGACTAGTCCAGTTACTCTAAAATGCCTCTCAAAAAAATCAATAGATATACGAAAGTGCCCAAATATTATCTTGGTCTGATTAGCTCACGTCTAAAAATATATCAAAAATTAAAGCATCTAGATTTGGAGCCAATAAAGAGCCTAAATCTAGATGTTTTAATTTTCTCTTGCCTTGAAGGATTTGAAACAGAACATGATGCAAGGGAAGGTAGAAAAGGATATGACCGTGTTTCCTTGAAAACAAACTGGAAAAATACATGAATTATGATTACTTATGCAGCAAGGTTATTAGTCTAAGAATCAAACTCTACCCGAAAGCTTTGTTTAGTGCGAAATTTGGTGAACTACAAGGAA
>LFRM01131668.1_pt1 | contig 20141 bp, 16 predicted proteins | sample 618341 | NCBI WGS metagenome assembly LFRM01 (sample SAMN03654438, study PRJNA283298) | anaerobic digester metagenome | isolation source: pool of bioreactors CSTR01a, CSTR02a, and CSTR03a thermophilic anaerobic... | place: Denmark: Kgs. Lyngby | collected 2014-05-21 | reverse complement strand
GTCTCGGTCGGGTCGCCTGTAAAGGTGCTTTCGCCCTGCTCGTTAATGGTGGGTTGACCGTCGTTGCAAAGCATGAGTGCGCGTGCAAAGTTCACGGACAACTGTTTGCTTATGTCGCTGTCTACCACAAAGGGTTGGCTTGTGGCAACGACTGTCATTCGGTTCATGGTGAGCGTGCCTGTCTTGTCAGAGCAAATGACGGTGGCACTGCCAAGGGTCTCAACAGCAGGAAGGCGGCGCACGATGGCGTTTTGATCGATCATCTGCTGTACGCCGATCGCGAGCACGATGGTCACAATCGCAAGCAAGCCTTCAGGGATGGCGGCAACCGCCAAGCTGATGGCTGTCATGAGCATATCGACGGGGTTGTTGCCGTATAGAACGCCAACGAGGAATACGAGTTCGCATACGGCGATGCAAACAATAGCCAGTTTTTTACCAAGGTCGGCCATTCTGCGCTGCAATGGCGTTTGAACGCCTTCCTCTGCGTTCAGCATGCCCGCAATGGCGCCTATTTGCGTGTTCATGCCTGTTTCTGTGACAATGCCTTCGCCACGTCCATAGGTGATGAGACTGCCTGAAAAGACGAGATTATGCCTGTCTCCAAGCGGGATGTCAACGCCGTCTGGTGCATCGATCACATCCATTTGCTTTTCGACCGCTTCGCTTTCGCCTGTGAGCGCGCTTTCATTGACCTTTAGGTTGGCGGCGATGGAGAGCCTCATATCAGCCGATACATAATCACCAGCTTCAAGCAGCACCACATCTCCAACGACCATGTCCGCAGCGGGAATCACAACGATAGAACCGTTTCTGCGGACTTTTGCATGCGGTGAGGACATTTTTTTAAGCGCCTCAAGAGATTTTTCTGCTCGGTTCTCTTGAATGACGCCAAGCAGTGCATTTAGGAGCACGACAAACAGTATGATGGCCGCGTCCACCCATTCTTTTAGTTAAACACCTGAAATAAGGGCAGCGACAATTAAAACGATGACCATAACATCCTTGAACTGCTCCAAATACATCTGAAATACGTTTCGTTTCTTACCTTGTTTGAGTTCGTTTTTACCATGCTCATCAAGGCGTTGCTGGGCTGTTTCCGAGCTTAAGCCGTTTTTTAAATCTGTTCCAAGCGAACTTGCGGCAGCATCAACGCTTTGCTTGAACCAATCCATAATTCATCGACCTTTCAATAAAAGATATCAGATACCATTATCTGTCTAATAATGATAACAGAAAAAAACAAAAAGATATGATCTCTTCGCTTCAATCTACCCATAAGGGTACTCAAATATACGATTGTGTGACTGAATGCACGGTTGCCTAGTTGAGCATGGGGAAGAACAGCCCGCGCCAGTAGATTTCACCTGTGAAGCCATCAAATTGCTTGTTGTTTACGAAAATGCAAACATTCTTGATCTGTTCATCTGTACAGAGCGTATTGACGATGGCATAAGCCAGAAAACGCTCCTGCTCGGCGGTCATAGCTGTACCGATGTCTTGGAAAAGCGCAGAGAAGTTGGCGATCAAAGTATTGCCTGATATCGATAGACCTAGGATGTCTGAATCCTGAAATCCATTCGAAGGCATAATGGCAGTAAGATCAGCAACGGTATCGTAACTCATAGGTCCTTTTGCCAGCTCAACAAGCAAAGTGCGCGGGTTATGCTGCTGATAATACGCAATGGGGCGCATGGTTTTGGTGAGCTTGGAGGAGGTGCTGTTTGCGAAATAAAGTGTGCAATAATCATATAGCATGGTTGCAAAATTGGAACGCTGCTGTATTCCATCCTCAAAGGTCATTTCAGAATCAGACCCATCTGTCGGCGTGATCGATTCAATAGCGGATGAACCGATTTGCACCTTGATGCCGGCAACGCTTGGGAAGAATGTGCACAGCGTGTAGCACATGGAGGCCATGCTCTGAGCGCGCGTCAAGCCATATCCCGTGAGCATGCCATCAAGGTTATGGGCAAAAGTCAGAGAAATGATCTCGCCTCCTGCTGCCTCTGAATGGTTGATGGTGGGCTCGATGGTAAGCAGATCGGCAAGAAGGGGGAGCGCGGGAGAATCGATGTCTTGCTGAGGACCTAGCGCAAGCTCTTGAAGCAATGAAATCACCATGTCAGCTGTTTCCATGCTTGAAAATGAGCAGGTGCGAACTTCGCTCACCATACCGCCTGTTTTAGCGATGGGGAAGTACAGGGTCACGTTGGTGGAGAGGCGCTTATCGCTGGCTTCTTCATCGGGCTGAATGCGATTGGAAAAGAGCTGCTCATAAACGGCATTGATGTCAGTGCCTACGCTTCGGCTAAAAGTCCCCATCGGTAACGTGTTTGACACGTCAATGCCAACGGGCTTATCCGCAACCAGCACGTTGACGTAGCTGATTTCCGGCAATTCGGTGATCGTGTTTGTGATCGCCTGGCATACGTTATAAAGTGCCTTGCGGCTTAATTGGAGCGCTGAGCCTGATAGGTTGACCGTCGCCACGTCTCGGCTGACCTCCACAGGACTCACGCCGTACATGGATAGCTTTACAGAGCCGCCTATCGAACTGACAACCCCATCACCCGGATAGCTCAGCAGCGCCCGAAGCAGGCTTTCAGCGCTTGGGCGACCTGGCGAGAAGGAAACCTTTGAGGTGATAGCTGCCAGCCTTGTGCCATCGTGACGAGGCAAGTAGAGCGTAGCCGGTTTGTCATATTCCAGTGCAGCGTCGCCGATGGGCGGTACATAGCTGATAAATGCAGGGGGCAGGGTATAAAGCGCCTCGGACTCGGTGATTGGCATGCTGTTATCGGCGCAGGAAGAAAGCGCAAGCATTGATGCGCATAACAATGATATCAGAACCTTATGCTTTGAATGCAAGACCGTTCCTCCCTTTTAACGTGAAATCAATTCGAGTAATGCGGAATATGAAATCTTCCAAACGCCATTTTCAAGCCGCAACTGCAGAGGATAGGCTTGCGTGTCAGTGCTGAGCCCTTCCCTGAGGGTTGTCATGGTAAGGGTGAGCGTTGCATGCGTGCCGCTTTGGGAAATTGATCCGCTGCTGACGCTGTACTCGGAAAGCGTGGAGCAAGCATCAACGGTGTTATGGTAGATATCATAAATCGGCCGCGATTCATCGCTGCTCTGCATGGCGGTATAAAGATAGAGCGTTTTGTAGTCGCGCTGCTGCCATGCTTGAAGAATGCACTGAGCGGTGTTGTGCGGGGTGAGAAGCAAGGATTCGTTTCTGAGGAGCGGATCACTCACGCCGCCTTGACCTGTTAGAAAATAGGTGTTTTCAAGGCGTGTGCTCGTGGTGGAATCAGCCGATTGACTGACGAAGAACTGAACGCCGGTATACGGCATGCTTTCGGTAATGGAGGCAACCACACTTTGCAGTGCCAGCTTGCGAAGCAGGGGGGCTTCGTCTGCCCAATCGGAGCGACTTTGCCAGTCGCTCGGGATGCTGTCATTATCCAGAAGTGCGTCGTTAAATGTGACGTAAAGGACGCCGTTTCTGGCGCTTGCACTGATGACGCGCACTGAATCCGAAAAAAGCTTTTGCAGGTCAACGTGGCTTGCTGAGGGACCCGCGAGCAATTCTTCAATCAGTATCAGTTCAAAGCTCTTATCGCGGTCCACCGTGATCACGCGGCTTTCGGCGGCTAGCATAGGCTGATCTAAATAGCGAAAGTAGAGCGTCGCGATTACGTCATCCACATTGGTGGTAGATGCAGCTGCGGGATATACTTCCATCGATAAACCGGGCGCAGCAGTGGTTTCTGCCTTTTCAATCGGGCTAATCACGGAGCAGCTGCAGAGCACTAGCAGAAGAATGACTAGCAAGGAGAGTAGCATGGGGCGTTTCACTTTGGCATCCTCCTTACGCTTGATGAATGGGCAGTTCGACTGTGAATGTGGAGCCTTGTCCTTCTTCGCTGTCAACCGATACATTGCCGCCGTGCATCAGCACCATCTGGTGCACAATGCTCAGACCAAGTCCTGTGCCGCCTGTATCGCGGCTGCGGGCCTTGTCCACGCGGTAGAAACGGTCAAAGATCAAGGCTTGGTCTTCCTTTGGAATGCCTGGTCCTGTATCTGAAACGGTCAAAATGGCATCTCTGCCAGAGCGAATGAGGCGCACGCGGACAGTGCCGCCTTCGGGCGTGTATTTCAAAGCGTTGTCCATGATGTTGTATACAACTTGGGTTAGCTTCGCAAAGTCTGCGTACATCTCGCATCGGTCACCAAGCTGCACCTTGATCTCCTGCTTGCGCTTTGTTGCCATGGGCTTTAGGCGCTCGACAGAATCGGAGACGAGCTGGGAAAAGTTAAAGGTGGTGCGGTTGAGTCTGAGCGTTTTGGAGTCCATGCTGACTAGCGCGAGCAGGTCGCTGATGATGAGATTGAGGCGATTGATTTCCTCATTGACATCTGTTAGGAACTCGGTTCGAAGACCTTCGTCCATCTCGGGCTGGTAAATAATGCTCTCAAGCAATATCTTCATTGTGGCAAGAGGCGTTTTCAGCTCATGGCTTGCGTTTGATACGAATTGATTACGGCTCTTATCCAGCATTTCAAGTTTTTCTGACATGGTATTGAAGGTCTCGGAGAGCTTGCGAAGCTCACCGCTGCCGCGCACGGGTACACGCACCGAAAGATCGCCGCGGCCCATCCGCTGTATGCTGCGGGTGAGGGAGGCGATGGGGCGCGTGATGATGCGGGAGAATACCAATGCAATGATCAGTGCAGCAGCAGCTGCGATTAGGAAGTAAAAGACCATCTGATCCTGCAATGTAAACAGACGCTCCATCATTTCCTGAATGGGCGAGGCAAAAATGAGCACACCAATGGTGATCCCGCTTGTTGTGAGTGCAGAGGTAGCGTAGCCCACCCACTCGGAATTTTGATCGTAGGGACGCAAAAAGCGCAGAACACTATTGGTCTGCTCGCCAGTTGTGGTTTTATGAACACCATAATCAATGGTTTTACCGGATACGAGGATGCTGAGAACCTCGGGTAATTCAACTCTTGAGCCGTTGAGCTCTGAAAAACTATCCGCTTGTACCTTGCCGCTTAGGTCAAGAACCATCATGCGGCCACCCAATTCGCCGCTAGCGACTTCCAAACGCTGCTGAAGGGCATTCATTTGACCCGATGCATAAAGCGGAGCGAGCTCGACCGATAGCTGTTCGGTGTTGGCTCTATCCTGCTGCATTCGGGCATCGAATAAATAATCGCCCACCAACCCAATCAGCGAGGTCGCTACTGCATAGTAGCTGACCCCTACGATGAGTAGGAAGGCGAGTAGTATTTTCCAGCGTATGGAGGTAAAGGGATTATTAATCCTTATCCGTGAAATAATAACCCACTCCCCACTTTGTGAAAATAAACTCAGGCTGAGTTGGATTGCGTTCAATCTTTTCACGTAGTCGGCGGATATGCACGTCTACAGTACGAGCATCCCCAGTATAGTCATATTTCCATACGGTTTCAAGCAGAGATTCACGGCTAAATACCTTGCCGCGGTTGTTGGCAAATACAAGCAATAGATCAAATTCCTTGGCGGTCAGGCGTACTTCTTTGCCGCCCAGCTTCACTGAACGGTTGATGGCGTTGATCTCCATGTCATGAACACGCACAACCTTGCGCGTTTCATTTTGGGAGCTGCCTGTGGCACGGCGCATAATGGTCTTAATGCGAGCCTTCACCTCAAGGATATTAAAGGGTTTGGTCATATAATCATCGGCACCGTATTCAAGCCCGAGGATTTTATCGATTTGTTCACCTTTTGCGGTCAACATAATAATGGGCACATTGCTGTGCTCACGAATGCGCTGGCAAACAGTGATGCCATCAACCTTTGGCAGCATAATGTCCAGCAATATGAAATCGTAATGTCCGGCGAAAAACTTGGCAAGAGCCTCCTCGCCATCTGCAGCAGAATCGGTTTCAAACCCTTCCTGCTCTAGAGTGTATTTTAAGCCTTTTATAATCAACGGTTCATCGTCAACCAGAAGTATACGCTTGGCCATTAACGTCTTCCTTTCTTGCTCAGACACTCGCCGTTTGGAGAATATCCAAATTGTTCTATACTAACCATTGTAAGTCTAAATATGAAAAAAAGCAAGTGCTATTGAAACAAATAATTCATATTTGCGTTTTCATTTGTCCATATAAGTCAAAAAATCAAAAAGAATGCAGATTTATCGCTCTGCATTCTTCGTAATGTAATTGTCACAGATTGTCAATGATCGATTGAACCATGTCCTTGGTGACGTAGTTGAGGGGAGAAAAACGACCTTCAAGAGCTGTTTCAAGCTTTTCCTTCGCTTCGGCCTTTTTCCCGGTTTCGATATCGTACTGCGATAGGAAGTAGAGCGTATCGATTTGAGTGGGCTTTACTTCATGTGCCTTGTCAAAATACTTCTTAGCTGTCTTTTTGTTGTTGCCAAGACGATAATAAGTTTGCGCAAGATTATCAAGAATGATGCTGTCTTCATCGTCATACTCTAACGCCTCTTTGTTAAAAGCCAATGCTTTTTCAAAATCGCCTTCTTCTACGTAAAGGTAACCGAGCGTTTGGTAAACGAGACCGCTCGCCTGCTTTTGATGCTGACGCTCCAAAAGCTCAATGCCTTTTTCCAGCTCGCCCATTTTGTACACGCAAGATGCATAGTTCACAAAGAGCTGTCTGCGATTTTCCTCGGACATCTGATACTTCTGGATTTTAACCAGCAGATCGCGAGCCTCTTGAAATTGACCTGCACGGATGAGCATGACGGAATAGCTTAATAGGTAGCGCGGGTCTTGCAAACCCTCATCAACAGCTTCTTTATATAGCTGCATAGCACCTGCAATGTCCCCCTTGCTTATTTTGGCAGCTGCCTTGCGCGCCTTAAAGCTTGTTGTTAGTCCCATGAGTAAAGTCCTCCTTAATTAACGTGAATCTAATAGATCGGACGCATGTAAAATCTTGCGCCGTAAACGCTGATAGCGATATTGTAACGCAATTTGTTGTTCTTGTACAGTAGGATCGTGAAAAAGACTGGGTTCTGAGAGCAAAAGCAGCGCTTGCCTTGTGTAGTGAAGGGCTTGCTCTGGGTCTTTTCGCTGGTGTTCATACAGCTTGGCTAAGGCCTCAAATGCATGAATGGGGTCGTCTCCGCGCTTGACCATCGCTTGATACAGCTTAATGGCAGCATCGGCATGACCCTGCCGCTTTTGAGAGGAGGCTAAGGCGCGGTAAGCATCCGCCCGCGTCGAGCCATGCGCGCATAGGCGATAGCACTTGGTTGCTTTTTGCAGATTGCCTTGTTTTTCTGCGGCTTTGGCAAGTGAAAGCAAATCTTCCACTTGATCAATCTCCTCAGGCTTGTCATGCTGCTTGCACAGAAAATAAAACAGCTGAGCAAGACTAACAATGTCCTGTTTGTTATGATCAATCACACGTAGGAGCGGCGTAAAGTCGCCGTCTTTAAGATACTGGAAAAAGGTTTGCGGGACAAGTGCACCGGGAAGGTCGTCATCGCGCACCACACCAAGCAGCTTTTCCTCCAAATTGGCTAGACTGCATTGCTTGAGGCGGAGCTTCCATAGCCTGCGAGAGGGAAACAGCGCATCTGCATGCGTATCTGGGAAGCAGTCCTCTTTCATGCGATTCATCAGGAAACGGCTTTTGAGAAGCGGCACGTCAAAGGTACGTCCGTTAAATGTGCATAGAATGCTGTAGCGCTTCATGCGCGAAGCAAGGATTTGAAGCATTTGCGCTTCCTCATGATAATCGTGCATCATTAACTGCTCAACAACGAAGGCATCTTGCGTAAAGTAGCCGATGCCAATTTGAAATGCGATGGTTCCAACCCCGCCGGAAAGTCCTGTGGTTTCAGTATCCAGAAACAGTATATCCTCGGGCGTTGCGTTTTTGGGGAATTCACATCCATAGATGCTTTCCAGCACCGCCTGCGTGGCATGGGCACGATTGCAGAAGGTGGAGAGTGGGAAGACCGCCTCGCTTCGGTAACAGCCTTCGGTCTTTTTCGCACTTGTTTCTTCTTTATGTGCCTGCCTCTTAGGTTCTGCATCGAGCATCCGCAGCTTGTTGAGCAAGTTGGCCATCAGCTAAGCAGCTCCTTTAAAATGATGCTAGCGTTGTGTTTGCCATAGTCGCCGATCTCGCCGACCGGTCCTGTGCAGCTGGGGCAGCCATTCTCGCACCCACAGCTATTGAGAATCTGCAGCGCATGCTCAAGGAGCAAGCTTTGCATCTGAAATGCCTTCTCGCTCAGACCTATGCCGCCTGGAAATGCGTCATATAGGAAAATCGTTGGCATGTCTGTGATCGGTGCTTTGACTTGATAAACAACGCTGATATCCCTCGGTGAACACATGAGATAGAGCGGCGCGACAATGGAAAGTAAGTTAGTCACAGCGAGGAGGGCACCTTGGAGGTCGTCGTTTGAATAGCGAGTGGAGAGGGATGCAGGGATGATCCACCACATGCCCACCGTATGAAGATCGGTCTGCGGCAGCATGACCTCGCCATAACCGAGGTTTTCATGAGTGTCCAGCTTGATCTTCTTAAACATCTTCACGATGCTGGATACGCGAAGCTCGCCAAGAGTTAACCCAACGCCGTTTGGAAGCGTTTTTTCTTCCAGCTCATCAAGAATATGGAGGCTGACATTCAGGTCTGCATCAGTATAGTAGTCGACATCCACTGCGCGAATATAGGCCTTGCATGCGTCATAGTCGAGCTTCTCGACTTGATATTGCTTTGCTTCGTGCATATAGATGGCATTTTCATGGAGCAGCATCGGCACGGTGAAACGATCCATTTCGCCAATCACGCGATGATGTGCGGGATTGGTAATGTCGATAATCACATAGTTTTCGGTCTTTGCGCTGCGCAGGCTGATTTCGCCTGACGGCAGCTCTTCTTCCATCCAATAGTACTTGTTTTCCAGATGCCTCAGAATGCGGTTTTCTGTGAGGTATTCAAGGAATACGCCCGTATCAGGCACGTTTCCGAAGCTCTCCCCTTCCTCAAAAGGAAGCTCGTAAGCGGAACATTTGATATGGGAGAGGAGCACGTAGAGGTTGTTTGGCTGGATGAGTGCATGCTCGGGTGAAGCTTGGAAGAAGTACTCCGGGTTCTCGATGATATATTGATCGATGGCTGAGGACGAGGCCACCATGATGGTAAGGGCGGTGTCCTTGCGCCGTCCAGCACGTCCTGCTTGCTGCCATGTGCTGGCGATGGTTCCTGGATAGCCGCATAGGACGCAGGCGGACAATGAGCCGATATCAATGCCTAGCTCAAGCGCGTTGGTGGAGATCACCATGTCAATATTGCCAGCGCGAAGTCCATGCTCAATTTCTCTGCGTTGGTTTGGCAGATAGCCGCCGCGGTAACCGCGTACGCGTCCTGAAAAACCAAAAGGATCACGCACGCATTCCTTCATGTATTTCGTGAGAACCTCGACTTGTAGACGGCTCTTGGCAAAGACGATGGTTGGGATCGCATTTTTGAGCATCTGCTCAGCGATATTTCTTGTTTCGTTGACAACGCCGCGGCGAATTGCAAGCTGGCGATTGACGACAGGCGGATTATAAAATACGAAATGCCTTTTGCCCATTGGTGCGCCGTTTTCTGTGATGGCGGTGATTTCGCGTCCTGTGAGGAGCTCAGCAAGCTCAACGGGATTCGCGATGGTTGCAGAGCAGAGGATGAAGCGTGGGCGGCTTCCATAGAATTCGCACAGCCTTAGCAAGCGGCGCAGTACATTCGCTAAATGACTGCCAAAAACGCCGCGATATGTATGAATTTCGTCAATGACAATGTATTCTAGGTTTTCAAACAGCTTCACCCAACGCGTGTGATGGGGGAGGATATTGGAGTGAAGCATATCGGGGTTGGTTACCACAATATGCCCTGCTTGGCGAATCGCTTTTCGCGCAGCGCCTTGGGTATCGCCGTCATAGGTAAATGCCTTAATATCCACATCAAGCGCTTGGATCATTTCGTATAGACTGCTGACTTGGTCGGAGGACAGCGCCTTGGTTGGGAAGAGATAAAGTGCACGTGCATCGTTATTTTGAAGAATGGAGGAGACCACGGGCAGGTTATAGCAAAGGGTTTTACCGCTTGCGGTTGGGGTGATGACGGCAAAATCCTTCTTAGCAGATGCTAGGCGGAAGCTCTCTGCTTGATGCACATACAGGCGATGAATCCCCCGCTTGCGCAGCACTTGTTTGATACGTTCATCCATTTCCTCAGGCAAATCGGCATAGATGCCTTCGGTTTCAGGCAGCGTCTCCCAATTGGTGACGTTTTGCATGAAGGAAGGATCACTTTTGAGCTGGGTTACGAGTTGATCGAGATTCATATCGTTAGCCTCGCTTTGTCGAGTATTTGTGGCTACTTTGTGTGCTTGTCCCATGCACATAAACAGAACATCTGTGCGGTATTTATATTATATCAGCTAGTGCATCACTGAGCAAGGGTAAGATGATAATATGGGGAATTTTATCAAAAATGCACACAGCGGTATTTGCAGTGTGCATTGAGTCGCGGTTATTTGATTATTCAGGCTTGATCAATGTTTCAAAGCCCTCTGTCATGAGGGTTGTGCCATCCATGAGCGTCCACATGGCTTCGGCATCGTCGATGCTTTCAATCAATGTCCTGCTTTCTTCATAGGGGAGAAGAAAGGCGATTGTTGACAGGAAATCGGACAGCCCCGAATCGGGGTGAACGATGGTGACGGCGTGCATATAATCAGCGGGATATAGGGTATCGGGATCGATGAGGTGATGATATCGCTTTTCGTTCACTTCATAGTATCTTTGGTAATCGCCGCTGGTCACTACTGCTTTGCTTGTGATGAGCAGCTTTTCCTTGGTGGTCACCGCATCTAAATCCTCGACTGCGATTGTCCATGAATCTCTGCCATCAAGCGGTGCATCGCCGCATACCACATTGCCGCCCGCATTGATGAGAAACGAGCAGAGTCCTTCGCGCCTTAGTTCCTGTGCAACGAGTTCAGCAGCGTAGCCCTTAGCAACAGCGCCAAGATCGAGCTTGATGAGTGGGTCTTCAAAGTAAATCGTTTGTGCCTCTTGGTCAATGATCACTTGATCAAAGTTCATATGTTTTGCTGCCTCATCAAGGGCTTCTTGACTTGGCAGGGAACTGCCTTCTTCACGTGCATCATGCCACAGCGTAAGCACGCTGCCCATTGCGGGGTTGAGCTTTTCGCCGTACTGTACGCGCCATTCCTTGATGAGCAGCAGCAAGTCGATAAGCTCGCTCTCTGCCGCAACTGGCGCATTGCCTGCGTTTTTGTTGACATAATATAGGTTGTTAACACCTTCATAGGGGTAGTATAGATCGTAAATTCTATGATAGCGTTGCATCTGAGATTCAGTAATCTCGGCATAAATGTCAAATTCTTCTTGGTCATGAGTATACCCAGTGAGGGTGACGATTGTGTCAAATGTATTGAAAAAGTAATGTCTAAATTTGGAATAGGTCACTGCTTCTTCCGCTGCGGTTACGGATGATAATAGCATAACGATTGCTAAAGCAATCAAAAGTATACGTTTCACAAGGATCACCTGCGTTTCATATAAAAATAGAAAAGGGGCTGCCCCACTGGGACAGTCCCCATTTTTACAAGAAGATTATTTTGCGCTTGCAGCAGCTTCGCTTAGTGCTCCGAAGATATCATCAACAGTGATGGTGCAGCCAGCCTGAGCGTCAGCGTCAGTTGCGAAGTTTGCAACAACTTCTTCAACGGTCTTGCCAATGCACCAGTCTTGTAGAGCAACGATCTGCTCGTTAAGTTCTTTGCCAATGGGGCTTGCAGCTCTCATAGCATAGTCGTCGCCTTTTTCCATCTTGGAACGGCCATCAGCTTCTGCCATGTCAGCAACTTCGCCAGCGACGGTTACAGCGATTTTGGGGGACTGTTGAACGTCGATTAGGATGGTAGCGATTTTGCCATCAGCATCGAGAGTTACAGCAACAACAGAAGTGTTAACTTGGATGGAGCCATCCTTCTCGGTGGTAGCGGAAGATGCGGAGATAGAGCTAATCATGCCTAGACCCATGGTATCAGCCATAGCTGAGGTCAATCCGAGGCAAAGGGTAAGAACCAAGATGATCGATACGATTTTCTTCATTTGAGAAAACCTCCATACATTTAATAGTGGTTATACCACACTTCAAACAATTATAATGCTTCGTGAAAGAAATGTCAAAGCTTTTACGTGCGTTTGTTTATATACATTGCGAATTGATCCAAATGATAAAAAAAGAAACTGGCACAAACCCATACGCAACAAGGGATGTACCAGTTTCAATGAAATTCGTGGTAATTGATGGTTTGTGAATAATGATTACTTTACAGCTTCATAAATCTTATCCATGGAAGCCACAAGCGCCTTGGTTGTGATGGTGGCACCAGAGTATGCATCAATATCTTCCAAAGCGATGGGCAATGTCTTGCCAACGAACTGCGATTGGAAGTCGGGCTTGAGAACCTTGTCGCCCAAGTATTCAGTTTCGTCGAAGCGATTGTCGCCGATTTCGATCTCGCTGATAGTGAGACCATCCAGCACGAGCTTTACAGCGACAGGGCTCTGGAAGCCCTTGGAAGCAGCGCGCCATGCGCCGTCATCGCCAAGAGCCGCAGCGTCGGGATCAACGGTTGCTTCAGGCTCAGCTACCTCAGCATCTGGGTTAGCAGCCATATAAATCATATCAACAGCGGAAAGCACTGCATCGGTTGTGATGGTTGCGCCTGCAATGCCATCAATGTCGCTTGATGCAACAGGAAGGGCTTTGCCAACAAACTGGCTTTGGAAATCAGCTTCAAGAGCTTTTTCGCCAAAATACTCAGTCTCTGCAAAACGATTGTCGCCGACTTCAAAGGATGTGATGGTGTAGTTGTCGTCCATTTCCAGCTTGACGGCTACAGGACCAGCGAAGCCCTTGGAAGCAGCGCGCCATGCGCCGTCATCGCCAAGAGTCGCAGAGTCGTCAACTTCTTCGGTAGCCAAAGTTGCGACAGCAATGGGCTGAGGCTCATCCTCTTCATCATCGCTTGCATATTTGTAGATCGCGTCGATTGATTCAAGGACAGCATCGGTAGTGATGGTTGCGCCTGCAATGCCATCAATATCATCAACGGTTACAGGTAAAATTTTGCCAATGAATTGATCCTGGAAATCAGCTTCAAGGGCTTTTTCGCCAAAGTACTCAGTCTCGGCAAAACGGTTATCACCGATGACGATGGACTGAATGGTCAGTGCGTCATCAAGCTCAAGCTTCACAGCTACAGGACCAGCAAAGCCATCAGCTGCTGCGCGCCATGCGCCGTCTTCGTAGAATTCAGCCTTGGTGCCTTCTTCCACAGGTGCCTCTGCGCCGGTCAACTGACCGAATGCAAGGTTCACAGCATTCACAACAGCCTTGGAAGTAACGGTTGCGCCAGCGATGGCGTCGATATCGCTAAGTTCCAGAGGAGGAGTCATGCCAATGAACTGACCATAGAAGCTTTCGTCAAGCGCAGCTAGACCATAGCCAGCAGTTTCATTGAAGTAATCATCGCCAATGACGATATCGCTGATGGCATTGCTGTCGTCAAGCTCAATGGACACAGCGACAGGACCTGCAAAGCCCTGTGAGCTTGCGGTGTTGGGCGATCCGCCGCCGGCTAGATCGGCAATATACTTGCCTGCAAGGTTGATGCCGCCATTGACAGCCGCAGATGTACGCGTTGCGCCTGCAATCGAGTCAATGGTGTTGTCAGCCTGAGGTGCGCCGGGTTTAATCAGCGTCAAAGGAGCATGCTTGCCAATGTATTGGTCAGTAAATGCGGGTTCTTTGGCTAGTGCGCCAAGCCCCGGTGTTTCGGAGAAGTTTTCTCCGCCGACGTTCACGCCGATAATATTTGACTCCATGTCAAGACCAAGTGTTACAACAACATCACCGGCATAGCCGTTAACGGTTGTTTGGATGACATAACCAACGTTGTTGCCATCGGCATCAAGACCCATAAAGCAGCTATCCATTCCGCTGCTTTCACTAAGCTCGACAGCCTCAAAGGTGGCGGCGGTTGATAACATTTCCACGCGGGTTTGCTTCTCGGCCAAGACTTTGTTTTCCGCGATTGGACCAACGGTTAATTGGTTAGTAATGGCGAGCGCAAGGGCAGCAACTAAGCAAATTACTACCAAAATACCTAAATCACGCAGGGACTTCTTGTTCATGGTGAAAATCCTCCTATTTTGTGCTCGTTGGTGAGACGAATTTTTATACCTTTAACGCTTATAGAAGCGTTGTTTACGTTAGTAAGTGCTGGTGACCATTGAAGCTATGCGATATAGCAATCAATAAAAAATCATGTTGAATCAGCAGGCTATCCCACTATATAGCAAACAGCCCCCTTTATAAACTTTGTTCAAACCATTATATACTACAAATGTGTGAATACGCAATAGGAAAAGCCCTATTCATCGCCTTATTTGAATCAAAAAGGCTGCAAGTCATATTGACCGCAGCCTTTCAAAGAAAAGAATGCTTGCATTACAGAAGTCCAGCTGCTGCTTTGTCCAGTAAAATAATAACATCTGAGTGTGTGCGCAGAATGCTCGCTTGTACTTGCGGATTGATATCCTCGCGAAGTGCTTTGCGAATGGCATCTGCCTTATCCTCGCCCGTTGCCAGCAGCAATACTTGACGAGCGTTCATGATGCTGCCAATGCCAAGGCTGATCGCCTGACGGGGAACATCACTTTCATTGTCAAAAAAGCGGCGGTTGGCTTCGATGGTGCTTTGGGTGAGGTTGACAATATGGCAGCCATATACGAATGTATCAGCGGGCTCGTTAAAGCCGATGTGACCATTGCGTCCAATGCCTAGGATTTGAACATCAATGCCGCCTGCGCGGTTGATGGCATGGTCATAGCGAGCGGATTCTTCCTGCTGATTCGCGGCATTGCCATCAGGTACATGCGTGTTATCGGGATTGATGTTGATGTGATTGAAAAGTTGTTCCTTCATGAAGCTATGATAGCTGCATTCGTGGGTTACAGGAAGATTGCAGTACTCGTCCAAGTTAAAGGACGTGACATTTGAAAAATCGACGATGCCGTTTTTACACAGGCTAATGAGCTCCTGATAGGTGGGGATGGGGGTAGATCCGGTTGCCAAAACAAGAACAGAATCGGGCTTGCGAATTACCTGAGCAGCAAGCAGCGTGGCGGCTGCTTTGCCGACTTGTTCTGCGTTGTCAAAAAGATGAATCTGCATGGGGAGCCTCCCTCTTATAAGTCAATACGTTTTGTTCCAATGTCGTTGCACACAACGATTTGTATGCAATACATCTTGGGTTAATTATAGCACCCGTCACACTGCCTGTCAATATAACTTGTATCATGAGGTGCATTTGGACAACAAAATACAACAAGCAGTGATGGCACATATGACTTAGCGTCATGAGGTGAACATTGCTTGTTGCTAGTTGAGATTATTGGATCAGTTTCATTGCGACGAAGGTCTGGTCGGCGGGGCAGAATGTATAGCGCTCTAAATCCTTTGGGCGCACCCATTGAGCATCCGCATGCACACGAAGCGCTAAGGGCGCTGCCGCAAGTGCTTTGGCGGCTACGAAAACCAGAAGAATCTGTTTTTGTCCGTCGCTGTGCTGGACTTGAGCAAGCTCACCGACAGGCGTGATGGGCAGATCCAGCTCCTCCATCAGCTCACGCTCTAGGCACTGAGCAAAGGACTCGCTTGCTTCACGCTTTCCTCCTGGGAATTCCCATAGGCCATCAAGTGAACCTATGCGCTGGCAAATGAGCACACGACCGTGCTCGTCTCGCACCACGCCTGCTGCGACCTCTATGGTTTTCACTTGCATGACCTCCTAGAAGTTGCGGCTCATATCATAGCGTGAGTAGAATTGCTTTTGAAAATCCAGCAATCTGTCTTCTGTAATCGCTTGTCTCACGCCTTCCATCAGGCGAATCAAGAAGCGCAGGTTATGAATGCTGGTCAGGCGTGCACCTGTGATTTCGCCTGCCTTGAACAAATGGCGAATGTAGGCACGCGAGAAGTTCTTGCAGGCATAGCAATCACATTCATCATCGATGGGGCGGAAATCGTGCGCAAACTTAGCGTTCTTGATCACGAGTCTGCCATCGGTGGTGAAGCATGTACCGTTCCTGGCAATGCGAGTGGCCAAAACGCAGTCAAACATGTCCACACCGCGAAGCGTACCTTCAATGAGGCAGTCAGGCGAGCCGACACCCATGAGGTAACGCGGTTTGTCGGCAGCCATGTGGGGCATGATGCCTTCCAGCATATCGTACATGATGGGCTTTGGTTCGCCGACGGACAGTCCGCCGATGCCATAGCCAAAGAAGTCCATATCACGCAGCGTTTTAGCACTCTCAATGCGCAGGTCTTTAAAGAATGCGCCTTGAACGATGCCAAAAAGCGCCTGCGTATCATCGGTGTGATGCTGCTGGCAGCGCTTCGCCCAGCGATGGGTGCGGTGCATGGCGTCCTCGGCTGTGGCGTGATCGCATGGGTATGCGGTGCAAACGTCAAATGCCATCATGATATCAGAGCCAATCTTATGCTGGATGTCCATGCACACTTCGGGCGAAATGAAACGGCGGCTGCCATCCAAATGGCTTTGGAAAGTGACGCCTTCTTCTTTGATCTTGCGGATGCCCGCCAAAGAAAACACCTGAAAACCGCCGCTGTCGGTTAGCACAGGCTTGTTCCATGACATGAACTTGTGAATGCCGCCGGCTTCCTTGATCAGGTCCTCGCCCGGACGGAGGTGGAGGTGATAGGTATTGCTGAGCATGATCTCCGTCCCGATTTCGTCCATTTCGCGGGGCGTCATTGCTTTGACAGTCGCAACTGTGCCAACGGGCATATAAACGGGCGTATGAATATCACCGTGGGGCGTGTGGAGCAGGCCAAGTCTGGCACCGCTCTGCTTACACGTCTTTAGTACTTTAAACGAAAAATTAGGGGTTTTCACTCTTACACTCCTCTTGCTGTTTGAGTAAAAAAGCATTGATTTGATTGGCGTAGGCATCAAAAGCCTTGCCTTTTGGCTGACTTGTGAAGGTCATGGAGGTCTTTTGGGTTGGGTGGCTGAGTTTTAGCACAGAGCCCCAAAGTGCAATGCTTTGCCCGCGTTCGCCCTTTCCATAGCGCATGTCATAGACAATGGGATGACCACAGCCTGTGAGCTGAACGCGAATTTGATGTTTGCGTCCTGTTTGAAGCATGACATGCACAAGTGCAGTATCATCCTGCGTATTTCTGGCGAGGACATGGCAGGTGAGCAGCGCTTCCTGCGAACCGTTTGCCTGTGGTTGCGTGATGCGCACGTTCCCTGTCTGCTCGTCCTTTGCAAGCCAATCCTGCAATGAAAGATCATCGGGCATAGACGCGCCGCCGCTTACGACTGCTAGGTATTCGCGCTTCATCGTGCGTGCACGAAGCTGCTCGCTCAGGCGCGAGGCGGCTTTGCTAGTTCGCGCAAAGGCAATGAGCCCACCCACAGGACGATCAAGGCGGTGAACCAGTCCGATATAGACTGCACCGGGCTTCTGGTACTTTTCCTTGATGTAGCGTTTGAGCTGCTCGTGCAGACAATCATCACCCGTGATATCGCTTTGGGTCAGCACATTTGGCGGCTTTACGGCGATGAGCAGATGATTATCCTCATAGACGATCTCAGGCATTGGGAATCCACCGCGCGGTTGTGCCGCAGGGAAGTACCCCGCCTGATGAAACCGTTAGTGCGAGTTCATCCGCTTCTACCTTGCCGCCGTAGCGATTGCACAGGCAGCGCTGAGCGATGTTGCGCAGCACACAGGCTGAAAAGCCTGTGGTATAGCCGTTGATCAAAAAGAACAGTGGGGTGTCGGACAGCACCTGTGCACACAGATCAACAAGCTCAAACAGCTCGTTTTCAAGCTTCCATACTTCACCATTGGGGCCGCGGCCATAGCTGGGCGGGTCCATGATGACAGCATCGTAGCGATTGCCGCGGCGAATCTCGCGCTTGACAAATGCCTTTGCATCTTCCACGAGGAAGCGAGTGCTGTCCTCAGGGAGACCTGTTAGGTCGCGGTTTTCCTTTGCCCACAGCACCATGCCCTTGGCTGCATCCACATGGGTTACATGTGCGCCGGCGGCGGCACATGCGAGCGTTGCGCCGCCTGTATAGGCAAAGAGATTGAGCACGCGTGGCGCACGGCTTGAAATGCCGGCGCGGCGAATGCGCTCCTGCATAAATGCCCAGTTGGCGGCCTGCTCAGGGAACAGGCCCGTGTGCTTAAAGCCTGTTGGCTTGACATAGAACTTCAAATCGCCAAGCGAAATAACCCAGCGCTCAGGCAGCTTGTCCCGAAAGGTCCATTGTCCGCCGCCTGCGTCGGAACGGTCGTATGTCGCCTGTGCTTGCTTCCATAGTCTGGGCTCGGCTTTGGGCCAGATGACCTGTGGATCAGGTCTGCGCAGGATCACTTTACCCCAGCGCTCTAGTTTTTCTCCGTCACCGGTATCCAGTACTTCATAATCTTTCCATTGATCGCAAAGATACATATATTACTCCTTCTTAAGTAGAGGAGGGTGGGGAACTCCCACCCTCAAAAGTCATAGCCCTTATGCCTTGGTGATGCTAAGCACAGCCTTCTTGCCGTTTAGATCCCATTGCTTGCCATCGCTGCTGGCAGCTTTGCGCTCAAGCACGGTAGCCAGTACGCTTTGCATGATGAAATCGCGTCCAGCTTCGATAGCGCTTGCCAGCTCATCGTCGGTTTCATAGGTTACATGAATGCGGTCGCTCACTTCAAAGCCTGACTCCTTGCGCATGGTTTGCAGCTTGCTGACAACCTCGCGCTGATAGCCCTCGATGATGAGTGCGGGGGTTAGGTTACAGTCGAGCACAACGGTTACATCGCCGTCGATCTGTGCGGCGAATCCATCCTTTTGGGTGGGCTCGGTCAGCACGTCGTCCTTGCCAAGCACAACTTCGGTGTCATTGACTGTGAATGTGATGCTTTCGCCGCGTGCGAAGGTATCGACCACATCATTACCGTCAAGTTCCTTGAGTTTTGCGCCAATTCCGCCAAGGAGCTTGCCATACTTGGGACCGATGGTGCGCATTTGCGGCTTGAGGTGATAGGTGGTGAATGCACGGGCATCCTCTGTGAATACAACGTTTTTTGCATTCAGCTCATCTTGCGCAAGCTCGCGGAAATCGTCTCCAAAGCTTGTACCCTTGACATAGATCACATCAACGGGCTGACGAACCTTTAGGTTTGCTGTTGCGCGGCATGCGCGGCCAAGGCTGATCACCTCAAGCAATGCATCCATCTGGGTGTTGAGCTCTTCGCTAATCATGCTCTCATCAGCAGCGGGGAAATCGCAGAGGTGAACGCTCTGCGGCGCATTCTTATCAACGCCGCAAACGAGGTTTTGATACATATCCTCAGCCATGAAGGGCATGAAGGGTGCGATCACCTTGCTGAGCGTAACCAGAACGGTGTGGAGTGTAACAAAGGCGGATTCCTTTGTTGCGTCCATGCCCTTGCCCCAGAAACGCTCACGGCAGCGGCGAACATACCAGTTGCTCAGGTCGTCAACAAAATCAACAATAGCGCGCGCGGGCTCGGTGATGTGGTACTCGCATAGCTCGTCGTCAACAAACTTCACCAGTTTATTGAGGCGTGAGAGAATCCACTTGTCCATGAGCGTGAGCTCCACTTGATCGATGGGATGATCCTTAGGATCGAATGCATCGATGTTCGCATACAGAACAAAGAACGCATAGGTGTTTTGCAGCGTGCTCATGAACTTGAGCGGTCCTTCTTTGATCGCTTCATCGCTAAAGCGGGAAGGCAGCCACGGAGCGCCAACGGAATAGAAGTACCAACGCACGGCATCTGCGCCCTGCTTGTCAAGCACAGTCCAAGGATCAACAACGTTGCCCTTGTGCTTGCTCATCTTCTGACCATCCTTATCCTGCACATGACCCATCACGATGCAGTTCTTAAAGGGGGATTGATCAAAGATCAACGTGCTGATCGCGAGCAAAGTGTAGAAC
>LFRM01338400.1_pt2 | contig 20178 bp, 22 predicted proteins | sample 618341 | NCBI WGS metagenome assembly LFRM01 (sample SAMN03654438, study PRJNA283298) | anaerobic digester metagenome | isolation source: pool of bioreactors CSTR01a, CSTR02a, and CSTR03a thermophilic anaerobic... | place: Denmark: Kgs. Lyngby | collected 2014-05-21 | reverse complement strand
GTAAATACAAGGATAAAAATACCATTACATGCTTCTTTCGGCTGTATTTTATTAAAATAAGCTCATTTGCTCATAGGGCATATTGTCTTTTTTCGCCGTCAGGCACATTCTTATCGAATCCTGCTCGAACGGCGTTTCCGCATAGTATTTTCCCTTGCATGTTATAAAATAGCGGGCCCGTTTCAAAACCACCCTGAACTTTTTCAGATGCTCATATGACAGGCTCCCGAGCCTTCTTGCCCGGACTATTTTAAGCGCGGAAGTAACTCCAATGCCGGGCACTCTTAAAAGCATCTCGTACGGAGCCGTGTTTATTTCGACCGGAAAAAGGTGCAGATTTCTAAGAGCCCAGTCACACTTCGGGTCCAAATCCATGCTGAAATCCGGATGTGATTCATCCAATAATTCTCTGGCTGTAAAGCCATAAAACCTCAGGAGCCAGTCGGCCTGGTACAGCCTGTGTTCCCGCAGCAGCGGCGGTTCGGTATAAACGGCGGGAAGGTTCGGATGCTCGTTTACGGGAACATACGCCGAATAATACACTCTTTTAAGCAGAAAATTTTTATATAAATATTCGGACAAATGTAAAATCGTTATATCGTGATCTTTTGTAGCGCCGATAATCATTTGGGTAGACTGGCCGGCCGATACAAATGACGGGGCGCTGCGGGTGACTTTTTTCAGTTCCTTGTCTTCCAGTATCCTGTTACGAATATACGACATCGGCGTTACTATCTGGTTATAATTTTTCTGCGGCGCCAGAAGCTTCAGCCCGTTAGCCGACGGAAGCTCAATGTTGACGCTCATACGATCAGCATACAGGCCGGCCTCTTCAATAAGCCTTGGATCGCATCCGGGAATGGCTTTTAAGTGAACATAGCCGTTGAACCTGTGATTGATCCTCAGCAGTTTCAATACTTTTATCATGCATTCCATAGTGTAATCAGGCGACTTCACAATAGCGGAACTTAAAAATAAGCCTTCGATATAATTCCTGCGATAGAACTGGATTGTCAGCTCACACAGCTCGTGGGGCGTAAAAGTTGCCCTCGGGATATCGTTCGTAATCCGGTTTACACAGTAAACACAGTCATAAATGCATGAGTTTGAGTACAAAACCTTAAGCAGTGAAATACACCGACCATCATCAGACCATGAATGGCAAATGCCGGACAGATAGCCGTTTCCTATTCCGCCGGCGGTGTTTTTTCTCTTGCTTCCGCTCGAAGAACAGGAAACATCATATTTCGCCGAGTCGGACAGTATCTTTAGTTTTTCGATTAGTTCCACACAATCACCCGAACATATGTTTGGTAATATTTTATCATTTTACGCTGCTAAAAGCAAATTTTTTCGGCATTGTCACGCAGGCATTATTTTGGATATTGTAAATACAATATATTAAGTAAGACCTAAACAACGGAGGATCAATATGAGTTTTGGAAATTGGAAACCGTTGCGTGAAATAGACGAGCTTGCATCCGAAATTAATGAACTTCTTATGACAACACCGCTATCAATTATCAACCGGTACGCTACTCCGAGAACCGACGTTTATCAGACCGAGAAAGAGGTAATTGTCACGTCCGAGATACCCGGACTGTCAAAGGAAGACATGGAGGTACTTATTGAAAACACATACATAAGACTTTCGGGGCATAAAAAACGAAACACGGGCGGCAATGAAGAAATCTGCCGTTCGGAAAGGTTTTTCGGAAGTTTCTCAAGAATTATACCACTGCCGTCTGAAGTCGAACCCGATAAAGCCGTCGCTCAATACAAAGACGGCATTCTGACGATTGTTATGCCTAAATCAGAAAATAAATCCCCGAACGGGAAAAAGGTTGAAATTCAATAAACGGCTTTAAACGGTTCAGGTTTATTCCCGGAAAGTCCGAATTTGTAACGAAGCGCGGCAGTAATCCTTTCGGAAGCGCGGCCGTCTCCGTAAGGGTTGACACTGTGAGCCATTTTTTTATATTCTGCCTCGTTGTCCAGAAGAACAGCAGTTTCAGAGACCACTTTTTCGAAGTCCGTTCCGATTACCTTTACCGTACTGGCTTTTACGGCTTCCGGTCGTTCTGTTTCATTCCTCAATACGAGAACCGGTTTCCCAAGGGCAGGCGCTTCCTCCTGCAACCCCCCGGAGTCAGTCAAAACAAGATACGAGCGTGACATTAAATTATGCATATCCTGTACCTGAAGCGGATTTATCAAATTAACGCGCGGAATATTGCCCAGAATGTCTTTTACGGGCTTTTGCACGGCGGGGTTTAAATGAACGGGATAGACAATCTCAACATCGTCATAACTCAGTGCTATTTTTTTCAGCGCGTTGCAGATATCAACAAGGGGCTTTCCAAGGTTTTCACGCCTGTGCGCCGTTACGGTGATAACCCGTTTACTGCTGAAATCCAATTTCCGTAGCAAAGCATTCTTAAACCTGTAATGATCGAGAACCGTCGTCTTAAGAGCATCAATTGCAGTATTGCCCGTAATATGTATCGCGTCCGGATTAATCCCCTCATTTAAAAGATTTTCGTAATTGGAGTATGTCGGTGCGAAATGTATATCGGCTATGCATGCGGTCAGCTTTCTGTTTATCTCTTCAGGGAAAGGAAAGTATTTATTAAATGTTCTAAGCCCGGCTTCGACATGACCAACCGGTATTTTAGCGTAAAATGCGGCCAGTGAAGCGGCAAACGTAGTTGTTGTATCGCCGTGAACCAAAACGATGTCCGGCTTTGAATGCTCCAAAACCTGTTCCATGCTTTCGAGCACCTTCTTTGTAATGCCTGCAAGCGTCTGATCCTTTTTCATGATATTAAGGTCATAATCGGGTTTTATATCGAATATGTCAAGAACCTGATCAAGCATTTCGCGATGCTGTGCGGTTACACACACCTTTGTTATAAATTCCCCTGACATAAGAAGGTTCTTTATCAGCGGTGCCATCTTTATTGCTTCCGGCCTTGTGCCGAATACAGTTAAAATCACATATTTTCCCTTCATTATTCAACTCCTTCTATTAAAAAGGGGAGATTTTCCGTATCTATAAAAGCGAAGCCGGGTTCTGCTTCGCTATAATTTTTCAGTGTGTCCGGAAGGATACGCGCCGGCTTTCTTGACATTTTCATTAACCTTTTCTTCCGGTTCGGACTGTTCCGCGCCGCTATCGCCGGCATCTTCCTGTTTATCGCCTATAATTCCGGCAAGGTATCTCGCTCCTCCGATAACAAAAACCGAAATAATAACTACGAGAATTATTGCCGGAAGAAGCCCTTTATTAGCCAATAGAATTGATACAAGGCCAAGAGCGCCGCTTACTACATATAATATTGTGACAGAGTATTTCTGTGAAATACCCATATCGATAAGACGGTGGTGTATATGCTCCCTGTCTGCCTGGCCGATAGGTTTTCTTTTAAGTATACGCCTGAATATCGCAAATATTGTGTCAAAAATCGGAAAACCAAGAGCAATTAACGATACGACCATTGTTAATGCCGTATAAGCCTTCGTTGCGCCTTCAATTGATATTACCGCAAGTATAAAGCCTAAAAAATAGGCTCCCGTAGAACCAATGAATATTTTTGCCGGGTTGAAATTATACGGCAGAAATCCCATTATCGCTCCTGCAAGTGCAACATACAGCACCGCAAACACAAAAGAATTATCCGGCATCATTACCGAAACAACAAACAACGACAGCGTGGCAATTCCGGAAACACCGGCCGCCAAACCGTCAAGGCCGTCTATAAGGTTAATCGCGTTTGTAATGCCGGCTATCCATAGTATGGACAGTATTATTGATATCGTTTCCCCTATGCTTACGTACTTTATTGTACTTATAGAAACGGTTATATACTGGATTCTCGTACCTGTCAAAACTACAATTACTGCGGCTATCAATTGAATCGGGAACTTAATCTTCGCTGAAAGCGGGTGTATATCATCATATATCCCCAACAATATAACAATAATCATTCCTGCAAAAAACCCCGCCATTTTCACGGGCGAAATTCCCTGAATCCATGTTATAAGCTCTTCCGATTCATATACAATAAATATATAAAGAACAGAAATTAAGAAGCCTGTAATAATTGCAAGGCCGCCCATAAGCGCGACAGGCTTACGGTGCATTCTCCTTCCATCTTTTGGTACGTCAATAGCGCCTGCCCGGACAGCAATTTTCTTAGCAATGGGGCTGGAAAAAAACGAAACGATCAAAGCAATTGCAAATGGGATTATATATTCAATCTTCATGTTTCAGGCACCTCTTAAATTAATCGTTTGTTCCGAAATTATATCACAAGTTTCATTTTCCCCATAAAACAACATCAATATAACTTCGGAATATATCATTTGTAAGCAAATCGTATGTTAACCGTTTGAGTATCACAATACCATCCCGCGGATATCATGAAAACCAACCATATTATATCATTCTGTTTCAATAAAAACTTACATTTGACTTAAAAGCATATTAAAGCTTAATTACATAAAATGCGGTTCCTCATATTTCACAACCCTTACACCGGCTTCTTTAAAAAGCTCCATCGCAAGCTTGTCGGGATAGTCCCCGTTAAAAACAACCTTGATAATACCGGCGTTTATTATCAGCTTTGCACACAAAACACATGGCTGAGTCGTAACATACATTATACCGCCTTTAACGCTTGTCCCAGAATAAGCCGCCTGGGCAATCGCATTTTGCTCCGCATGCGCTGCACGGCATATTTCATGGCGTTGCCCGGAAGGGATGTCCAATTGATTACGCAGACAGCCAATATCATTACAGTGCTTGCACCCGACGGGCGCGCCGTTATATCCTGTTGCAAGAATTCGTTTGTCTTTTACTATCAGCGCTCCCACCTGTCTTCTCACACAAGTGGATCTTTTTTTCACCAGTTCAACTATATCCATAAAATATTCGTCCCAAGTGGGTCTCAAATCTATCACCCCTTAAACAGGCAAAAATAACCGAAGAAGCAGACAATAATATTATGAAGCGGAAACGAATACTTACTTTGTTCCGAATAGTCGATCGCCCGCATCGCCAAGCCCGGGTACAATATATCCGTGATCATTAAGTTTTTCATCCACAGCGGCGCAGTATATAGAAACATCGGGATGTTCGTTATGCAAGCGCGCAATCCCTGCTTCCGATGCAATAAGACACATAAATTTTATATTTTTCACATTCCGTTTTTTAATGAAATTAACCGCATCACAGGCCGAGCCTCCTGTTGCGAGCATCGGATCAAGCAAAATAACATCGCGCTCATCTATATCCGCTGGGAGCTTACAGTAGTATTCAACGGGCTGCAGGGTTTTATTGTCCCTGTAAATCCCGATATGACCGACGCGAGCCATCGGCATAAGCTGCAGAAAGCCTTCGGCCATGCCAAGCCCGGCTCTTAATATAGGCACAATGGCTAACTTTTTACCCGATATAACTTTTGTCCTCGCAATACCTACCGGTGTTTCAAGTTCTATTTCCTTTAACGGGATATCCCTTGTAACTTCATAACACATTAAGACGGATATTTCGGCCACCAACTCCCTGAATTCCTTCGAACTCGTATTCTTATCTCTAAGAAGCGAAACCTTATGCTGGATTAAAGGATGATCAAAAACAAATACATTATGCATAATAAAACCTGCCTTTTATAGAATTATACATTTGCTGATATTTCATCGCATTGCCTTACAGGGCTTTACGATAATAAAGTGAATGCCTGTGCAGGCATTCACTCTATTTACTGCTTAAACCACCGTTTTCAACAGTTCTTATTTTATCAATGCGTCTGCTGTGGCGTTCTTCGCCTGAAAACGGGGTATCCAGGAAAACCTTTACTATATCAATTGCGTGATCTATCCCCAACACCCGGCCGCCTAAAGCTAAAATATTGGCATTGTTATGCTCTCTGGCCATTCTCGCCATATACGAATTTGTGCACAATGCCGCGCGTACTCCCTTAACTTTATTCGCGGTTATCGATACGCCTATGCCTGTACCGCAAATGATTATCCCCGTTTCGAACCTGCCTTCCGACACAGCCTTTGCAACTTCAAAACCAATATCAGAATAATCAACCGATTCCGTGCTGAATGTCCCAAAATCCTTGTAAGCGATTCTTTCTTTATCAAAGTATCTGATTATTGCTTCCTTCATTTCATAACCGCCGTGATCGCAGCCTATTACAAGCATTACAAACCTCCGGAAAAAATATTAAGTCAATGCATACTATTTACCTATAGACATTTTATAAGATATATATCCCATTGTCAAAGCTTATCCAAAATTTTAAAAATTGCGTTTTCTATTTCGGACATGCAAGTAAAATATGCATTTTCATCCAATCCGAAAGGGTCGGAAATGTCCCAGTCATCCCGGTCGTATTCCGCATATTCCTTAAGCGTGTAAAGTTTATCCGCTGCCTCGGGAAAAACATCGAGAATCATTCTTTTATGATCTCTTGTCATCGTAAGTATTATATACGAGTTTCTAATCATATCCGGATCCAGCACTCTTGCATAGTGCCCGGATATGTCGAGACCATTCTTTTTTAAGACCGAAATCGCTTCATACGAAGCGCTGTCACCCTCATAAGCGTATACGCCTGCGGATGAACATTCATATTCGGACATAAGACCTTTCTTTTTCAGTATTCTTTTGCATAATGCTTCGGCCATTGGGCTTCTGCATGTGTTGCCCGTACAGACAAACAGTATTATTTTTTTCATTTTTTAAAACCCCTCTTCGGGTTATAATTTCCGCTTATTCACGCAAAATAACATTCCGGGAAACAAGATTACTCCAAATAAACAACCTTTCCGCCGGCGGCCTTTTTAATACGGTTCATAACAGCATATCCGATGCCGTATTCAGGAATAGCCTCTATATATATTTTTTCCGCGCCGAGCCTGTCGCAATCCCTGAAAATCCGAAAAATATTAGCCGCCGCTTCCTGCGGGCTTTTAATGCTTCCGTAAGACATTTTTATTCCCGCGGAATAGTTTTCAATATTTTCGTCGGTTGCTACGACAACTGTCTTTATACTGTTTTTTTCATCCTCCGATATTTTTTCGTTAATCCACTCGCTTACCTTTTTTTTTCCCGAGACAACGATCACCTCGCCTTTAGGAGCATAGTGGACATATTTCATTCCCGGCGATTTAGGGCTGTTTATCATTTCTGTGCTTACCTCGGCTTTATACTGCTTAACCCGACCTATTACACCCGCAATCATATCAAGGGTAACTCCTCCGGGTCTTAAAATCACAGGCGTGTCTTCAGTAACATCGAGCACTGTCGATTCAACGCCGACCCTGCAAGGCCCCGCATCTATTATATACGGAATACGGCCGTCCATATCTTCCAATACGTGTTCCGCAAGAGTCGGGCTCGGTTTCCCTGACCTGTTCGCGCTTGGAGCGGCCACAGGAACCCCTGCTTTTTTAATCAACTCAAGCGCAATGGGATGATCGGGCATTCTGATTGCAACGGTATTCAGCCCGCCCGTTGTTATTCTAGGCACATTAGTGGATTTTTCAAAAACCAGCGTTAACGGCCCCGGCCAAAAAGCGTGCATGAGTTTTTCGGCCTCGGGCCTAATCGCCGTCACAAGAAGATTAAGAGTCGATATATCTGCAATATGAACAATCAAAGGGTTGTCAGAAGGCCTTCCCTTTGCAATAAAAATTTCCTTTACCGCATTTTCGTCAAGAGCGTTTGCTCCAAGTCCATAAACCGTTTCCGTCGGAAAAGCCACAAGCCTTCCGTTTTTTAACGCGTCGGCGGCTTCATCAAGCCCGGTAAAAACAGGCGGAGTTATTTTAATATATTTAGTCACCATATAAACTGCTCCATCTCTTAAAACAGTCCAAAAAATATCTTTAACGTGATTATATCAAATGAGCAAACAAGCTGCAAAACAATTAAAGGCCTGTCGACTTTATAATTTCTGTGGTATAATACTTCAAAATGAATGCTTGATTTATTTCTATTACATTGCAAAGGAAGTGCTTTTATGTCCGGCAATTACAGGGAGAAATTAAAAAACGCCAAGCGTATTGTCATTAAGGTTGGTTCTTCTACACTGACGCATGATAACGGAAGATTATACCTCCCGCGCGTGGACAGGCTGTCTATGACTATAGCCGAGCTTATAAACGACGGCCTTGAAGTGATCCTTGTTTCTTCGGGTGCTATAAGCGCCGGAATGGGAAAGCTAAACTTAAAGGAAAGGCCCCATGTTATGGGGATAAAACAGGCGCTGGCAGCAATCGGCCAATGCGAACTGATGAATTTATACAGTAAAATGTTCTCAACTTACAATCAGATTGTCGCGCAGATCCTGTTAACAAAAAACGACGTGGATGACCCGGTCAGACTGAAAAATATAGAAAATACATTTGAGCACCTGCTTAACCAGCGCGTGCTTCCTATCGTCAATGAGAATGACACGGTTTCGACCGATGAAATAAGTTCTTTGGAACAATTCGGGGATAACGACACGCTTTCGGCTGTCGTTGCCATACTTGTTAAAGCCGACCTGCTTATTATACTGTCCGATATTGACGGCTTTTATAACGGCAATCCAAAGGAATGCTCCGATTCTATTCTTATCGATACCGTTACGGAGATAACGGACAAAGAAAGGCTTTTTGCCGGCGGGCAGGGATCGGTAATGGGCACCGGCGGAATGGTAACAAAACTGAATGCCGCCGACATGGTTACAAAATCAGGAATACATATGGTTCTGGCAAATGGAAAGGATCCCCTGGTTATACTTGATATTTTAAAAGGAGAAAATATAGGGACATTGTTCGTCGGCAAAGAAAAAAATTCGTGCTGTATTGACAAATAGATGCCTTTTTTTCATTTTATTTAATATTAATGAATATTCCGGAAACTTCTAAAAACAGCTTAAATAGAAGATATTGGGTTTATTAGAATTCATATTCTGTAAAATTTTTATAATTTTTTTAGAAAACATAGGCTCAAATACTTGACTTTAAAGGGTTTTCATTATAAAATGATGTCGAAATTAAGTGCGGGAGGTTATCTTGTATGAACAAAACAGAATTAATCAGTGCAATTGCTGCAAAATCCGGATTAAGCAAAAAGAATAGTGAAGCTGCTTTGAACGCAATGATTGCTTCAGTGGAAGATGCTTTGGTAGCCGGTGAAAAGGTAGTACTGGTTGGCTTCGGTACCTTTGAAGTTAAGAAACGTGCCGAAAGAAAAGGCAGAAATCCTCAAACCAAGGAAGAAATTATTATACCTGCTTCCAAGGCACCCGTTTTTAAAGCAGGCAAAGGATTAAAAGATAAGATCAACAGCTAATGTTACAACAAAACGCCCTGCGACACCGCAGGGCGTTTTAGTTATAGGCTGTATTACCGGGTATCCGGGCAAACCTTATCCCAAAAAAGAAATCAACGCTCCCGCAAGAATGCCGGCCAGGTTGCCGGCAAGAGGTATCCTGCCTTTATATAAAGAGCGGGATTTATTTATCAGTTCGCCGAGGCTTACATATAACATTGCCCCCGCGGCAAGCCCAATGCAAACGGCGGAAAAAACTTCGGATATGCTTCCGAAAGCCGCGCCGGCAAAAGCGCCAACTCCCATCGGAACCGCTGAAAGCAGCGTAATGACAAAAGCCTTAACCGGTTTCATTTTTCCTATTCTTAACGGAATAGCCATTGCCATCCCCTCGGGAATATCGTGCAGCAATATCGCTATCGAAAGTGTTAACCCCACTGCGGCTCCGGTCTGGAATGCGGCCCCGACTGCAAAACCCTCTGGAAGATTGTGAAGAGATACCGCAAATACTACCATCCAACCGGAAAGCATTATGGGGTTTTTGCCTCTTTTCTTTACAATATATTTAATATACTCATCCAGAACGATAATCAGAATTGTTCCAATCACAAGCCCAATGGAAGTATATGCGAATCCAGCGGTTTTATATCCTTCGGGTAAAAGTTCCATACATACCATACTAATCATAAGTCCTGTGGTAAATTCCAAAAGAGTGCTCTGAAATCTTTTTGACAGCGTAGACGGAAAAAAAGCGGTTAATCCGCCAATCCCCGTTCCTGTGATGCCGGTTAATAAGCCGGCTAATGAAATCTCAAGCAGACCATACGGAAAAAAAGCTGAAGCCGAAAGCACAAACACCATTCCCCATTCCGATAAACCCGGATAATGCGGGGTATATGCACAGGCTGAAAGCCAGTTCAAAAGCCCCAGTTAAATATTATGACCGGTATTTCTTTTTATGCTCTGATTTCTTTTTTACTTCTTCCGATCGAAGAAATAAGACGGGTTTTCAACGGGTTTTATATTGTATGCTTTAGCGGCTTTTTTCCCGGCGTTTACACTCTTTATTTTTTCCGAAATCTCATTTTTCATGTCAGAAACACTTTTGTACGAATCCTGTTCAATTTTGATTATTGATTCGACGACACCGGTAATATCAGCTATCAAGCGCTTTAATTCATTTTGCCCTGCCAACTCAAACTTTGAAAGGTCGTCGAGTTTTTCAATACCCAGTATTTCCTTAAGCGTTCCCGAAGCCTTTAAAAACGCATCATCGAGTTTACGGATATAGTTGATAATTTCATTCTTTTTATTCAATATGGGATCAACGTCGGCAATGTTATTATCCTGAAAAGCTTTTCTTTGTTTTTCCGATAACTTTTTAAGCTCGGTCAGCATTTTAAGCTTTTTTTCGGATAATGCCACCATCTGATTCAAAGCTTGCTGTTCCTGCATCTTGATCCTCCATCGATATGTGCGCGCTATAAATTTTTACGGGAAAATAAGAACTCTTAAAAGCGGTCAGCTCCCCGCCGCTGCGGTTTTTTTAGGCGGATGCTTGTACAGCTTTATCGCCTGTTCCCATGTATCGCGAAGCTGTTTTGACAAGTCCAGCACTTCATCAAGAATTTCCGCGCTTTTTTTAACATTTGCCTCAACAAGCCTGCGGTACATATAGTCATACAACAGCGACAGGCTGGTTGAAATCTCATAGCTTTTATCCAACGATGAAATAAGCTCAATCAAAATATTCTGAGATTTTATTAAATTGTTATGCGCTTCCTGCAGGTCATTTTCTGATATCGAATGCTGTGCTTTCATTATAAACTTGATGAGCCCGTTATAGAGCATTAGGGTTAATTCCTCGGGTTGAGCCGTAAGCACGCTGTTTTTCCTGTATTGATTATATCCTGAAAGATCCATTGATTATTTCCCCCTGTAAAATAAAAACTATATTGCAGTAAAACACTCGTTTTTATTTCATTGCCGATAACTGTGAGTAAAGCCAGTCCATCTGTGCATTCATCCGGTTCATATATTTCTCCAGTTCGGCAAACTGCTTGTAATAATTCGCTTCCTTTATATAAAGCTTTCTATTCAATTCATCAATTTTTTCATCGTATGTCTTAATTTCTCTCGCCAAATTGCTGTTAAACTCCGTTATGTCACCCTGTATACCTGCTTTTTCAATAAGTATTCCTTTTCTTCCGCTGCTGTCACGGAGTGTTGAGATGTTGTCTTCGATAATGTCCGATAACCGGTAGAATAAACCTTGTTCCTTATAACGGACAGAACGCTCTTCCGCCGTCAGAGTTCTGGTATAATGGGGAACTGACTCCGACTGCTGTTTGAACAGGTTTTTTACTTCGTCGGGTCTGTTGATAATCGCCTGTCTTAATTTATCTTCATCGATATACAGTTTTCCCTTGTCATGATACGACTTTGAAGTTATTCCTATTGACGACAGGTTGATACCCACCCCTTCAATTGGTTCAATCAAAGCCATTCTCATATCTGACTGAATTTTCCGCAGTATCGGATCATTACGAAGAAGGCCGGTTTTTGCCCTTTTTTCCCACAATTCAACTTCCCTGTCCGACATGGCTTCCTTCTGTTCCTTCGTCAAAGGAAGGTATTCCCTGTCATATTCTTCCGATAGTTTAGAAGAAAACATATCAACAAGCTTGTTATACTCTTCGACAAAGGTTTTAATTACATCAACAACGGCGTCGATATCCTGTTCGAGGGTTATCGTTTCCCCGTCGCTGTTGGCATCATGAACTTTTCTGAGCGTATATTCAATGCCGTTTACTACAAAGGTATTTGTACTTCGGGTCACAATTTCATCGTCAATTACCGCAATCGCGTCAACACCTTCCGATGTTACGCCGGTAATGCCAATCGCAGATAAAAAGCTCCCGCTTGTATCAGAAACTCGTAAATTATCTCCCGCACCGGTTTGTTTTGCGGTCATAGTAAATGTATCGGTAACCTCATCGTATTTTATTGTCACGTTTGCTTCGGTGCTGTTGTTTATCGCGGTCATGATGCCCGACAGCGTATCATTCTGCGAAAACGTAAACGACGCGTTGTTTATCGTAAAGGAAACATTCCCGTTTTCATCGAAAACAAGGCCCTCTGAAAGTTGATCTTTTAACGCAATAAGGGTGGCGTTCATTGATATACGATTCGACGCGCCATTTGAAATACCGAGGGAATCAAGTCCTTCCATACCCTTTGTTCCGTAAAACAACTGCAGTTTTGACGCCCCGCCCTCGGTTGATAACAGAAGCTTGCCGGAAGATTCATCCACAGTAATCTTCCCTTCGCCGAATGCATCATTGATAAGCTTTTGAATCCCGTTATTCGGATCGCCGATTAAGTCTTCAAGATCATCGTAGTCCGCCAACTCTATCTCTCTCATAACACCGTCCAGAGACACAAGTATGCTTTTCCCGGCCAGATTGAAGTCAGCAACATCACCTGTAATCGGTTTTGACACAGGTGCACTGCTTACAGCCTTATCCGCAGTCGCAAGCTGCAGTACTTTGACAGTGTGGCTTCCAGCCTCGGCTGTTGAAGTACCGCTCGCAGTTACATAATCTTCTCCCGTAGATGCTGCTTTGAATACTTTGAATGTATTATCGGAAAGAAGGTATGTACTCCGTTTTGCTATATCAAAGAATTTTTCCCTGAATGTCCGCAGCGTATTTATAAACTCTCGGTAAGCTTCCTGCCGCCACTGCGCGAGCTGCTTTTGCTGTTCCAGCCTGGTCAGCGGTATTCTTTCAACCCTCATCAAATCCCTGACCATTTGTTCGGTATCAAGACCCGACGCAAGACCGGATATCCTGAAATTTGAATTAATAATCATGGAATCACCTTCTCTCGTCCACTAGTAATCCAGCCATTTCCAGGATACTTGCAACAAGATCCAGGATTTTTTCTGGAGGTATTTCACGAATTACTTCTTTTGTTTCCGTATTAATTACACGGACAATTATATCCTTTGTTTTTTCATGCACTGAAAACTCTAACTCGCGCTGAGCAGCCACAAGTGCCTTATTTGCTTCTTTTACAATGCCTGTAAGCATCTTTTCCGAAATCGATTCGGTAAGCTCCAGATTATCAGATGTGTTTTCTCCCTTGTTATTGACAGGAAATGTCTTTTGTTGGCTTTGAATATGGACCGACTTTTCCAAAGTCCGTTCTATCAACTGTTTTGACGCATCCATGCTATCAATTCTCATAACGGATCCCTCCATATCGATTCCTCATTAATTATATCGGAAAAACACATCGATGAATTTATCATTTTATGGTTGGGGAATAATATGTTTTTGCTTTTATTATCAGGTCCGCAACTTCTCTTAAAGCGCCTTCTCCGCCCTTTGCTTTTGTTACGTACCGTGCCGCTTCTTTTACTTCGCTAATCCCGTCCGAGACGGAACACCCGAACCCGACCATTTTTATCGATTCCAAATCGTTAATGTCATCCCCTATATATGCTATTTCACTTAATTCTATATTGTAATCTTCGGCCAGTTTTTTCACAAGCCGTGCTTTTTCCTTAATGCCGAGGTAAACCCCGTCAACATTCAGTTTTTTGCCTCTCCTGCTTATTAATTCCAGGCTTTCACCCGTTATAATTACCGTTTTTACTCCAATCTCGTTTAAAAGCTGTACTGCCATGCCGTCCTTAGTATTGAATTTTTTTAATTCGTTTCCGTCTTCGGAATAATACATGCCGCCGTCCGTTAAAACACCGTCACTGTCCGTTATCACGAGCTTAATATTTTTTATTGACTGATGCATTTCATTACTTTCCACCGATTTTATTCTTCTTAACAAAATCTCAACAATATTCCAGTCGTGCATGCTGTCAATCTCAAAATACGACTCCTCGGCCATCTCAACTAATCCAATCCTGCCTGAAATCCTGCATTTTGTGTCAACCAACCGCTGCTTTGAAGTAATGTAAAACGCTCCGTTTTCGACGAAAAATCCTTCAAACTCCTGCCTTCGTGGTCTTCTTTGTACATCATAGTTTTGAGGGGAGTAACTTCCTTCTTCGTTTTCCGTCCATATAAACCTTTTTTGCCTCACCGCGGACAAAACGCTGTCATACTTTCCGCTGAAGAACAGCTCGAACCCTTTGTCCAGATCATGCTTTTCCAAAAGAGGAGAAGTGGCTTGAATAAGAACTATATTTTCAAATTCATATTTCTCCGCGAATTCAAGCATTGCGGATTCGGTAGACGACTCATCGCGGGCGGTTTCTTCAGATCTTCCGATAACAATTACCTTGTCTGAATCATATTCTTCCACAACCTGCTTAATTACCTGGCCGTCCGTAGATACGAAAATTTTGTCTATATACTCGCACTTCACGGCCGGATCAAGTACCCAGTACACCAACGGCCTCCCGTTCATCGGCTTGATATTCTTATTCGGTATTGATTTGCTTCCGGCCCTAAGCGGGATAAACGCTATATTTTTAAAAGCCATGTCATAGAACCTCCCCGTTTGCATATAAAAAACATTCAGGCGTTATGCTTTGTTGACTTTGCTTTTCAGCCAATTATCCAAATCGCTGCAGAACAAAGCCATATCCTCTGACAGGTTGTTGTTTACCGATTTATATATTCTGCTGATTTTATCCCTTTCCCGCAGCGTTTCGAAAAACATTTGCAAAAATCTCATTTCAAAACCTTTTTTACTGACATCAATAATTCTATCCTCCAGACCGAGTTCATAATAAAGGTCTCGAATTTTAAAATGCTGTGTAGATAGTGGTATTGTAGGCGTATTAAAGCCAATGGGACAGACATTCGCATGAAACCGCATGCCGATTGTGAAAACGGCCTTTTTATAAATACCAAAAACATAATCATGAGCCTTCTCTCCATGTAAATAAGGCGCGACTGTCAATCTTTTTCTGCGGTACTCATCTTTCATGTGCTGTAAAATATCGCTTATAATTTTTAGATCCAGGTATATGTGCGGTACGAAAACGCAAAATACCTGTTCATCTTCTTCCAGTATTTCGCAAAGAACATTTGCAAATGCCTGTATAAAACCCTCATATGACAAATATTCATCGCCCAGTTCCGGTTTGAACCTTATGTTCGGCATATCACCGGCAACATTTATTGCTATTGGCTTCACATTGTACTGAAGCTCCGGATGCTGTAAATTGCTTACTTCCGTAAAAAAACCTCCATCCGGCACCTTGCAGATGTATTTAACATACTCTTCTCCGATGTATTTTTTTATATTTTCAACTGAGCCGTCATTTCGGAGGCTGATAAAAACTTTTTCCGATTCTATTAGATTATCCAGAAACCTTTTAAATCTGTTTATTAACTCATCTGTAATTCCTTTATACGGATCAAAACCAACCCCGAAAAATACAATGGGAGTCTTTATTTTTTGAAGTATTTGTTCGGTCATATTTATAGTAGTGCCTGTAACCGATTTGTCCAGGTATAGATCAAAAAAATTGCCGCCGCCGATAATAAGCAGATCATAATCATTCACTAAGTCTGCAAAACTGCTGTCAAAAAACCTCTTCCCCCATGAAATATAAAATTCTCTTATTTCGAGTTCGTCATAAGTCATATTAAAATTTAAGTATTTATTAAAAATTTTTCTGATTCCCCTGTGATTTGCATTATCACCCATATTCCCCGAAAAACTGGCTAAATGCAATACTTTTAACGTGACCATATCTTTCTCCTAAAAGTTTATAATTATTAAAATTAATATTTCGCACTCGTATATTTTAGCTTTTCTCTCTGCGGTTTTTCTATGTCAAGTATTTCTTTATTTTTGTAGTTTAAGGCTTTATATGCATTTCTCAAGTCTCGCGCCAGTCTTCGCAATCCGTTGGGCTCAAGGGAAGCCGCATGATCCGTTCCCTTCCATGTTCTGTTCAACGTAAAATGCCTTTCTATGTAGTTCGCTCCAAGCGTATAGGCGGCTATGTCAAGGGCAATTCCGTTGTGATGCCCCGAAAAACCAATATCTTTTACCCTATTGCCATACTTATTTTTAATCCGTATTATTTCAAGCAGGCATACATCCTCCGCCGGCACAGGATATCCGGAAGTGCACGCATAAAGAATAACATCCTTGTTGCGGTTTCTTTTCTCAAAGAACGCTATAAGCGCTTCTTCTTCGTCACGTGTAGTCATGCCGAGGGATACATGGATTTCCCCGTTATAATTTTTGCACAGCCAGTCCAGCATTTCGTAGTGTGTATTACAGGCAGAAGGAATTTTTATCGCTACAGGATTTAACTGCGCAACTTCTTTCGCGGAAGTCATATCCCAAACTGAAGTACTGTAGATTAATCCGAATTTTTCGCAGTAAGCTTTCAGCTCTCTGTGCTGCTCTATATTAAATTCCAGGAATTCCCTGTGCTCTCCGTAAGTCTTCCCGTAAGAATGCCACTCAGTTGGGTGCGGAGAGTTATATTGTTCTTCGGTCAGACATTCTTTCGGATTTCTTTTCTGAAACTTTACCCAATCCACTTTGCAGAATATATGCGCCATTTCTATAAACTCTTTTGCTATGTTGAAATCCCCCATATGGTTGCATCCGACTTCAGCAATGATCACAGGTTTTTTATACATATCTTTAACCCCCTTATTTTGATGTTATTGCTATAATAGTATCTGACTTAAGTTCATTTATGAGCTTTTGCTTATAGTAATCATCCAGCCATCGTATCCCGTCTGAAGCCATATATGCCGGCGCGTCAATCTGCGGCTTACGGTTTATTATCCAATTCATCATGTTTACAATACTGTATCTTTGACAGCCTGTAATATCAACACTTTTATAACCACAATTTCCGAGAAGTATCCTCAATGATTTTGGCGAATAGTATGAAACATGCGCGGTCTGGTAGAAAAAATTAAAATATTCTTCGTTTAAGTTAAGTAAATGATCGTCAAGATTCGGTACCTCAATAATTAATTTTCCTGTCTTTTTCAGCAATCTTCCAACATTCTTCAGGAATAATACAGGCTCCGGTATATGTTCAAGTACCTGAAACATAACAATTACATCATATTTGCCAATCATTTCGTCCGGAATCTCATTTACAAGGTTATAATGGTATATATCACTGTTGCACAGCCTCCTCGCTATCCGCCTTCTTGAAGCACTGATTTCAATCCCCTCAATGTTATAACCCAATCTCTCGGTTTCTCTGATGAAAAAACCATACCCGCAGCCAATTTCGAGAACTAATGGCGCTTATTGTTACTCGTCTCCTTATGTAATAATTCTACTCTTCTGGCCGTGTCATAACGTGAATTCGCCATTATTTTCCGAAGATTAATACTTTTACTGTTATATACCGCTTTAGTCTGAGTATCCTGATCATAGTACGCCTGAAGCCGGTTCTCATCTGGCAGCGGATGTAAAAACCGGTGCCCGCAGCATTGGCACTGATAGACATCAACATCGTCGTAATCCCTTACGGAATGCTTAACCAATTTCAGTTTCTGACTGCCGCAGACAATACAAAACATGTTATTCATTTCGCGATACCTCCGCAGTATTCCATAACAGCCTCATTCATGCGATCATAAATCGGTTTTACCACTTCAATGTCATGGCTGCAAATAGTGATAAAATCGCCGAATGCTTTTAATACTCTTTCAGCTTTTCTGAAAGGATCTTTTTCTTTATTAAAATCATCTATATTGTCGGTCAGCAGCTTATACTCCACACGGTTCATCGGGAGTATAAACGTTCTGTAAAAATCGTTCTTCTCAATTTTGTTAAGCTGTTCGTCAAGCTTAACGTACGTTCTCTCCAGTTCCTGCAAATTTCTTGTTTTCATTAATTTTCTTATTTTTTCAAGCACACTTTTATAGTTTTTGGTTATCCTTTTAGCTTCTTCATATTCTTTATTCATTGTTTTCATGCGGTCGTACAGATATTCCGCGTCATAACGCGTTTCATCCATTTCCAGCCAGTTTTCTTCCACAACCTTCTCTCTTAACCTGTCTTCAATAAGTTTATCGAGTTCAATAAATTCGGTACCTTCAATTTTTGCCCCTCCCCTGGTTGTATTGATAACCTCTATCCCCGATGTCATCTTTATAAAACGCTCCATTTGAAGACGCATTGAGTTAAAAACTTCATTGGTCAATATTTCGTTTCCATAAACATCCTTTACAGTTAACCCTTTTTCAATTTCGCTGTCTGTTACTTCCTTACTGTAGTAAACTCCTTCCGAATGGCGTTTTTCCCCTCTGAAAGCGAAATTCTGCCCGGCGAGAATAACGGGATTAAAGCCCATATAGTACAGCAATTGAAGCGTTACTACCGCTATTGAAGGAGCATCGCGGACGATATTGAGAACCTCAAAGTTTTCGCTTTTCAAATAATAGGCGGAAACCGTATCCTGGCTCGTTATCATGTGGTATTTCTTTCCGGGATAACTCTGCAGCGTCTCACAGCCTATGCTGGTACCAAAAATCATAGGTATTTCCTTTATTCCCGCGTCCCTCACTTTTGCAAAAACTTTTTGGTTTCCAACTTTAGGTTCATACGATGTCACCGCGTCAGGGTAAATATTATAATGCAGAAGCGTATTTATTGCCGAGCCTACACTGATGATGTAAGCAAGTTTGTTTTCTTTAATATACCTAATATTTTCAATATCATCATTAAGCGAAGGACCTGCGGCTGCAAGAATGACCGGTATGTTTGTGAATCTGCCCTTTTTATTCAAAATTATATTGGGCGTTGACAGCACGGTTTTAAAATTTTCCATACTGTTTGTAATCCATCTTTTTTGAAAACTGTATTCTGTTGCCATTGTCCTTCTTTTTCCCTTTATAATTTCAGCCAATCTTTTATTAAATTCAATATTCTCTTGCGGGAATATTTGCCTGTGGGACGGCAGCTCAACGATAATTAATTTTTCTTTGTATAAATCAATAAATTTTCCGATTTCTCTCCCCAGGCTTTTGAGGCTGGTACTTATTCCCATAAGCCTTGCGCTTCTGAACTTGGCGAGATTGACGCTGGATAAAAAGTTATAAAAAACTTCGATATTCGGTTCGTAAATATAATAACTGATATTTGAATATTTGCTTAATATAATTTCGATATGATATCCAAGCCCCGTTCCGTAAAATATGACACCGCTGTTGTTTTTTATATTATCATACGATTGCACAATTGTTTCCGCTTCCCTAAGAGGATTATATTTACTGTGAAAATAAATTTTCTTTTCGTCTTTTTGAAGATACAGTGTTTTGCTCCCCATTCCCGTGTTTTCGGTTAAAAAAATAGAGCTTTTGCTGTCACTGTTTTCATATTGTTTTATTTTATCCCATAATTTAGGGTTATTTGACTTAACTAAAGATATGTTGTCAACGAGAATCATTTCCAGCCCTCCTGCTCCAGTAAGACTGTCAGTTTTTCTTTTATTGATTTGAATAACGGTACTATCTCATAGGACAGTATATCGGCAATTGAAACATAATCATTGCTGCCCAATGCTTCCTCCATTTCAGGAAGAAGATGTTTTAATGAAATGATTTCCTTCGCATAAATATTCCAGTCCTCATAGCTTGGCACAATATCTCTAAGATTTCTGTCATTGTCAATAGCGTCAAAGGTGTTTATCAACCATTCAATACCGCCTAAAAAATCGCTTAATTTCTCCCATGTGTTCCTATCCGGAAATCTATAGAATTCATCGGCCAATATTTCTATCCTTCCCAAAGCTTTTTCGGCATATTCCATGGCCGACAGCAAGATATCATAAACCAGTTCCTTATAAGTTTTTGAAATAACCTCAATCTGTTCTATAT
>LFRM01186135.1_pt1 | contig 20180 bp, 13 predicted proteins | sample 618341 | NCBI WGS metagenome assembly LFRM01 (sample SAMN03654438, study PRJNA283298) | anaerobic digester metagenome | isolation source: pool of bioreactors CSTR01a, CSTR02a, and CSTR03a thermophilic anaerobic... | place: Denmark: Kgs. Lyngby | collected 2014-05-21 | reverse complement strand
TTCCATCGGGGCGCCTGAAGCGGCGGTGGAAGGTTCCGTACCACCGGGCCAGCTTATCCGCATATTCAATCAGGCAGCAGCGGTTAAGCAGGTCGCAAAGATTTTCCCCCGGAATATGCCGCATCAGCAGGGCCTTCTTTTCAATAAAGGCAACCGCCTGCGGCACGGCTACCCCTTTCTGAAAAGCATCTCGAAGGACCCGGTACTCCGCGGCGGAGCGGCGATGATGCGGGGCCCGGTAGAGCTTCAGCGCAAAACGCCCATCCTTGTTTTCCACCAGGTAGACCCGGTTTTTTTTGCTCATCAACCGTCGCAGCAGTCTGAAATCGCGTCCAAAGAGCCTTATGACCATGGAGATTGCTCCTGCACTCATCAACTAAAGTTATTATTAATCATACATCAGCTGAACTCCTAAAGCCAGATCACGGAGATTCGGCACGTTAGTTTCCATTGTTGCATCAACATGCTATAATTTTCATAATGCGGAATAAGGAGATTGTTTGAAAATGAACATGATTGCGGTCGACTCGCTCACCGTGAAATACGGAGAACTGATTGCCGTGGATGGCGTCTCCTTTAATGTAATGGAGCAGGAGATATTCGGCATTGTCGGTCCAAACGGCGCCGGCAAGACCTCCACCGTGGAATGCATAGAGGGACTGCGCAGGGCTTACCGCGGAAAAGTAAGCGTGATGGGTCTGGATCCCTGGAAAGAGAGGCAAAAACTATACGGGGTAATGGGCGTTCAGCTGCAGGATACCGCCTACCAGGACCGGGTCCGGGTATGGGAGCTCTGCGACCTTTTCTCTTCCCTATACCGGGATCCCGTGCCCTACGGCGAGCTGCTTGAAATCATGAATTTGACCGATAAAAAAAGGGCTTACGTGGCCAACCTATCAGGCGGGCAGAGGCAGAAGCTTTCTATCGTGCTGGCGCTTATCCCCAATCCCCGGGTGGTTTTTCTAGACGAATTGACCACCGGCCTGGATCCCCATGCCCGCCGCCAGATGTGGGACTTGCTTTTGCAGTTAAAGGAGCGCGGCCTGACCATTGTTCTTGTATCCCATTACATGGATGAAGTGGAGGCGGTCTGTGATCGGGTCGCCATCATGAACCGCGGGCGGATAATCAGCATGGGCACCATCAATGAGGTGGTGAACAGCTTCAACCTTAAAACGGAGATATCATTCTCCGCTTCTTTGCATAATATCGGGGATATTGAAGGGCTGACCGGTGTAGTTTCGATCGCGCGTATCCGGGATACCATCAAGGTCTGCGGCCATGGCGATGAATGTGTGGCGGCTGTGCTGCAATATCTTAACGATAACCGGATCGCTTACACCAACCTGGCGGTGAAGCCGCCGGACCTGGAAGCTGTCTTCCTGAACCTGTCGGGATATGACCCGGCTAAAGATGGCGATGCGGCAAATGGCGGCGGGAGGGGATAGGATGAAATCTGGACTAATCAAGCTTGCCATACTGGAGTTCAAGCTCTTTACCCGCAATTTTCTAAGCATGTTTTTCCTGCTCGTTTTTCCGTCGCTCATGCTCCTGCTCTTCGGCGGCATCTACGGCAACGAGCCTGAGCTGATATTCGGCGGTTACGGTTCCGTGGATGTGTCGGTGCCCGCTTATGCGGGGATTATTGTTTCCGTAACCGGGCTGATGAGCCTGCCGCTGGAGGTATGCGAATACCGGGAGAAGAAAATCCTGAAAAGGTTTCAGGCAACCCCGCTGAGCCCGGCCTACGTGATCATCTCGCAGGTTAGTGTAAACCTGCTGATGACTATCGCAGGCATGCTCTTGCTCTTTCTTACAGGCACAATAGTCTTCAACATGCGCTTCATGGGCAGCTTGCTGCCGGTAATCGCCGTTTTTCTCCTTTCCATGTTAAGCGTCTTCTCCATGGGCTTTTTAATTGCCGGCTTTGCTCCCAACATGAGGGCGGCTACGGCTATCGCCAACCTGGTTTTCTTTCCCATGCTATTTTTGACCGGAGCGACTATCCCCATTGAGCTGATGCCCGAGCTGATGCAGAATATCGCCCGTTTCTTGCCGGTAACCCACGTGGTAAAGGCCATGAAGGCGGTATGGCTCGGAGAGAGCATCTCATCGGTCTACTCCAGCCTCCTGGTCCTGGCTGGAGTTATGCTGGTCTGCTTCTTTTTATCCCTGCGGTTTTTCAGGTGGGAGTAAAAGCTTCATCTCTTTAAGCGCCCGAGTCCGCTGCAAGCAATAAATATCCTGTTGTTTTGTAAGGGGCAGTCCCAAAATTCATTTGGATTAATGTTTTCGGGGGCGGCGAACCATGTATCTCCATGTCATGATGTGTCCTTATGATACAATATGTCAACCTATTTATCCTACCTGAATATTAGCGTTGATTAAGCTTGAGGTGATTAAAATGGGACAAAAAGGTACGTCCCTGTTGTCCCATTTTGCGTTCTCGAAGTGGGAAAAATGAACGTCCCAGTTTTTCCCGTTTTATTCATCCCGCCTGCCAAATTTTTGTAGGGGCAGGCCTTGTGCATGCCCGGTTTGGGGCCGATCCCAAAGTCGCTTAGGTTAATAACTACGGGGTATGGAACCCTGCACCTCCTGTCCTCATGAGGACCTTTTATGTTATTCCGGGCGCCTTACATGTCATCCTGAGCAAGGCGAAGGATCTCCAACCCTGTTTATCATCATATAAAAACGGCGAGTTTTAATGCGGACTTTTCCTTCCAGATGGCAATAAATAGGATGCGGGCGGCCACAAGGGCCGCCCCTACAATATTTTACTAAACTTTTCTAATCCCGGCTATTCAAGTTCGTGCAAGCGCCTTTCACTTCCTCAAACCAGGTTATCGCCATGTACACAGTAATTTTCCCTCAAGCTGAGAATAAAAAAGGCCGGAAGACAAATAAAAGTTGGAATGCTAACAGGGGAGCTATCCTTTTGGGACCTCATTGCGTTTACGGCTACTTTTATCGTAACTGTGGCCCAGTACCTGCCTGTGCCGGCAGGAGTCTTGGAAAGAATACCAGAACTAAAGTGATTAACAGAGAGCAGAAGGAGAGGCCGGCTTGCAGACATTCCACCGGATAATCTACCGTGATTCGCGGAAACTTGACCTTTTGGATGATGAGAGCATAAACCTGGTGGTCACCTCCCCCCCTTACCCCATGATCGAGATGTGGGATGATCTCTTTACCGCGCTCAATCCGGATATAGGTATATATCTTGAGCGCAGCGATTATCGAAAGGCCTTTGAATCCATGCACCGGGTTCTCGATGAAGTATGGCTCGGGCTCTTCAGGGTGATGAAAGCGGGGGCGCTGGCCTGCATTAATATCGGCGATGCCACGCGAACAATGGGAGATCGCTTTCAGCTCTTCGCCAATCATTCGCGGATTCAAAGCAAGTGCCTGGAGATGGGCTTCGAAGTGCTGCCTTCCATCCTGTGGCGCAAGCCGACCAACGCGCCGAATAAATTTATGGGCTCTGGGATGCTCCCGGCGGGCGCTTACGTGACCCTGGAGCATGAGTATATCTTGATTTTACGCAAGGGCGGCAAAAGAACTTTCAGCTCTCCCGAAGATAAAAAAAGAAGGAGAGAAAGCGCCTATTTCTGGGAGGAGAGGAACAGCTGGTTTTCGGATATCTGGGACCTCAAGGGAGCCGGCCAGGAGATGAATGATCAAGACTTAAGGCAAAGAAGCGCAGCCTATCCCTTTCTCCTGCCTTTCCGCCTCATCAACATGTACTCTCTAATTGGGGACACTGTCCTGGATCCTTTTCTGGGCACTGCCACCACTAGCCTGGCGGCCATAGCCTGCGGCAGAAACAGCGTCGGATACGAGATAGACTCCGGCTTTGCCGGCTATATAAAGCGGCGGATTGAGCAGGAAACTGCCGGGCTCAGTCATTACAACCTGCAAAGAGTTAAAGATCATATTGAGTTTGCCCGGGAGTACGCCCAAAACAAAGGCGCTTTAAAATACCTGAACAGGCATTTCGGCTTTCCCGTGATGACGAGACAGGAAAAAGAGCTAAAGCTGCCCTTTGTTAAATCGGTGGAGGAAGTGGATGAAAACCTGTTCAAAGCTGCATACCTGGATGATGTATCTGTCAAGAAAGAACTAGACCTCAAGGGAATCAGCATAGGCAAGCAGCTATGCCTGCCCGGTCTCAGCTAGAGGGGGAGAGACCCGCCAGACCCAGCAAAGGATCTCCTTCACCAGGGCTTTTAAGCCGCCGCCAGGGCAGCTCTTAACAGCAGCCCTCCCAAAATGGCCAGCAAGGTGCTCAGCAGAGTCCCGGCCAGGTAATATTCGGCAAAATCCCTGTTCTCCAGCTCCTTGTAGCGGGCGATAGATTTGGCCGTAAAAACAAAGGCAATGGAAGTAAAGGCGCCGGTCAAGGTAAGGGTTATTATCAGCGCCCGCTCGAACATGCCGATATAGCGCCCGGCCTGGCGGGTATCGCCGAATTTGCCGGCAGGTTCGGGCAGGCGCAGCGTTTCCAAATCCAGCACCTTGCGCACGAGCACCGCCCCGCCGAAAATGACATAGCCGTAGATAACTGCTATGAGCAGAAATTGCGCAGCTCCGCCGAGAAGAGATCTGCCTGCCGGAGCAAGCAGGCTCTGATAAAAGGATGCCACCGGTTTACACAGAGGCGGATCTATCCACTGCCAGGCGGCGAAAATCAGCAGGAGATGCAGCGCCTGATCCAGCACAAAGATAAAGGCATCGGCAGGATGCTCAGGCGGGAATAGGTGGTTCTTCAGCCAGTCCAGGAGCAGGTGCGCTGCGGGCAGCGCAAACCAAAGTAATACCGTCGCCGGGGAAAAGTAAGGATGTGTCAACAGGGCCAGGGCGATGAAATGGCCGCCAAAATGAAGCAGGTACGCTCGGGGGAGCCCCCTGCATTTTCCCGCGGCTACTCGCGGGCTCTGCAGGATAAAGTCGGCGATCACGTGGGCCAGGACCATCGACAAAAAGAACTCCATCAGCGCATCCCCTCCTTTACATAGGCAGAGAGGAAGCGCTCCGCCTCCGCCACAGCTTTCCAGCCGGCGGCCTGGCAGCGTTTGGCCACGTTTTGGGGGCTGATGCCCAGCTCCGCGGCGGCGGCCGCGTAGGTGCCGGCGCGTTCATAGGCGTCGACGGCCTGCCACTGCTTGGCGCTCCAGCGGTCCTGGATGGTGTCGATGAGGGTATAAAAAGCGTTGACTGCCGCCCATATATCCGCCCTTTCACCGGCGAAACGGGTCGCCGCCTTCCGGCGGCTTTTCATCTCCTCCAGGGCCGCACGGGAATAATGAAAGGCGCTGCCGTCCATCTGCCAGGCATACTTTTTCCCGAGCCCTGTGGTGATACTTCCGGCGCCTACCCCGATCCGCAATTTTAAACCCTGCACATGCAGGTGATAGCGCAGGTGGCGGATGAGCCTGATGATATCCCCATCGGCTGCGATGGCCCCCTGGATCTCATCGCCCCGGTATAGTGTAAATGTTGCCGTCATCCCGGACTGATAGCGGGCATTGAAACCGGCGATGCCTCTTTCTGCCATGTCCGTGTAGTTCTCATGCTTTCGCGAGCTGATAATATCGGCGGTCACAACGTAAAAAGCTGCCCCGGTCAACCGGATCACCCTTTGAGCGGTGATATTCTCAGATCATCTTTCTGATGGTGATTTATTCTTCTCTTATTCCTACAATTCCTGCCTTTAAGGTTTTTTATAAAAAGTTTAAAGGAATATTGAAGACAATGTAGAATTATAGTCTAATAACCAAATATATCTGCATAATCTTATTTTCTCCGACCCGGTTGTTCTAAACCTGTTTGGGCATGAAGGCCGGGCGATAGGGTCAGCGGGGAAACCTGCTGGCCTCCCATGGTGGAAAGGAGAAATCAACCGGGTATAAAGCCGCCCACCATGGGGCGGCTTTTGTTTTTGTTATCTGGAGAATTAAACATTTTCGTCTGGAGTGTCAATAGGAGAAAGTGATGGCCATATATACCAGTTCCCGGGGAGGGTTGAATGAAATGATTTAACTTGTCCGTAGTAATACTGGCAAATCAGCGGTTTATTAGAATTATAAAAAGGAGGCATAGATGGTGTCTAGACGAAGGATAAAGCCGCTAAAAAGTATAGTGGCCCTGGTCCTGGCCTTGCTTTTGACCGTTGGCCAGGTTTTGCCCGTGGTGCCCGCCTTGACGGCGCAGGTGCATGCGCAGTCCCAGCCGGTGCTGACCGTCACCGGGACGGGCCTGCACCAGGATGTCCTGATCTACGAGGGTGACTGGAGCAACTATACCGAAGTAGTACGATACTACTCTTCCAACAACAATTTCGACTACCACAAGATCTGGAAGGTCAAGGGGTACGATCTCTTTGAACTTCTGGGCGCGCAGAATTTAAAGACTGACCAGGACTATGAAGTTACCTTTGTTGCCGCTGATGGTGCGCGCGTAACCAGAAAGATTAACGAGCTGCAGTCCCAGTAATATTACCCCCAATTCACCGTAGAAAGCGGCCAGCTCGTTGCTCCCATGCTCGGATTTTACCGGGCTGCGCTTTACGAGCCCGACTTTCAGGGCCGACCGGATCCGGATGAGATAATCTGGGAAGACCGGGAGCTCACGGAGGCTGACAGGGACGCAAATGCTCTCCGCCTGCACATGGGGCAGGCAGAGGGCCAGGTCAGCGAAAACAACCAGTCATATTTTCTGCGTGACCTGGTTCGCATTATAGTGGGAGAAGAGCGCCCCACTGATCCGGGAGACGATGAATTCAAGGACAGCCCCTACAAGCATATTAACTACGAGGGGCCCCCGTACAATATCGATACTCTTACCGGCGCTACCATGACCGTGGAAGGCCCCGGCATGGAATCATACCGCGCCCTCTCCCTGCGCCAGCTTGAGGAGACCGCGGCTGAAGGGCTCTACCGCGGCACCTATCTGGAAAACATTGATGGGCAGACAGTTGAGAACAGCTATGAAGGCATCAGGATATCCTATATTCTGGACAACTATGTTACCTTAAGAGCGAATGTAGGAAAAATCGTCTTCAAGAATTACCTGAGGCAGGAAATTGCCGAATTCACGCTGGATGAGATCCGGGATGAATCGAGGATGCTCATTGCCGCCTATGGTGTAAACGAGGTGCCCTTTGTTTATACCAACCTGGATCCGGGCTACATTCCGTCAAAGTATAACGACCGCGGCTGCTTGAAGCTGGTCTACCATCCCGCCGAGGGGGAAGAGCTGCCCACCTTCATCAACGTGGCCTACATCTACGTGGAGGAAGATGAGCGGCCGGGATACGAACACGACAAGGAGCCCTACAACGATCCCAGCTTAACCCAATACATTTTTACCCTGGGCGGCAGCGGCCTGGGCAAAGAGGTCAACTATACCACGGCTGACCTGGAGGCCATGACCGACCTGCACCTGGAGAAGGAGTACTGTCTCTCCAACAGCTACTATTATTGGTACTACAATACTTACAAGGGCATACCGCTGTGGGACCTGCTGCTGCATGCGGGGATGGATCCCGATATCGATGAGAATACGCCGGTCCATTTTAAGGCCGCCGACTACTACAATATACCCTCAATGACTATAGGGGATATCAAGCACCACGACCGCTGGGCCTACTATGAAAAGAACCCCGAGGACAGGGGAGACGGCACTTTTGACGGCAGCAATGAGGTGCCCCTGGAAACCGGCTACCCTGTAATGGTGGCTTTCGGCTTTAACGGATATCCCTATGTCAAGCATCCCACCGATCCCGGCTACAACTCGGGCCTGGGCAACGACGGCGGACCGCTGCGCATCATCTTCGGCAAGCGCGATTACGACCATACAAACGGTTCCCACCAGGTCAAGTATGCCATCCGCGTGATCGTGGGGGATGACCTGCCCTATACGACCCACAGCTATGACCCCTATGATCAGCTGGCGGACGAAACGCTGACCGTTACAGTGGTGGGCGAAGACGGGACCACCATCAAGGAAGAGCCTTTCACTGTCAGTGAAATCGAAGAGATGATCTACGGCGAAGATGTGCCCGCAGCCACTGCTGACCGGGCCCGCGGTAAAGGCTACTACTTTACCCACTTTGCCGGGGGAGCTGGCGGCACGCCCATATCCGATCTTTACGAAGGGATCGATCTGAACTACTTCCTCTTTGAAAAGATCGGGCTGCCCGGAACCGTGGGCACGGTTACCTTTACCAGCAGCGACTCCAGCCAGCAGTCCCTGGTGGTCAGCCTGGAGGATATTCCCAGGACGGATTACTTTAACGAGTTCACCGGGGTGAGCGGGCTCAAGTCCATACTTGCCTTCGCCAAGAACGGCTATCCCCTGGTCAGCAGCTCCGGCGATCCCGGCTACATCGGCAGCCCCATAGTCAACCGCTACGGTCCCCTGCTGGCCCTCTTTGGCCAGACCGAGGAAGGCAGTCCGGGCCGGCAGCTGCGCACGGTAAATTCCATCACCGTGAACATGAGCACCGACCCCTACGCCCACCTGAATCCTCCTTATGACCAGTATGCCGCGGATGAACTGACCATCAGCGGTGACGGCGTCAGGAAAGAGCATACCGTTACCGTGGGCGAACTGGAGTTCATGCAAAACTACATCTTTACCGGCGAGTACTGCCTGGCCAAAAGCGAAACTGAAAAAGAGTCGGCCGTCTACCGGGGTATCGATATCTACGACTTCCTGCGGCGTGAAGTGGGCTTTACCGCCGGAGCGGATACCATTACCTTTAAAGCAGCTGACGGTTCCAGCCAGACTTTTGGCCTGGATGAGATAGCCAAAGCAGATTACATCAACGAAATTACCGGCGCCGCCAACCTGAAGGTGATGCTGGCCTTTGGCAAGAGCGAAAAGCCGCTGGTTCCGAGCAAGGATTCGGAAGGCTATGATGCGGAAGCCGGCAATGACGGCGGCCCCCTGCGCCTGGTGATCGGCCAGACCGAAGCAGGCGATCTGAACAGGGGCAAATCGGTCAAAAATGTTACAGAGATTATCGTTAATGCTTCCGCAGGAGACAGCTGGAAGCATGATTACGGCGTTTATACCCAGTACCTGGATCTGCCCGTGCTGAGGGTGACCGGCTCGCAGGTCAAGGAGCCCCGCACCTTCAGCCTGCGCCAGCTCCAGGCCCTGGATGAACATATCATACGCGACATCTACATGGGCGAAACCGAAGTAGAAGGCATTATCATGTGGAAGCTGATTAAGGATGTGGTGGGGCTGGCCGACGGTGTGACCATCCCCAGCAGCATCCGGGTTTTCGACGGCCCACAATATAACCAGCTGCATAATGTGAGCCAGGTAATGAACGGCGTGGTTAACAGCCAGGGGCTGACCAAGGAGATCATCCTCGGCTACGCCATCAACGGCTACCCGCTGGTGCCCCATGCTCACAGTCCGGGCTACGTTTACAACAACGAGTACGGGCCCCTGCGTGTCATCGTGGAGGAGAATATCTCCATGTGGACGAAGTGGGTCGACTGCATTGTCGTCGGCGAGGGCGACTACGAGGAGCCCAAGGCCGAAGACATTATTACAGGGCCCACTGTATTTACGGTCAGCGGCGGCGGAGTGCCGGGCGGTTCCCGGGAATACACCCTGGAGCAGCTGCAGGCGCTGGGCGAGACTACCGGTGAGTATAGCTACACCTCCGGGGGCGAGCTGATCACGGACCAGGCCACCGGGGTGCTGCTTGCCGATATCCTGGCAGACCTGGGGATTACCAACCCGGCCTGGGAGATTTCCATAACTGCCACTGACGGGTTTGATGCGGGTGCTGTTACCCTGCAGGAGGTTATTGACCAGGAATACCTGGTGGCATACCTGGTCAACGGGGAGCCCTTTGAGGATACCAAGGATGGCTACGATTCCTCCACCATCCGCATCTACCGCCGCTTCAATGACGGGAGCAACTGGCGGAACCGGCTGACCCTGGTCAACGGGGTGATCGTAACTTCTACCGACGTATTTACGGTCAGCGGGGACGGGGTGCCGGGCGGGACCAAAGGATACGCCCTGGCTCAGCTTCAGGCGCTGGGCGAGACCACCGGCGAGTATAGCTACACCTCCGGGGGCGAGCTGATCACGGACCAGGCCACCGGGGTGCTGCTTGCCGATATCCTGGCAGACCTGGGGATTACCGACCCGGCCTGGGAGATTTCTATAACTGCCACTGACGGGTTTGATGCGGGTGCTGTTACCCTGCAGGAGGTTATTGACCAGGAGTACCTGGTGGCATACCTGGTCAACGGGGAGCCCTTTGAGGATACCAAGGATGGCTACGATTCCTCCACCATCCGCATCTACCGCCGCTTCAATGACGGGAGCAACTGGCGGAACCGGCTGACCCTGGTCAACGGGGTGATCGTAACTTCTACCGAGCCCCCGCCCGTATTTACCATCAGCGGCGACGGTGTGCCGGGCGGGACCAAAGAATACACCCTGGAGCAGCTCCAGGCGCTGGCCGAGACCACCGCTTCATACAGCTACCAGTCAAAGGGCTCAACCGTCACCGTCCAGGCTACCGGGGTGCTGCTTGCCGATATCCTGGCCGACCTGGGGATTACCAACCCGGCCTGGGAGATCAAGCTGGTAACTTCGGACGGGTATGAACATGAAACATACACGGTTAATCTGCACACGGTTACAGAAGATGACTACCTGGTGGCCTACGAGGTAGACGGCACTGCCATTGATCCCGCAGTGGAAGTTCTGGATCTTTACCGCCACCACGACGACGGCTCCACCTGGCTGAACCGGGCGAAGGACGTATGCGGGGTTGAAGTAACCTCCACCGACCTGGAGCTGCCGTGGATTTACTACCGCAATGACGACGGCAGCGGCCTGCCGCTCTATGCCGTCGTGCGCTGCATTACTCCCGACCAGAAGGGCGGCCTTTGGGTTGGCACCAACGGCGCCGGGGCGGCTTACCGCGATGCCGAGGGCAACTGGACCATCTACAACACCTCCAACAGCCCCCTGCCTCACAATGCCGTCCATGGCATTGCGGTAGACGATGCCGATGGGGTCTGGTTCGTGGGCGGCAGCAAGGAGGAGGGAATGGGCGCCGTCTACATGAAAGACGGCAACTGGACCATCTACACCAGCGAAAACAGCGACCTGCCCGCAGATTACGGCCTCGATGTGGCCATTGATGAGCTGGGCGGAGTCTGGTTCGGCACCGCGGAAGGGCTGGCGTATAAGGACCGGAATAATGTCTGGCGCATCTGGGATACGAGCGACGGCTTGCCGGCCCAGTCGGTGACGCGGATAGCCTTTGATAAGCAGCGAGGCGGCGTCTGGGTGGGATTCCATCCCGAAGCCATAGGTGAACAGGGCGGTTACGCTTATATCGATGCTTCCGGGCAGGTTACTCCCCATACCGCGGCCGCCGGGGAGCCGGGCACCTGGATCCGCTCTTTCTCCTTCGATAATGAAGGCGGGCTCTGGGTCTCCCGCTTTGACACGGTAGATTACATCGCGCCGGACGGCAGCAAGACCGTCTACAGCGGCAAGGAACTCGTTCCTTTCCTTGGTGATACCGATGGGATTCTCTACGTGGAGGCCGACCAGGAGGGCAACCTCTGGATTGGCCTGTATCCCGGCGGTCTGCTGCGCCTCGATCCCTCGGGGCAGTTGAGAACGGTTGCCTCATGGTTGACAGCCCAGTTCAGCGTCGTCTGGTATATGCATACCTGCCCCAGCGGCGCCTTCTATACCGGCGGCAACGGCGGGATAGCCATGCTTCCCGCGCCGGGACCGGCCGGCAGCAATGCCGACCTGAAGAGCCTTACCTGCAGCAGCGGCACCCTCATGCCCGCGTTTGACCCGGCCAATACCGACTACCGCATCCTTATCGCCGACGAATCTGCCGGGGTGCCCGAAATAGGCGCCACCGTGGCCGATACCGGGCGGGCTGTGCGGGAGATCCGCAATGCCGCCTCCTTTACCGACAAGGCGCAGGTAACGGTTACCGCGGAGGACGGCACGCAGAAAATCTACACCATCGGCTTCATGAGGGAGATCCTGCTTCCGGCTCCCGGCACTGCCGATGACCCGGCGCAGGTGAACGTGGAAGTGGGAGAGATAACCGATCTCTACCTGGATATATCCCCCGATGATGCAGACAAGTACGCGATCAATATAACCGTTCCTGCCGGAGCCGAAACGCCCACCCTCATGGTCAACACCGTGGCTGTAGAAGGCGGGCGCCAGGCAGTCCTGCCGGCCATAAGCATTGAAAGCAGCCTCTCAATCGAGGGCGAATGGCAGCCGGTGCGGGTGGATATAGCTGCCGGCACCACCGTTACCGGCCCTGCCGATTGGGACGGGGTGCTCCAGCTGCCGGCGGTTAAAGAGAAGCCTTCCGTTTCCATTGACGGTGACGTCAGCGTGGTTCTTGAACTGGGCCTTCTCCAGGGAGAGCTGCTTTTCGATAAAGCCGTGCGGCTCCATATTCCCGGCCAGGCCGGAAAGAACGTGGGCTATATCGAGAACGGCGTCTTTACGGAGATTACCCGGATCCTGTCAGAAGATAGCCAGGCCTACGCCGAGGCCCAGCTGCCGCCCGGCGGCGATGGGAAGATCGACATCGGTGCGGACCTGGTTGTCTGGACCAGGCACTTCACCGAATTTGTCACCTACACGCCCGCTCCAGAGGAGCCCGGCCCTGAACCCGGCGATGATGAGCCCGGGGATGATGAGACCCCGAAAGATCCGCTGCCCAGAACATGGGGAGGCTGGACGCATCTATTCATGCTCTTTGTGGCGGCGTTCACGCTCATCTGCGGCGGATTGTTCATTTCCCTTAACCGCCGGAGAACAGCCGGAAGGTAACATCCGGAATAAGGAAGCCAAACACCTCCCCCCGCAATATCGCGGGGGGAGGGGCTTCTTTTATTGTTTCTTCCATGGCTCCGCAGAAAAATGCCTGCCCCCGGAAAAAGATTGCCCGGGGGATTCCAGGCGTTTTCGAGTTGTTAAAAAATATAGTTCTCCTTTGTGAAGGGAGTGTTGGCATGAATAAAAGATTATCCCGGTACCTGCTGTCCCTGCTGATTATTCTCGGGGCCATGCTGGTGCTTCCCTACTGGACATCGCCCGTGCAGGCGGCTGAACCTGATTTAATCATTACCGGCACCGGTTTGAAGAAGGATGTCGTGATTTACCCGAATGACTGGAGCAACTATATTCGGAAAGAACGATACTACTCGTCCAACAATACTCTTAATTTTCATCATATCTGGAAGGTCAAGGGATACGACCTTTTTGATATTATTAAAACTGACAATTTAGTAGGTGGAAGCAAGGACTATCTTCTGACCTTTATAGCCAAAGAGCCCGATGGAAAAGAAAACAAAATATCTCGAACAATGAATGATTTGAGTGACCGATACTATTATCCCAAATTTGATGTAAATGACGGAGAGTTCGTTCCTCCGATGATTGGCTTTGAACGTGCCGATCTGTTTGAGTATCAGGATCCAAGTAACAAGGGTAACCCACCGGATCCAGCCGATGTAATCTTGCAAGATAAGCCTTTTGAAAGAGATGAAAAGGCACCCCGGCTTTACTTCGGCCAGGCGAAGGGTAATGTAAGCGATAAAAACCAAACATTTTTTCTGCATAGTCTAGTTAGGATCGTGGTGGGAGAAGAAAGGCCGCCCGGCGATGATGGGGATGATGGGAGCGATGAGGGTGATGGCAGCGGCAGCGGCGGCATGGGCACCACGACGCCTCCCGGGGGCGGCAGCTCCGGAACGGGAACCACTCAGCCGCCTGGAGGCAGCGGCCCCGGAACGGGGACCACGAAGCCGCCTGCTCCCGGCACCCAGCCTCCTGCACCCGAACCCGGCAAGGAGCAGGATCCGGGCGATCCTGACGAAGCAGAGGCAGATCAGCCTGTAGCCGGGCCCGGAAAAGAAACAGAAGAGCCGGGAGATGAAGAAGAGGGCGAAGACGATCCGGCCGCAAAACCGGAAGAAGAACCGGATCTCGACAATGAGACCGGCAGCAAAAAGCGGAAAGTCATTTGGCCCTGGATAGCGGCGGGAGCAGCCCTCGTTGCCGGTGGCGCGGGAGGAGTTTATTACTATATTATTTGCAGGAGGAGGGGTTAACATAAAGATGAACAGATGGAGACGGTCATTATTATTGCTGCTGCTATTGGCCCTGCTTGCGGCAGCCGGGTGCGCCGGCAAGTCAAAGGCGCAGGAGGCTGTCCTGGCCATTGAAGGCAGCGGCGTGGAAACTCCCGTTGAGGTGACTCTTGAAGAGCTGCAGGCGATGACCGGCGACCTGGTGGAAGACGATTATTTTTCCATCAATACCTACGGCACCGAAGAGTATTTTCACTTCAAGGGGGTTTGGGTCTGGGCTGTTTTGGAGAAGAAGGCTTCATTGAAAGGGGAGGCTACCAAGGCCAGTTTTGTAGCCGAGGACGGTTACACCGCGACCTACACCCTGGAAGAGGTCAGGCGGGACGACTACATGGACCAGCAGGATCCGGGGAAGAAATACAAGATGATCCTGGCCTGGGAAGAGAACCACCAGCCCTACGACATTTCCGAGGGCAGCCCCTTCCGCCTGGTAATCGGCCAGAAGGAGCCCGGCGACGTCAACAAGCCCTACTGGGTGCGCCAGGTTGTCAAAATTGTCGTAGAATAGCAAGCCCATTAAAAGATCGCGAGACTTTTTTAAAAGCGGAGCAGGATTCAAACATCTCTTCTATCCCGCTCCGCTTTTGAATTTGCATTTCTTCAATTCATGTAGTTTAAATAACATCCGGGCTCTCTCTAAATTATGCCGCCGCCGGCTGATTTAACATCATCGAGATGTTAAAGTTTACAGGTAGCCCAGTATTCTCAATGCGATGGGCAGCCAGATTGCAGTTATCACCGTCAGGGTCAATTGAATAAAGGCGGTTGATTTGGGCATTTCCCACATTTTATAATAGCCGGTCATATAGGTGATTATGGGTACAGTGTCCAGGGGCAATAGATAGCAGTTTGCTACAGCCAGCCCCAGCGTCATTAAAGGCAAAACAGGCGTCATATTCATATTTGCGGCCAGGCCGGCAAAGGGAACGGCCAGCAGGGGGATCAGCGCAGGAGCGACCGGCACGACAATCAGCATCAAGAATACTATAATGGCCACGACAAAGGTGACGCCCACGAGAGGCAGGTTGATGCTGCCGGGGAAGAAGGTGGCGATGAGCCACTCGGTCACCTCGTTGGTTATTAAGGCGTCGCCGATGGTGATAATGCTTCCCAGTAGGAAAAAAGCCGGCCAGCTGACGCTTTCGACAAATTCATCCCATGACAGCACCTGGAAGCCGGGCACGAACAAGAGAGCGAAGCCTACCAGGATGACCACCGTAATATTAAACACGGGGTACCATGAACTTAGGACCCAAAAAATGAGCATGAGCAGCACCAGGGCGATCACATATATTTCCTTGGCATCCATCTTTTTTGGAACGTCAAGGCCTTTTACAAATTGCTGTATCTCTTCCGTGTTCAGCTCGGTTAGGCCGTACACTTTAATAATGATAAGCCAGGCAATGGGCAGAATCACCGCTACTATGGGTATCCCCATGAACATCCACTCGACAAAGGAAACGCTGATGCCCGAAAGCCTTTCCAGGTAGCTCAGAGTGAGCAGGTTCAAGGAAGAGCCGGCCGGTGTAAGCATGCCGCCGATCATGCCGGCCACGGGCAAACCGATCATGAAAGCTTTTCCAGTTTTTCTCCTATCCTGTTCGCTGTCGTAAATATTGAGGAACGTAATCACGATGGCCAGGAATACTGCGGTGGCGGCCACGTTGGAAACGACAGATGATATGAGCGCTGTCACGATCATGAAAACCAGCAGCATTGTTTTTACGTTTCTGCCAAAGAGATTCATCAGTGTTTTTAGCAGCCTGCTTGCCAGCGGAACTTTGGTGATAGCCCTGGATACCCCGAATGACGCCAGGACAAAAAATACTATGGGATTGGTAAAGCCGCTTAGCGCCGCGGAGACATTAGGAACTACGTTAAATATCACCAGCAGGGGAATGCTAAAAAGGCAGGTTATACCGATGGGTATGGGCTCTGTAATGAGGAGCACTATAACGGCGATTAAAATAGCAATATTATTGATCGCACTTCGGGAAAGCAATTCAGAGGCAGGTAAAAAATTCATCAAAATCAGGATGGAGACGGCAATAATTAATCCCAAATATTGCGACTTTTTCAAATTCTGTACCTCCTGCTTGATTGTTTTCTGCAGCTTTTGATGCGTTTTTATAAACCTCAATTTCTGCAATTATAACAATCGAATTAAAAAAATGTCAAATGCAGGCATTGCTGAAGCCGTGAAGCTAGCCTGTATGGGCGGACGGTTAATCGGCTGTGGCTTCCGAGTCCATTCCCATGAGCGCCTGGACCCCTTCCATGAATGCGTGCCAGTTTACGTCCTCCATGTAATGCATGAACAGCACTTCGTTAATGCCATTATCCTCAATGAACTGGAGAATGTTCTTGCCGGTGGCGCCGATGCTGTAAAAGCGCGAGTCGACGATGTATATCTCCTCGTAGTGCGGCAGCAAGAATGGCACCAGGGCGTTCCCGAAAGAGTCCTTTATCACCAGGATTCTTTGGCCGTTCTTCACTGCCGTTTTAATCACGCTCCAGGTTCCGACACCGGTGCTGATAAAGACGAGGTACTTATCCGTTTTGCTGTCGGCATACTGGAGATCGATAACCTCGGCTTCCCTGGCCTCTGTACCGTCATAGACAATGAATTCATGCCCTGTAAAGGGGATATAGACCGATACGGTGTCGGGATTCTCTTCGAGGCTCTTGTCGAGCGTCTTCGTATAGGAGCTGCCGAGAAATCCTTCCAGGTCAAGCCTCCGGTATCTCTCCAGCGGAACGGGATTCTCGCCCCTGGCATCCATGAAAGCGCAATAGCCGTAATAGGCGCCCAGGGCTGTCCAGTGATGATCCGTGCGGAAATAGATATACTCGTCGGTGTGGAGGTTCAAAGCGTCGTATACGTTGATTGTAATAATGCCGGGGTCCAGTTTGCCTTTTAAATAGTTCAAGGCCTCGTTTTGCGAATCGGTAATCCCCTTGTACCTTTTAAGCTGCACAAATTCGCTGTTGGAGGGAGCGATCATGGAGTAGATCTTTACCCCATAGCCCAGCTTCGCTTTATACTGGTTAAGTATGTCGGCATAGTAGTCAAAATTTTCCTTGTTGAATTTGAACAACTGGACCGCCTTGCCGTCTACAATGAGCCAGTAGCCCACATTTCGATCGTCGCCGTCGTCCACCGGCGGCATCTCGGGAGTTTTATCCTGCGGCTCTTCAGGCTCACGGGGCTCTTCTGAAGGCGGTCCCTCTTCCGTTGCCGGCGGCTCCGGCAGCTCTTCATAACCGGTAACTATTGATATACCGGGTCCCAGGATGGAAAAGGCCTGCCGGAGCGTCCGGCTTGCTTTAACAATGCTGTCCCGGAAAATAAAGGTGTCGCTATAGTAATTTTCATAGCTGCGAAAGTATGCGCCGCTGAAAAGCGCCTGCGCGCTAAACTCCGGCCGTTTTTCCAGAGCTCTGTTTTCAAGCTCTGAAACGGTGGGTTTATCAGTGTTAAGAAAATTGATCAGTCCCAAAAGCATAATAGATACGATAAAAATTATGGTGTCTATCCGCAGCTTTTTCATCATCTAACCTCCAGAAATTACCTTATTCATGTCCTGAGCGAAGCGAAGGATCTCCAAGCCGGTCTTTCGCTACAAAACCAAGATTCTTCTCTATGCTCAGAATGCAGAGTATGCTTAGAAACTAAAATCTAAAATATAAAAAGGGGTTATACGTTTGCCCTACCAGGAAAATCAACGAGAGAACCAGCACGACAATGTTGGCCAAAGGCATTATCACTTTGCCGATCACGGAAATCCGCGACGTCTTTCCGGGAATGTGCCCTTTAAGCCGGCTGCCCATTTCTTTAATCAACGGGGTGCAGCCGGCGGCGGCGACAAGCAAGAAGAGGGCATTATTCAAGAAGTGAATGGCCACTTCCGGCCCGGTAAAGGCGGCTGCATTCACCCCAAACATTATGCCGAGTAATTGCAGCGCTTCTCCCAGGTCCAGGTGATAGAAAAAAACCCAGCCCACCAGGACCGCTGTCCACAAGTATACCCTGGAGAAAATGGCCGGCAGCTTCTCGAACAGCCGCAGGAGAAATTTTTTCTCCAACAAAATAAGGACAAAATAGTAAAGGCCCCAAATCACGAAATTCCAGCTTGCTCCATGCCACAGGCCAGTCAGCGCCCAGACCACGAAGAGGTTTCGAACCTGGTGCCTCTTGCCGCCTCCCAAAGGTATGTAAAGGTAGTCCCTGAAGAAGCTGCCCAGGGAAATGTGCCAGCGCCTCCAAAATTCGCTGGCGGACCTGGAGATATAGGGGTAATTAAAGTTCTCTTTATAGGTGAAGCCGAACATTTTCCCAAGCCCGATGGCCATATCGGAATACCCGGAAAAATCAAAATAAATCTGCAGCGCAAACAGCAAGATGCCCAACCAGGCTCCAGTAACGGGCAATCGCGAATAATCAGTTCCCAGGAAATTTTCGCAGATTTGCCCCGCCGTGTTGGCTATTAATACTTTTTTACCCAGGCCCATAATGAAACGGCTTACCCCGTAATTAAACTGCTCCGGGGTTTCCACCCTGTGCTCGATTTCCCCGGCAATGTCCTTGTATCTTACAATGGGCCCCGCCACCAGCTGGTGAAAAAGAGAAACAAAGAGCAGCAGTTTGAAAAAGGACGGCTGTGCATCCGTCTCGCCCCTGTATACGTCCACTACATAAGAAATAGTCTGGAAGGTATAAAAGGATATGCCTATAGGGAGGCCAAAGGAGGCGATCTGCAGCTCTGTGCCAAGCAGGCTGTTCAGGTTGTCCACGATAAAGCCGGAATATTTAAAGAAGCCGAGTATGATCAGGTTTCCCGCTACCGATATGACCAGCGCAGCTTTGCCTTTCCAGTTGCCGCGGTTCCGGCCCGCTATCAGCGCATTGTAGTAATCAAAAAGAGTGGAGAATATCAGGAGCATAACCCACACCGGCTCGCCCCAGGCATAAAAGAGCAGGGAAGTGATGATCAGCAGCCAGTTGCGGTAAGTTCTATTTTTAATTACATAATAAAGGATCAGGTTCAGGGGCAAAAAGACACAGAGGAAAAAAAGGCTGGAAAATACCACTTACATGGCCTCCCCATGGATGTTAAATTCTCTGCGGATGCATTCATAACTGTGTTTAGCTGTGCCTGGGGAGCGTTAAGTCGCAAGGAACTGCGGACAGAACCCCAAAATTAACTATTGTTGGGCCTGCTGAAAAGGGCGCCGGACGCGGCCGCCTCTTTTAAATAAAAACCCCCCCAAGTAGACTTGGTGAGGGTTATTTTCCGGTCTGGTAATCGCAATATTCCACAGTCACAGATAAGCCTTCTTTGCCGCGTTGAGTTCATTAAGTTAGTTGACCATAATAAAAGTCTACTATATTTATAGCCGCATGACAATGGATTTTTCGGTAAAAGGTTAACAGTAAATTACATTTTATGAGCTGCTAGATTACCAGAGGCAACTCTCTTTTACAGGTTCTCCTCCTTCAGGGCGTCGATGATATTGTCGCGCTTCAGCCTGGAGCCGGCATGGAGCATGGTCACAAAAACAATTATGAAGACGCCGGCTATGCAAATCAGGATCTCCTTCCACGGCAAGAAGAAGGCAAACTCGAACATGTGGCCGAAGCTGTTGTGCATCCACAGGCTGACCAGGATGCCCACCGGCAGGCCGTAGAGCAGGGCTTTCAGGCCGTAGAAGATGCTTTCGTAGTTGATCATCTTGTTAAAGCCCTCCGGTGTCAGCCCTACCGATTTGAGCATGGCAAATTCGCGGCGGCGCAGGGCTACATTAGTGCTGATGGTGTTGAAGATATTGGTGACGCCGATGAGGGTGATCAGGGTGATGAAGCCGTAGAGAAAGATGGAGAATGCTGTTTTGATACGTTTTGTTTCCTGCTGCATGGCTTCCACATCTTGGATGTATATTCGGCTGTCCGTGTAATTTTCACAAATGGTGTGGACTTTGTCCGCCAGG
>LFRM01235670.1_pt1 | contig 20183 bp, 28 predicted proteins | sample 618341 | NCBI WGS metagenome assembly LFRM01 (sample SAMN03654438, study PRJNA283298) | anaerobic digester metagenome | isolation source: pool of bioreactors CSTR01a, CSTR02a, and CSTR03a thermophilic anaerobic... | place: Denmark: Kgs. Lyngby | collected 2014-05-21 | reverse complement strand
CCCGTTTGGCGGGTACCAGGTGTCCCAGAAGGGGTCGTCCGCACGCCACACCCTGCCATCCAGCGCCGCATGCGTAGGCCGGGTGCGCTCGTCCTGCACGGCGTCGTATTGCCAGTACGGCCTGTTCAACAACACTTCCGGCGCTGTCATCTGCTTGTAACGGCCTGCACTGAACGCCGTCTGCATGTTAGTCCGAAAGACGTTGTCCGCTCGGTGCGGTGACAAACCTTCAAAACCTCGGCGCTCCAACTCGGTGTTGGCCGACTCTTGAAACTCTTGCAGCGTCAGACCTTCCTCCAGCGCCCGGGTGATTAGGTCAGCCAGGAACTGCAAGGCGTCCAGACTAGCTATGCCGGCGACAGTGAATGCCATCGTGCGCACTTCGGCCGCCAGGGCGGCGAACTGTTCGTCCGTCATGGCCACCTTACCCCGGAAGAACTCTATCGCTTCCTCCGGTCGCGGCGGCACAGGCCAGGGTAGGGCAAGAGGCATCTCAGGCATCGACAGACCACCTGCCTAACAGGTCGGCTACGAACATAGCCCGGGCGATAAGGTCTTCCAGGTCCGAAGTGTTCAGGTGGCTGTACTCCGCCAACAGCCGGTCGCGCAAGCCTTCCAGATCCGTCGCTTCCATGATGATGCGCTTCAACGGGGCGAAGGTGGCGGCAAGGGTTGCTGCACCCTGTCGGGTGGCTCCGTCGGCAAGACTGTCCAGCGCTCGCTGCGCCGACACCAGACTCGGCGTTCCTTCCTTGGCGGCTATCAGCCTGGACTTCATGGCAGCCTGCGGCGCCGGCGGGAAGCCCTGCGGCATCTGGCGGCTCGGGGCGACCAGGATGGTCTGCCCTTCGGTCGGTTCAGGGATGCCGAACTTGTCATAAACGTGCTCGGCAGCCACAGGCAAACCAACGCGCTCCACCAATGTGGCGTACACTTCAGCGGTCGTCTTCAGGTCTTCCGGCGGCTCGTAGTGGTACTTGATCCACGGCAACCGGTCGATGGCATCAGGCCCGAAGTTGAACAGCACAAGGGGCAGGACAAGCTGGGTACGTAGCGTCTCGGCCAGCGCTTTGCAGTCTGCCTCGATCAGGTCTTGCCGCACTTGGTTGTGGGTCTGCGAAGCAGCGTAGCTGCCGGTAGAACCTACATCAGAGGTGAGCGTCTGGCCCAGCACAGCCTTGCTCACTTGTCGGTCGATGTACTCCGCCAGCGAGTGGAAGATGTTCTCGCCAGCGTTCCCGGCCTTTTGTTCAACGAATACAATCTCGGTTGCCTTGGAGATAATGCCGGCGGCATCCGATCCCAAGTCGACCAGCGCCTTGTACAGCGCTTCTTTGTCTTCCTTGCTGGCGCCCTGTTCGTACTTGCCCAGCCGCAGCGGCATGCCGAATACCTCGGCATAGCGCACCCAGTCCTTCAGGCCGAAGTTCTTGAACAGGTAGAGCCAGGCGCACACGCGCAATAACCCGGCCCGGTTGGTGTACCCGCTGCGCGCCTTGTAGCGATGGACGATAAACTTGTGTTGCGGCAACTCTATGCCGGTAGACTGATTGTCTTCGGTCAGCAGCCGCAGCTCGTGCAGGTCGCCGAAACGAAAGCGCTTCTGGTGCACCCAGTTGAGCTGGGCCGGGTAGGCTCGCTTGCCATCCACCGTCCAGATGATCTCCAAGACGCCGAAGCCTTTGCCGATGGCGTCTAGCAAATCAAGCATGTTGTCTTCCAGGTTGTGCAGGTTGTTGAGGACGTCGTCGACAAACTGCGCTACCTTGACGTCGGCCGCATCATCAGAGAAGGGCATGATCTCCCAATCCAGGCCCAGCACGGCATTCTTGCGCGTGCTCAACACCGACGTGAGATGGGCGTCCTTCTCCTCCATCTCTTCGTATAACTCCACCTGGCGCATCGTCTCGCCGGCGTCGGCTTCACGCAGAATCCGGGCCAGTTTGGTTGGCGTCAACCCGGCAGAAGGGTAGGTAGACCATTTATCGCGCACACTGGCGGTGGCCATCACGTCTAGTGTAGGTCGGCGCTGCAATTCGATAGGCCGTCCGTATTGATCAAATAGCTGAGACATTACCAGGCGCCCCCTTTGGTGAAGCGTCTGCGCTGCACCGTTTCATACCTTGTCTCTCCGGCCACCACGGAGCGGAAAAGATCAACCGCCCCCTCCAGTGCGTCGGGGCCATCATCGTGATCGCCCTTCGGGAACTGGATAAGCTGTTCGATCAAGCGCTGTACCTTACGCGAAAAGCGCAAGGTGCCATTCTCTACCAGCGGAGAGAGCCGGGTTACCCGAGCTTCCTTGCTCAAGCCCCCTTGCGACACCTCGGTAACAGGCAGGTATTTCCCTGTCTTGCGCGCCCGTTCGTCCAACCATAGCTTCAGCACCTTCTGAAAGGCTACCGTCTCAAACCCTATCGCTATGTGATGGAACTTGTCGAAGCACCGAAAAATGGCGTCCATCAGGGCTTCAGGACTCAGCCGTTCGATTACAGCTTCCATCACATACAAGTAGCCGGATTGCGGATCTCTGCCCACGGTGACAATAGCGGAGTAGTCAGCGGTGCGGCTGCCGCCCAGAGAAGGGTCGACCATGGCCACCAGTTGCAGAGGTTTGCCCTCGATCTCAACTGGGTCGAAATAGGTGATAGAGCCTTCGCGAAACAGAGCGGTGTCTTCATCTCGGGGTTCGTTTTGAAACTCCTGTGCGAAGGCCAGAGGGCCGATCTCTTCGCGCTTATCCCGCAACCGTTCCTCCGGCCACCGTTCCGGCCATAAAGGGGTTCCGTCGTCCTGAATCGCCTTATACTTACGCCTGGTCCACTTTTCGTCTTTGAGTAGCTTAGAGAGTAGCGAGTCGTAGTGTAATATGGTGCCGATAATAAACACCTGACCATCGGGTCCAACGCAGTTCAACAGCACCCGCTTGAGCCAGTTCTCTGTTTTTTGGCGCTGCAGCAACGTGCCGACAGCCTCGTCGTTTTCCAAGTCGTCTCCAATCACCAGGTCCGGTCGATGTGATCCGTGACGTAAACCACGCATGGAAGCGCCGGTACCACGAGCTAACACCCGCACATTATTTCCGGTGATGAAGTCGCCTTCGGTCCATTTCTGGTCAGATACCAAATCGCCGAAGTCCTGGGAGATCCGCTGGTTAGATTCCAGCTCTGTCTTGATAGACCACAAGAAGTACCGGGCCTGAGTGTCCGTATCTGACACAATCACAATGAAATGTTTCAACTTGAAGCATATGGCGTATAGCACAAACCCCAGGTTGACGACCGTGCTCTTGGCATGCTCTCTCGGGGCAGCGACGGCCACACGAGATTCGCGCATTAGCAGCTCGTATATCTCGTGATGGAACTTTGCTGGAGCAAGGCTGAGATGTTCCGGCAGGTAGTACGTGCAGAAATAGCCGAAGTCAGCCTTAGCCCGCTTCAACCGAGCGCGCCGTTCGGGGTCATGGGTTTTTCCGATCAGCTCAGCCAGTTCCACTTACTGCAACTCCTTCGCTATGCTTTGGATCAAAGTGTCGATTCTAGCGGCAAGATCCGGATCGGCCTGAATAGCCTTCGGCAGTTCAGCGCGTATCTTGGCGACCGCTGTGTTTACTCCCCGGTTAAACTCCATCTTCAGCTTCTCGCGAGCCACGCCGCTTCTTTCTAACTGCGCAAGAGCTTTCAGCAGGTCACTGATCTTCTCGCCATCCAGTGATTCCACGCTCATCAACGTCTCTGTGATGAGCGTAACCGCCAGTTGGTTGGCCGCTTCGTTCAATTCCATTGCCGGCGAATCGGGTGCAGACTCAACAATCGCTTTAGCCTTTTCCCGGGTCGCTTTCAGTGCTTCCAACCGAATCAGGAAGTCTTTTCCGTAGCGGCCGACAGCAGACTTGCTCACGGGCGCCCCTTGCTTGTCCAGCCATTCCGCCAGATCCCGGTATGTCCAGCCGTCTACAAGCCGGCGATTGATGGCCTCAACCAGTTCCGGCGGGAGCTGGTCGATCTTGAAATGCTTGCGACGGGGAGGCATTAGTACTCCACTCCTGTATACACACCAGGGTCGGCGGGGATGTTGCGCTCCAGCAAATCCTTGCCTTTGGCGGTGAGCTTGGCTATGCGCCGCGATATGCCCACACCTTCATGGCGGATCTCGCTGGTCTCGACATAACCCTTCTCTTCCAGGTAGTCCACATACCCGGCGATCACAGCGGGTGTGACCTGGTACTCCATATCACCCAGCGTAAGCCCGATCACAGTCAAGGCCACGCCTTCCGGGTACGAGAAGTCCAAGATTCGCAAGATTCGCCCTCTAACTTCCCGGGCTTCATGACGTAGCGCCACGCCCATCCCCTCCTAACAAACGAGACACGTTCTTGTTCAACGTGGTAAGCTCTTCGCCGAACCGGTCCATCTTGTGATCCAACACCGACACGGAGCGAATGAAGTCCTCTCGCATCACGTATTGGTGAGGCACCTGCGCTTTGAAGTGATTCAGGTCGTCCCGCACCTCTTTGATCTCGTCGGCCTGCTCGCGCAGGCGATCTTTCATTCCTGCTCGGATCTCGCTTTGCGAGAGCCAAAGCCAGCCCAAAACGGCCAGCATAAGCGAGTTCATAATGACGATGATTGTCTCTACATTCACGGATCTTGTCCCTCCGTAGCCAAGTCTCATGGCGACGGAGGGAACCCCGTCGCCGCCCAGCAGTATCAGAACCGGTAAGTAAGGGAGAGGTAGGCCACGTTTTGATCGCTGTATAGGTAGCGCCTCACCCCGGCAGTGCTGTAGATAACTCGGTCGAAGGGCAGATACCAAGTGGTCGCCAGCTCTACTACATCGCCCCGGGACGGGTTGCGTTCGTATATGGCGTCGGTTACCAGACTGGGAAAGATGGCGTACTCCAGCACCAGAGTGTGGATGACGCCAGGCGACCCCGACTCTATGATTATGGTGTGAGACCCAGACCACGGCGAAGCCGCGTTGACAACCACCACCCCGATTCCGATCAGCGAGCCGATCAGGAGACAGGCTAGGGTCAACAGCACGGCCCGGAGGATTCTTTTCTGCCTTGAATGCCTTATAAACATGGCTTTAACGCCTCCTTAAACGGCCTTGCACCGTCTGTATGTGCGGTCGATCTCGGGGATCCAGCGGAGCCGGCGCAAGCCAGCTCCGCAGAACCCCCATAATCAGTTTCCCGCCGGTTGGTGTTCCAGGAGAACCTTCTGCTCCATGGCCTTAACCGCCAGCGCTTTCGCCTGCGGCGGCGGGGAAGTTCCGTACTTCTCGCGGTAGCCGGCGATAAAGCGGCTCATAAACGGAGCGAACTTCTCATAGCCCTTCCAGCCATTGAGAGCGCCCTCGTACTCGGCATACTCATAGGCTTGGATGCCCAAGTTCACGATGTGCCGCACCCAGCTCCAGCGCTTGATTAACAAGCCAACGATGGCAATCACCAGGACGATCAGACCCGTCTGCACGGCCTCGATCTGCAGCAGGTCTACGACGATGCTGAAAACGACCGCTAAAATGCTGTTCATAGCGAACATCCTTTCCTGTTACTTCTTCTTGCGCTCGTCCCACCGGGTGCGGTTCCCACGCACATCCACGTGCGTGAAGGTATCGTACAGCCCGATGCCGGAGAAGCCGACGGCTTCGGCTTCCTTGGCGACCTCGGCCGGAGTCATGCCGCGCACAGTGATGTCGGCTGCTATACCGAGCTTGTGCTGGCTGCGGGGAGCGCCGCCTACCTTTGCGTTGTAGGCCGCACATCGGCAACCGGAAGTGACAGTGATCGGTTTGCCGATCCGCTGGCGCAGCGCTTCGAGCTTGGCCACCAACTCCGGATGTGGCCACGAGTCACCGCCGCAGAAGTACCACTCTTTGTAGCCGCGGCTGGCGCACTTGCATTGGAACTCCCGAGCATGAAAGTGCTCGCTCAACTGGCCTTCCATTGACGCATTACCTCCCGGCATTCGGCGATTAGCGCCCGTTTAGCCAACAAGGGACGCGAAAACGCCCCTGGCTGTATATACCAGGAGCGTATCATTCGCCACCCTGCACCTTCCATGCAAGCGGTCTGCGTAAGCGGTCTGTCTAACGTGGTTTGTAGTTTTTCTACTCGAATGGCTTCTGCTGGTTCTGTGCGCACTGCGCTGCGGCTATGATATCCCGCACCCGATTTTCGCTGAGATCATAGCGCTGGCTCAGTTCCCTGTAGTTACCCCGGAACTCGGCCACGATTTTACGATCCCGCAAGGTCTGCAGCAGCCTATCTAGTTTCGGGATATAGAAAGGAGCTCCGCCCCAGACAATAGCCAGGCGCACGGCAGCCGGGATGCCGATGGCCTCCGCCACTGGCTGGTAACTCTCCGGCAGGTCTTCCATAGCAATCTCGTCAATCCAGGCTTCCAGCGCTGTTCTCTCCAATGTTATCGCCTCTTCTCTTCGAGGTCATCCAGCTTTGCGGTAATCCGATCTGCCAATAATCCCGGTCCGCAATCGCCGGATAAGAGCCTGCGTACATTTCCCTCCGGTTGGTCGATCTCGTATGCGAATCGTCCCACTGTCATGTCGTGCATCGCCAAGAAGCGGCGGAGACGTTCTGCGACAGTCTGCACCGATTCATCAATGCTCCCACAGGTTCTTCCGCCAGTGCGCAACCATTGCTCGTCGACATCGAGAGCGGCTGCTAACGCAACTATGAGCGGATTAGAGGGGTTATTTTTACGGCGTTCGACGCATCTGATGTGTTGCTTTGTAACACCAACTTTCTGAGCTAATTGCAGTTGAGTCATACCGCGACGCATCCGAGTAGCTCTCAACCGATCCGGAAACTCATCATCTAACTTTCCTCTCATTCTGGTCCTGGGGACTGGTGGACGTATCGAGGTGGATGACACTCCTCGTGTCTCCGTTTGAACGTCGCCATTTCGCAGCCATTCAATATCGATATCAAAGATCGCCGCAATAGCTCTTAGTATAAGCTCTGTTGGCCGAGTACGTTCGTTTTCAAGATCCCTAATACGGCCCGGTCCCGACCCCAGATGCCTCTCCATTTCTGCCTGCGTCAGTCCTAAACGTTTCCGTGCTTCTCGGAGTCTCTCGCCAAAACCAGGTTTCACACCTTGAGCCAAGATGCCTTGGCGGCCCATTTCCATTCACCTCCCGATCTGTTCGTCACGCCCGTATCCGCGGGCAGTCATCTTCTTCAGCGCTTCGATCACCTTGTTGGCTTCGGCTCGATCCTGCGGCCAAGGCCGGCCGCATACCCGGCGGTTAAATCCGATCTGCCGGTACTTCTCCCAGCCCAGCTCCGTATAAAGACTTTCCAGTTTTGCCAACTGCGCCGGCGTTACCATAGCCGCGGCGTCCCGGCTGCGTGCGCGACATTTCGGCTGATTGAGCTGCACGTCGAACCCGAGTTGCACAAACCGTTCCAGCACCCGCTCAAAGCCTGCTGTATCCAGGTCTTTGCTGCTTTCTACGCCGGCGGCGGAGAACAGGATGGCCCGGTAGTCTTCGTCGCTCAACCCCAGCTTCGCTTTGGCCACATGAAGCAGGCTTTTCTGGCGGGTGCTGATGTTAGGCATGGCTCATGTCCACCACCGGAATGTGATTTACAAGCTGTGCGCTGGCTTCGCCGTGCTCATTGATCCCGACATAAGCGCTTACCTGTTGGCCGCAGCTCCGGCACCAGTAGATCCTGGGGCCTCCCAAGCCGGCCGGCGTGACGTCTTCCATGATGCGGCGGCACCCATAGCACTCCAGCATGACCAAGCAGGTGTTCATCAGCTTGCCGCCTCCTCTTGGTTGGCTGCTATCTGCAGCTCCAACTGGCCGATCAGGCTGTTCACCCAACCGGCCTTCTCATATGCTTTGGCTCGCCGCAGAATAGAGACAGCCCGGCGCAGGAGGGAGTTGCGCACCTGCATGCGCTCGCTGTTCTCTTGGATCAGGTAGTAGCCGGCGGGGTCGCCCGGGCTGCTACCGATAGGCAAGCCGTACTCTTCCACCAGATGCTTCACGATCTCCCGCACTGTACGGTCGTCCAGCCCGGTACGCCCGGCCAGCTCGGCCACTCCGACCGCCTGGTTGCGTCCCCGCCGCTCTATGACCAGGGCGGCCACCAGGGTTTCTGTAGGCGTCATCATGCTGCTCTGTGTCTCCATCGCCCTGTGCCACCTCCCTCATTACGGGCGTCGAATCAGTTGCTAATTGACAGTTGAATCGTATTCAAAACCTACGCTAATGCCGTCTTCTACGAAGATGGCCCTTCGCAAGGTCTCGATCTGCTCATCGCTGAGCCGCCCGAAGAACCGCTCCACCAGTTGGTAGTTCATGTACATGCGGATGGCGTACAGTTCTTCTTCACAGTCGCCCGTCACGCCAACAGATTCGAGCGTCCTCTTGTCCTGCACATAGTCGCCCTTGAGCTTCTTCTTGACTGCTTTGATGGTGTTGGCGTCCAGCCCAAGTCTCTGCAGCACTTCGTCGACGGAGACTTCGCTGCTGTATTCGCCTTTGAATACGGCGATCAGAGCCGCCTTAAACCGGGTGTCGGTGTCGTACTTGATCTCTTCCTTGCGAGCAATCTTCGCCCGGGCTACCTCGCCCAGCGTGGCTACCAGCGCCGCATAGTCGTCGATCTCGAACTTCTCTTTGTACGTGGCGTTGAAGTGGCCGGCGCTGCCGAATATCTGCTTGTATTTCAAACTCTTGTTGTCCATGTCGGCATAGGCGGCGGTGGTCAACTCGGCCTTGATCTGATCCAAGCGCTTCTTGGCCGCTTTGATCTCCCGCTCCAGCGCTATGCCTTCGTCAACCAGGTTGGCAAGTTGCGTTGTCATGCGCTTTCACCGCCCTGCATAGCCCTTACGCAGTTCTTGCAGACAAAGCGCCCGGCGTGGGTGATCAGGTTTTCGCTCGACTTGCAGAAGATGCACTCGCCCTGAACCCGTTGCAGAATAATGGCGCCGTCGGACGCAGCGGCGATCTTGAACCGCTCACCATGGCCGATTCCCAGTTCCCGGCGCATAGCGGCGGGAAGGGTGACGGATCCGGCCTTGTTCATCTTTTTGCTGTACTGCTGCATGGTGTCGTCGCTCCTTTCAGCTTGCTCGGTTGCCCTTCTTGGCCAGTAACTCCAGCCGGTAGTTAATGCTCTGGTACAGGCGGACAGCGATGGAACGCTCTTTCTGCTCCAGTTCCTGCTCCATCTCCAGCAAAGCGTTCCGGGCAGAGCGTATCCGTTTCTCCCGGGCTTGCAGCGCCTCTATCTCCGCCTGCACTGCTACGGCGGTCGCTTCCAGCGACTGCACTCTCGGGCCGATCTCCTTGCGAATCTGTTCCAGGTTCGCTCTGGCCTCTTTCAGTTGCTGGCGCAGCTCGGCGCAGATGCGCTCGTCGATCTCCGGCCCGAAGCCGTACTCCGGTTTGAACACGGTGACGATAGCCCCATCCGGCGCTACGATCAGCACCACGTTCTCCTCGGTCAGGTACGCTTTGGTGTTGCCCTCCGCCTGACATAGCTCTTCGGCTGTCTGCCAGGCTGTCGCTATGCGTTTCTCCACCTCCTCCGGGTCGATGTCTGGTTCGACTCTCTCTAGCCAGCGTTCGATGGCGTGGCAGGTTACCCGCACCTGGTCGATCATGTTCGAATGAAGCGTGGCAACCAGAATTCCCACCATCTGCGCCGGCGGCCGCCGGCAATCACGATGGAGCGCCGGGCGTACCTTTTGTCGTCCCACTTCACTGTTATCACCTCCCGGGTCAACCTCGGACGTCATAGTTCCGGGGCTGACCTGGAGGGTGATCCCCTCCGGTATTGCAGGTTAATTTGCTTACAACACCGAATTGCAGTGTTATCCAATCACAGGTAGATGATTGCGCTCGGCGCGTAATCACGGCAGCAGAGTGGTACCATGCACGCCTGGAGTTGTTCACTTCACCCTACCCGGTGCAGTGCTTGTTTGCGGAACGCTGGTGTCGGCTAGTGCAGGCGTTCCAACCACCAGACCGTGAAATTTACGTGCCCACTGATCTTCAATCTCTTTTTTTGAAAGCCCTGATAGATGGTTGGCTGCCGGATACGCCATTATCTCAACAGTCTTGATCATCATCCACACCTCCAGCTCATCTGCCGACCACTGCGAATTTCCCGGATGCTGTCTCGTGCGCCAGACCGTCTTCGACCAATCGCCGGCATGACGTGAGCGCCATATCTCGGCGTGCATCCATTCCATGCCTCTTGCCGATATATCGCGCCAGTTCATCCACGTGCATCGGCCTGGCGGCCCTTGTCAACACTCGCAATACTCGATCGTCCCGGCTAGACATCCCAGCATCACCTCCTGGGTCAACGTCGGAACCGGCGGCTCCGGCGCTGAACTAGAGGGTGAGGCAATCGCAGGCCCGGGTCTAGCCCGGGTCTACATGCTCGGTCCCGTCCAGGATCCGCTGTACGCCCTTCATGTCGTCGGTGAACTTGGCCACAGCCAATATGGCCGCCAGCGAGAACCCCAAGCATCCACCTATCCACAAACCCATGAAGAAGTACATCATTGCCACCGTCCTTTCACTGTCCTAAGAATCGGTACGCCTCTTTTACCCAAGCCTCGTTGATCATTCCGCCTCCGGCACGTGCGAGGTTCGCTGCCAGGAGGAAGGCTTTCACATACCCTCGCAGCCCTTTGCCGTCATTGGCGATGTTGAAAAGCGCCTGAACAGCCTCCTTAGTGACTGGCTGCCCCTGAAATACCAGGTCTATGTCCTCTTTGGAGAACCGGGGGTCCAGGTGACGGCGGATGCCGATGCGAGAGTAGAACTGAGCGAATTCGGACTGGCTGCGACCACGCAGTTGCAGGTACAACTCGTTATTGCCGCAGAAGACGAAGCCGCATTTCGCTTCGTCATGGATAAAGCGCAGGGTGTCAAGCGCTTTCTGAGAGAGGTGCTGCGCCTCGTCGAAGATCACCAGGCGGCCGGATCCCTTCAATGCCCGGGTGATGGCCTTGGCCATACGCCGCTCGGTGCCGCCTTCTTTCACGCCAAGAACGTCACATAGCTCTTCCAGCACTGCCTTGGTGCTGCGCATGGTGGGGTTGGCGCAAAGCAGAGCTGCGTCTCGGTGTTCCTGGACGTAGACTTGCAGGGCCATCGTCTTGCCCATGCCGGCGTCGCCGTGCACCATGCCGATGGTCTGCATCTGGTGGGCGTAGTTGCACACTTCCGTGACCTGCTGGGCCGGCAGTGTGGGAGCAAACGCCGGTTCATGCGGCGCCGCCACCTGCTGCAGGTGCTTGTCCAGGCCGTAATTGATGGCCTTGGCCGTCTCCAGGTTGTCCCCGGCGTACTTGCCGGAGAGGAATTGAGAGAGCCGGGGCGCTGAGAAGCCGATCAGTTTGGCGGCTTCGCTTTGGCTCATTCCGGCGTCCGCCAGGTATTGGCGGACACGTTCACGGGTTTGCTCGATATACTGCTCGATCTGCTCTTGCGATACGTCTTCTCTTGGTTGTTCCAGGGGCAATGCTGACATTCAATTCCACCTCCAAAGGTTTTTGTTTATGTAGCTGCTCACTTCACCAGGTGCAGGAGCCGGCGGACGTTGTCTCGGCCGTCGCCCTGCGGCGGCGAAGGGGGCGTAAAGCTGCCGTTTACTACGGACATGATCCACTCGTTGGTCACCATGCGCCCCGACTCCGGTTGCCGGCCGCCTCCGCAGGCGGCTGCCTGTTTCTGGCCGGCGAGGATCTCAGCTCGGGCGGCGGCCACTTCTTTGGCCGCCTGGCGCACGGTGGTGGGTACCTCGGTGTGGAGCTGCGCCACAGCGGCGGTCGCTGTTGCCGGCTGTTGCGCCTTTTCCTCTTCCAGCCGCTTCTTGCCAGCGGCGATCCGGACACCCAAGGGGTCACCAAGTGCGGCGGCGCGAACCTGTTTCTGGTACTCCCGGTTCTGCTTGGCCAGCCTGGCGGTCGCCTTGTGCATCTCCTTCACTTCGTCTGTAGAGACGCCGTGCGCCACCGGGGTCATGATCTTGGCGGTGGTGAGGTAGCTGCCGTCGGGGCGGAAGACATAAACATGGGCGCCGTCGGTCTGGTCGTAGCGCACGGCGACCTTCTCGCCGAGGTGTTCCACCAGCTCGATACACCAGTAGCGGTGGCCCCAGACCTTCAGGCCGCTCTTGGTAACGGTGTACAGCCGGCCACCGGCGTAGGGCATGCAAAGCATCTTGAGCACGTCTTTCTGGACATGCTTGACCGGGCGCAGGTGGATGTCTGCGTCCCACTTCTGCCGGCGGCTCATGCCCTTCATATCCGGGGCGGAGTGCGGCTCCTCGTTGAGCACGTAGGTGATGGCCTCGGAGATCATCGGCTCGATCTCGGCCAGCGTCTTGAGGCCCTTCTTGCTCTTCTGGATCTCCGCAGCCGCCTCGGGCCGGTTGCTGGGGCAGTTGCCCACGTAGCCCTCAAACGCTTTGCAGATTGCCTCGTGGAAGGGGCCGAAGCCGCGCTCGATCCCGCCCTTTGACTGCGGGTGTTCCGGCGTGCTGAAGTAGACGTTGATGTGCAGGAACTCCACCATTGAGCGGATCCGGGCTTCGTCGAACTCCACCTTGTGAGCGGACTTGCGGAAGCCCCGACCGGCGAAGGATAGTCCTGTATACTCCCGGCCGTTGTCGAGCTTGAGAGCGTCGGGGATGCCGACTTCAGGGTTGCTCGCCGCCATGTAGAAAGCGGCCATAGTCGATTCCTGACTGGGGTTCTCGCACAGCTTCCAGCCCACCCATTTACGGGTGCGGAAGTCTACCATCGCCGATACCCAAGGCCGGATAATACGCCCGTTCTCGTCCAGGCAGGCTAGGTCGAGCTGGGTGTGATCCATCTCGAACATGCCGCCCGGAGGCAGGCTGGTGCGGTCCAGGGTGAGGTGTGGAGCAACCAAAGACGCCCAGGCTTTCGGACCTTCGCGCATGAACACCAGGATGTTGCGGTCGAACTCCTTCTTTGCCCTACGGCGAAACGCCGATTCGTGCGGAACCTCGTGCTCCCGGTTGTGCAGGCAGGCGAAGTCCCGGACCAGCTTGTAGCACTCCATATGAGTGCGCTTGTTCTGGTTCATGTACTCCGCTTCGTAGATCGCCCACAGGTCATCGGGGATAGAGGACTCGCCGGCGCGGGCCTTGCCGCGCTTGTCCGCCAGGGCCTTAGCGCCTTGCTCACGCTGGGTCTTGTCCCAGCGGTGCAGCGTGGCCACGGAGAGCTTGTCCTTGTATACCGAAGTCCACATGCGCACAAACCGCTGGTCGATCTGCCGGGCGTTGCCCGAACCCTTGTTGGCTTCCCGGTATTGCCGCCAGGCGGCCAGGATCCGCTGCTTGTTACCGACGTCTTCCCGTTCTTCGTCGGTCAAGCCGGCCAGGTCGTCATTCACCGCCGGCGTCTCCGCTTTGGCGCTCCAGTACATGGCTTGCGCCTTGGCCGGCAGGCCGGTAAGAGGGATAAGCAACACCCGCCCGGAAGCGCCGCCGCGTTGGCCGGGCTCGTATTCAACCGCGCCGTAAGTGCCGTTAGCGGCGTTCTTTCGCACGGCACGTTCGCTGATGCCAAGAAGGCTGGCGGCCTGCTCCACGGTAAGGCGGATCATGCTGAGCGCCTCCTTACCATGAAGCTCGGCAGTTCAATAGCCGGTTGACGATCTGGCGTTTTCGCTTGACACTCGGGCTGTTTCGGCGTCGATTCGGCCGGTTTCGCTTGACGTTTCGGCAGGACGTCTACGTGCAGGTGGAAGCGCGGTGGCCCATCGGGAGTGTGCTCGATCTGAATGGTTGTCCGTACTCCGTTTTTGATGGTCCCGATTGCTAGTAGCCGTTGCACCCGCGCTCACCTGCCCGAAAAGGTTTTTAATCGTATCTTCAAAACTTACTCAAGTTGAGAGGATTGAGGACCGGCGGCCCTCCTCACGTTGTTACTGAGGAGGTGATTGCCATGCTGAAGCATGATGGCTCGGTCCAGCACTCTGGCTCCGTCCGCTATGATGGCTCTGTCGCTCGTCGCGACGGATCCGTCAAGCGTGACGGTTCCACCGCCTACGGCAAGGCTAAAGGCGCTTAGCCTTTGACCTTGCCGCCCGGTAGCAGGTGGTGCAAACACCCGCTGCCGGCCAGGCACCCTGTCGTCCGCACTCAGGATGGAGGAGGTAGTCCGCCGGTCTTCGATCATCTCAACTCTTCCCATGTTTCATCTCCGCCAGGTACTGCTTGACTTGGCGTTCCCGGGCCGCAAGCTGCTGACGTTGCCAGTTGATGCGGCCAAGCTCCGCCATGACGGCCTCCTCGGACTCCAGGAGCCAGCAGTGGACCTTGCGGGCGATCTCCCGCAGGATCACCAGATCGCCGGTGACATAGCAGAAAGCCGCCAGGTACTCGGCGGGGAAGCGCCGGTCTTCGCGGCTCTCGGCCGACCACGCATTCAGCATCGACTCGGTGACCTCAACGCCCAGCAGCTCACTCATCCGGCCGGCGATCTCCCATCTCTTCATGCCCGAGCGGCGAATCGCTTCGGAAATGCCCTGGCGTACAGCGGAGGACATGTCGAAGCTCCCTGGGGTCGGGTCTGTTGGTTCTGAGCCGGCTGCGATCTCGCCCAACACGTCAAACAAGCTGAGTTGATTTTCTGATGCCTCGGAAGTTTGCCGCCTGCGTTTTGCCACCGTGATGCCCTCCTTAGCCGCCCGTTTTCCGATGGAACGGATAACTTGTGGTCGAACTTAGCCGTTGTCGCCCATCCCGTGATGGTATAAGATGGGGACAACAGAGGAGCTTAAGCCACCTCGTCGGGAAACACGCGGTGAACGGGCTTGCCCAGCGCCCGGGCGATGGCTCGCCGGATGCGGTCGCTGCGACGCCGCCCGCTGATCACGTGTGAGATGATCGACTCGGAAACACCGAGTTGGTCCGCAATCTGTCGCTGATTGATACCACGCAGAATCAGTTCCGCCCGGATCTCCCGAGGGGTCATTGCCTTAATCTCCTCCGAGGACCGGCCCGCCGGGCTGCCACCCAGGGGCTAGTGCGTCCGTTTTTAGTCAAGTGCTTGTCCATATTGTAGTGTATGTGAGTCACAAGATCAAGGGTTGGTGTGAATGAAAAACACAGATTCATTGAGGAGGGAAGTAGGCAACAGGGTCCGGTTGGTGCGCGGAGACCGTACGCAGGAAGAGTTCGCTGCACTGATTGGGGTCACTCGCGCCAACCTGGCCTCTGTTGAAAGCGGTAGGTCATTCCCCGGACCCGAGTTTCTTGTGAACATAGCTCACAGGTGTCGCGTGTCTTTGAATTGGGTCCTGCTCGGAGAGGATAACACTGATCGCGAATCGCAGAGGCCCATTTCTCTGGACGACGGTTTCGAAGATGACGATGACTTAGCCATATTGCTGAGTGCGCTTTGGGATATGGCCCGTGAAGCAGATGACGAGACGAGAATATGGATGAAGGTGCAGTTAAAGAGGGCCTTCCCGGAACTAGCCGACCTCGCGGACACAAAAAAACAGCACTCTGCTGCGGCTGAAGGCGCGTGAAATCGGCCTCCGGGTTGTACCAAAAACAGCTCCAGAGGTTCGGCATGAGGATCAGTAGGGCTGTCCCACTACCGGGGTTATTTGGTTCCTTAGTGGCGAAGAGTCGGCGGGGGCCTGCAATTGGCTTTACATAGGAATAAACCGGCTGTCACAGTACATTTGTTCGGTTCCTTAGTCTGGTTCCTTAGTCCGCAACTCCTACCACCTCTTTTCACCCTTGTTTCCAACCCCTTTTAAATCGCCTTAAACGGCTCTACAGCGGCATTTGAACGCTCTTAAATATCGCTTTAACGCCAGCGTTTAAAAATGACCGCGACTCGCCCTTTGGAGCCTGGTTTCACCGGCTGTCTCATTTTAACTGGCGTCTCGTTATGATGGCCCCGCGATGGCCGAAGTTAGCCTGGGAGGCCCGTTTTGTCCCTGTGTGTCCCACGATGTCCCTTGTCTCATTCTACACGACGGGTAACAGTCACTTTGGCCTCTTTGCTTCCGGCGCGCCGGGCGGCCAAACTGGAGCCGACGGAGGCCATGCGAAGGACTTAAGCCGATTCTCATGGACGCATGGCTGAGGTCATAGGCTTCCTGCGACATGTATCGTGAAAGGGTGAGTGTGGTGACAAAAAGATGCGGACTCCTTTTTTGGGTTCTATTCTGTTCGCTGATCACTTCTGTCGCCGTCTGTGCCATGACGGCTGAGGAGATCATTCTACGCCGTGATAGCAATGAGCACATATCCACGGCCATTGCGGAGGCTGAAATGGTCATCGTCAGCGGCAATCGAACAAACGTCAAGAGCATGATTTCCTACGTTGAGGAAAAAAACGCTTTGATCGAGTTTACCAATCCTCGAGACAGAGGCACCAAGTTTCTCAAGCGCGGCGACGAGCTTTGGATGTTTTTCCCCGATGCTGAAGAGCTGGTCAAGATCTCAGGGCATATGCTCACTCAAGGAATGATGGGCAGTGATTTTTCCTACCGGGATCTGATGGAATCCGACAAGCTGCTTGACCTGTACGATTTCAAAATCCTCGGGGAAGAGACTCTTGACGGTCGCCCGTGTTACGTCCTGGAGGGAATTGCTATGGAGGGCAAGGAGGTCTCCTATTACCGTCGCAAGTCGTGGGTGGACAAAGAGCGGTTTGTGGGGTTAAAAGAAGAGCTTTATGCCCGTAGCGGCAGACTGCTCAGGGTAGTGACCGTGAAGTCTGTTGAGCAGTTTGCCGGTCGTTGGTATCCGGTGGAGTCGGTCATGGAGGACAAGCTGCGTCGAAACAGCCGGACGGAGTTCCGGGTAAAATCGATTCAGTTTAACCCTGAGATTCCGGCCGACACGTTTACACTGGAAAGACTGCGGTAGTCCTCGTTTTATCGTCACAAAGAGGTGTCATCGATGGGTAAGCGACGGATACTGAGCAGCATCGTCCTGTTGATTCCGCTGCTTTTGTCGGCAACCGCTTCGGCTCTGGATGTCGGAGGAGAAGCCAAGATTCACTGGGCTTTGCTCTTAGACAGCCAAGGATCCTGGGACAGTGAGCTGACAGAGAGTCTGCGGCTTGAGCTGTTTGTGCCTCCCATAGGTGGGAATGAGCTGCGCTATGAGTTTCTTCTGACAAGACCCCTGCAAGGGATATTGAGCGCTGAAGAGACATCGTATTTCCCAAGAAAGCTTTATCTCAAACGCAAGCTCGGGAAGGTGAGTCTCACTCTGGGGCGCCAGCCTATTTCCTGGTCGTTTGGATCACTTTTAAATCCTGTGGATTACACGCTGGGAGCGATGGCTCTCGAAGAGGAGCGCAGCAGCAAATTCACCGATGCCGTAGCGGTCTATCTCCCTTTGAACTGGAATTCGGGAATCGATCTGGCCGCCTCTTTTCCGGCCGGTTGTTCTTCGGGAATCGAACAGATGAAATGGGGTCTGCGCACAAGATTCGGAGTGCGAGGATATGATGTGACGCTCAATTACGTCGAAGAACCGCCGATTTCGGCCGTGATACCTCGCCAGAGAGTTGGCTTGACACTTAAAGGCGATGTCGGCCGAGTTGGGGTCTATGCGGCCGCAGGGGTGTATTTCGACGGAGAGAAGGATCATGGCCGCAGCTATGTGGCGGGAGCCGATTGGAGTTATCGGCTGAGTCATTATACTCGACTCACCGTGCAGTTGGAGTATTTGAGTCTTGGCCAAGATCTTGTCTTTCCGGTGTTAGGATTGCTTCCGGAGACATCGGACTCGACCGAGCATACAAGTCTTCTGGCCGGGCGAGTGGGCTATCCTCTCGACGAGTTTTCATCTTTGGCCCTGGTCGCCCTTTGTGATCTGAAGCATGGTGGCGTGTTCATCAGCCCTTCATACAGGAGCATCCTTCCTGGAAACAGAGATCTGGTCGTCAGTGCAGCTGTGTTTATCGGAGAAAAAGACAGCTTGTTTGCTCCGGGAACACTGTTGCCTCGGGCGACGGCCTCCGTAGGCATGAGTTACGCCTTTTGATTCCGAGCGTCTGTGTTTGCAAAAAAGATGAGATGGAGCCTAACGATTATCCCGTTAGGCTCCGTATGAGTATCAGACCTATCAGATCAGCAGACAAGACTTATTCGAAAGTAGCCGTGGCATATGTTCCGGTCACGTTCCACTCCCAGCCGCTGGGGTAGTAAATCTGAGAATCGCGGTCTCCGCCGGGGGTGTCAGCATCGTCAACTCCGAAAGAGAACTGGAAGCTGGTGCCGCTGGTCATCTTCTTACCAATGAGGCCTTCGACAACCGCCTTCGGTATGGCAACCTCAATAGTGTAGCCGCCCGCGACTTTTTTCACCGCTGCCTTGGTTCCTGCGGCACTGCCGCCCATGAAACTGTAGACGAAGGGGTTTTGACCGTATGCCAGGGTGATACCCAATTGCTGCGCACCCAGCCACAGCTCAGCGCAGTCCGTCTGCCATATCGAGCTTCCGGATCTTTCCATAACGATAACGTCGTCGATGACTCGGTAGGCCACGTAGAGATTCTCATCGTCGTAACCGGCCATGAACCAGAAGCTGAGGTCATCATCGCCGTCCAGAGGTGAACCGGTCGACAAGAACTCGGAGCTGACGTAGTAGCCAGGCATACCGGCCCAATCAGCCAAATCCCCATCTATGGCCGGGGCTTTGGCCATCTTCGGGATGTTGACCGGTTCGCCGGCTCCCCAGGCGACAGTGGCGAGAAGCAGACAGAGGATCGGGACGAGATAGACTGTCTTTCTGGACATAGATTACCCTCCTTTAAGAAATGTGTCTTTCGATAACAGTACTACGATAGTTAGGAAGGTAATCCCTGCACAAATATGACAATCGGTGATTTACCTTAGCAACAGCGCCCGGTATCATTGGTCATGGAAAGAGGGGAGAGGTGTTTCTTGCCCGCAATTCTGAGATTTTGAGCTCCTCGCCGCCATGGCCAAATTGACACTGCTGACGGGCCATGTTACACTACAAGCGTTCAGGAAGGGTGCCGGAGCGGACGAACGGAGCGGTCTTGAAAACCGTCGCGGGTTCACGCCCGCCGTGGGTTCGAATCCCACCCCTTCCGCCAGGGCTAAGCGACTGCCGAGAGGTGGTCGCTGTTGTGTTTTTTTAGCCGGCTGGATCATCACCCACACACGGACCTGGTCGAAACTCGTTCTTGGTCCAGTGAGGAGGAGCTGCGCCCCCTATCCGGGCGAGCTCCTCTTCCATCTCGGCTAATATATCAGGTGTGTGTACGGCGGGAACTACGGTGGTGCGGACCATGCGCTTTTCAACTGGCCAGGTATGCACCAATCGTAAGCTGGCCTCCACCTGTGATGATACGTCTTTCCCAAGTGTGTGATACAAACGTAACGGGAGCTTGTAGTCCAGGGCGATGTAATCGATCAGCTCACGTTCCATAAGCCTTTCGAGCACCTGCACCCGGCAGCCGTTGCTGTCCAGCTTTATGGCATAACCCAGGTCTTTGAGCCGGGCAATGAAAGGTTCAAGACCGTGTTGAATCGTGGGCTCGCCGCCCGAGATCACCACGGCCCCCAAGATGCATCTTCGTTTATGCAGAAGATGAAGGACCTTCTCATTGCTCAAAGGCGGATCGAAACGATGCGGCAGTACCAATCCCGGGTTGTGGCACCAGGGGCATCTCAGATTGCATCCTTGGGTGAAAAGCATCATGGCCGCCCGACCGGGATAGTCCTGCAAGGAAAGCGCCATCATACCGCCCAGAATCACCGATGATCCACCCCGCCGGCTATGGCAAAAGAGGCTCGGTCTGAGAATTCACCCTGTTTGCCCGAGTTGTACTGTGATACGGGCCGGTAGTAGCCCACCACTCGGGACCATACTTCGCTCTGGCTGCCGCATTTCGGACAGATGAAATGCTCGCCAGCCAGGTAGCCATGTGTGGGACAGATCGAAAACGAAGGCGTTAAGGTTATGTAGGGCAATCGGCTGTGGCGGCATACCTTAAGGATGAATTCTCGGCAGGCATGCGGATCGGGCAGAGCATCTTCGGACCAAAAATGGGTCACGGTCCCGCCAGTGTAGAGAGCCTGCAGACTCTCCTGGTGCTCGATCACTTCAAACGGATCGTTACTCCATCCGACAGGCGG